>Ga0299912_10005271_pt1 | contig 10619 bp, 8 predicted proteins | sample RVTome_2_FD_207667 | JGI IMG/M metagenome (GOLD analysis project Ga0299912, IMG submission 207667) | Soil microbial communities from uranium-contaminated site in the Upper Colorado River Basin, Wyoming, United States - RVT95D214 (version 2) ... | reverse complement strand
TTTTAAAAAAGTTGGTCTTAAAGTTTATCCCGCTTCGACTTGTGTCGAGGCGCGACTGTGTCGAGATGACCTTCTGGTTGAAATGGAGCTAATAGCGATTGTCAAAAATAACTGTTAATGTTAACTTTTTTAATGTGAAAGGAGATTATTATGTGTAAGATGAAAACTATTGCAGTGATTATGGCCGCTGTAGTAATGCTCTTTGCTGCGCATAAAGCAGCTACGGCAAAATCTCAACCCCCTAAAAACGAGGTTGATAAAAACACAAAACAGCCAGAGACTATAAGTCCTCATATATGGGCACCAGCGGTAAAGCCGAAACCTCTGAGCGAAAGTGTTAAAAAAGGACTGCAATGGCTTGTTGAGCATCAGTGTGAAAATGGCGGTTGGAGCCAGGGTGAGGAATCTTCTCATATGAGCCACAGTCTCGACCACCTCAAGGACAAACCAAACGTGGCTGATACCTGTGCTGCTGCCCTAACATTGATTCGCTCCGGCAGCACACCAGCCACGGGGCTGTACGCCAAGAACATCTTCAATGCTGTTAATTACGTCTGCAGTGAGGTTCAGAAGTCTGATGCAAATTCATTGTTTATAACAAGTATAAGGGACACAAGACTGCAAATGAAACTGGGTACATATATAGATACGTTTTTGGCCTCTTTACTCTTTGCGGAGGTTACCGGTAAGATGCCGGATGCCGAAAGCGAAAAGATGTTAGCTGAGGCTTATAACAAGGTTATGGACAAAATCGAAAGGAACCAGCACACTGATGGAACATTCGGTGGCACCGGATGGGCCAACGCACTGTCAATCTCTTTAGCGAGCAAAGGATTAAATCGAGCAGCTCAGGCAGGGGGTAGGGTTAATGAGAAAGTGCGACAAAGACTCGAAACGTACGCCCGCAGAAAGTATGATAGAGAAACCGGCAGTTTCAGCGAGGAAGGTTCGGCCGGTGTTCAGTTATATGCCGGCTCTGCCAGTCTTAGTGCTATGCAGGACTCAGATAATACCAACGCCATCCAACAAAGTGAGCTTGAGAAAAAGCTCGAAAATGTGAAAGGTTCTGAAGAACGTGAACAAATACAACAGACGCTTCAGAGGTTTAAGCAAAACAGAGATGACCTTGAGGCGGCAAAGAAAACGATTGTTGACAAGCTGGATGATGAGAAGTTCATTGCCGGCTTTGGCTCTAACGGCGGCGAGGAGTTTCTCAGCTATATGAATATTGGTGAAAGTCTCGTTGTAAAAGGCGGACCTGAATGGGAAAAATGGGACAAGGAAATTACCACCAATCTAAATCGTATCCAGAATAACGATGGCAGCTGGACAGGTCATCACTGCATAACTGGACGAACATTCTGCACCTCTGCTTCTTTGCTTGTGCTGATGACCGATAGGGCTCCTGTCCCCATAGCTGCAAAGCTCAGACAACAATAGAAAGGAGAAAGCGTGAGTGACATAAAATTTAAACTCGTCAAATGGTTTTTACCTGCTGCCCTGTTAATAGTAATTGGCTGTAGCAAAAACCAGAAACGCATCGAATGCATCGACGATTCACTTAGCAGCTCGGCACAGTTTCTCATTTCAAAACAGTCGCCAGACGGTGCCTGGCGATCGGAAACCTATGGATGTTTTAAAGATGGGCCCACACTTACGCCTTATATTATCAGTTGTTTATATTTCCTGCCGGAACCGAACGAGCAGATACAAACTTCATTTCAAAAAGCTGTTGATTATCTTATCGATATGGTGGATGAAGATGGAAACATCCGCGTCGGACCGTTTGGGCTCAATTTTCCCGTTTACACAGCCGCCTCAGCAAGCAGGGTCATTGTATTACAGGATAAATCAGAAAAAAACCGTCGGGCACAGACTGCATGGTTGAACTATCTGCTTGCTCGCCGGCTGGATGAGTCTCTTGGCTGGGAACCTTCCGACCCTGAATATGGTGGCTGGAGCTTTTCAATAAATATTCCACGAAAACCTCCTAAAGATAAAATGAAAGACTCGCTTCTGTTATCGAATCTCACAGCTACTATCTTTGGTATCGGGGCATTACGGTCTGCCAGAATTGCTGCTGACGAGCCCATATGGGAGGATATTCTGATTTTTGTCAAGAAGTGTCAAAACTACTCAGATGATGCGACACAATCCGACCCACGCTTTGATGATGGTGGATTTTTCTTCTGTCCTGCTGACCCCATGCAAAACAAAGCAGGCATAGCGGGCAGGGACAAATTCGGCAGGCAGAGGTACCACTCCTACGGCAGTATGAGTGCTGATGGGCTGCGGGCATTACTCGCCTGCGGACTAACGCCGGACCATCCTCGTGTGGTAGCAGCTAAAAATTGGCTTGAATATAATTTCACTGTAAAGAACAATCCGGGTAAATTCAATGAAGACCGCGAAGTCCTGCGCAATGCGACATATTATTATTATCTCTGGTCTGTTGCTCATGCTTTTACTCGCCTTGGCGTTACAGTAATAGAAACTAAAAATGGCAAAGTAACCTGGCCGGAAGAAATGGCTGACGAAATTATTCGCAGGCAAAGACCGGACGGCTCTTGGGTTAATCACTTTACCGATGCAAAAGAGGATGACCCGCTCGTCTCAACACCTTGGGCTGCTGCGGCACTTGTTAACTGCAGACAGCTTATCGTAAAAGATAAAACTTCCACCGGCAAAGATTGCATTCAAAGCCGGATACAAACTGAGGGAAAATCCACCGTCTCGAAATAAATCCCCGGCTACCGTTCCAAAACTCAAGGTGCGCCATTTACACGGCGCACCTTGTCTTTTTGCAAGCTACAGAGATTTACCTTGTGATAAAACTATCCCAAAATTTTCTTCAAATTTCCTACTTAATCAGATATAGTGTTTGAACAATGAGTAGAAAACAAAGCTAATCGCGATTTTCACTTTATTCTGGAGGCTATCTCATGAATAACTTTTCAGACCCCGTAATTAAGACTTCCCGACCAATAAGCCGACGTCGCTTTCTTGGCGGCGCAGCCGTAGTTGCAGCGAGTTATCTGGCTGGATGCCAATCGTCTAAGCGGCTAACGAAGGCCGAGAAGGCTATCAAGCCGTTCACCGGTCAGCGCTACAAGATAGGCGTCTGTGACTGGATGCTGCTCAAGCGGCAGAAACTGGGGGCGTTTCAGTTGACTAAAGAAATCGGAGCGGATGGCGTCGAAGTAGACATGGGCAGCTTAGGACAGCGTGAGACGTTCGACAACAAACTTGCCGACCCGGCTGTGCGTCAGCAGTTCCTCGACAAGGCACGCGAGCTCAACCTTGAGATTTGCTCGCTGGCGATGTCCGGATTTTATGCCCAGTCATTTGCGGAGCGTCCCACCGTCTATCGGATGGTGCAGGACTGCATCGACACAATGAACCTGATGAACGTTAAGGTTGCATTTCTGCCTCTCGGGGTGCGGGGCGACCTGGTCCAGCATCCGGAACTGCGTCCGGCCATCGTCGAGCGGCTCAGGGCTATTGCCCCCAGGGCCGAGCAGGCCGGCGTAGTCATCGGCCTCGAAACCGCACTCGATGCCGCCGGTGATGTGAAGCTTCTCGAAGATATCGGCTCTTCTTCCATCCAGATATACTTCAATTTTGCCAACGCCCTGCAGGCCGGGCGAGACTTGCATCAGGAACTGCGAACACTCGGAAAAGACCGCATCTGCCAGATTCACTGCACAGACCAGGATGGCGTATGGCTTCAGGACAATCCGCGAATCGATATGCCAAAGGTCAAGCAGACGCTTGATGAGATGGGCTGGGCCGGCTGGCTCGTCATAGAACGCTCTCGCAGCGCCAAGGATTCTCGCAACGTGAAATGGAACTTCGGTGCCAATACTGCCTACCTGAAGTTGATTTTTCAGGCGGCGTGATTGAACTCGAAGATAAGCCCGTGACTATGCCTTCACTATTTCGATGTTGTCCATCGTTCCGAGCAGGCCGTTGGCAAGGGTCAAATACTCCAGTTTTTTCGGATTGTGGCCGAGAAGCTCGCTGCCAATAGTATCGACCGCAACTGGGTCAAAGCCGGCCAGAATCAGACCTATTTTCTTGTGCTTACCGGATAGGTGTGTTCCCTTCAGAGCCACGCAGGCATCCACTACTGATAAATCCGGCTTTTTATACAGGCACACATCTACAACGGATTTATCCGTCGATGGATTGTGCAGCTTGGATTTGTTCCAGGAGCCGGCGTAAAATTTTCCCGGTGCAATACCAAACATATTTTTCATTGCGATGGTGGTTTTGGTGAAGCTGTGGTCTTTAAGCACGGGCAGCGAAATCACAAACGCACTTTGCACAATCCTCGGTATATGAAACTGCTTTAGTTGAAAAGCATTTTTATTTTCAAGGGTGACTGTTTCGGCCTCGTTAAAGTCAATCAGTTTTAGGCCATACCTTTTAGCCAGTTCTGTATATCCCAGAGCAGCAAACACATCGCTGGTCTTGCCGCTTCCACAACCATCGCCTATAACAATTTCTGCCTTTGTGTGGCTCTTGCAGTAATTGTAAACGGCCTCGGCTGCGGCAACGCTTGTTGTAACCGGCGGCGGTGAAGAATTTGTCAGGTTCGGCTTGATAATGATAAGGCCATCCTGCGGTAACTGTGCACCAGCCCCTATCAAATCAAGCGCCTTGGCTATGCTGCTTTGATAATCGGCGAACTTTACCCTGGCAACCTTACTCATAACCGTTTTATTTTCTTACATTTACAGATGGCTTTTGGATTTTTTATCTGCTGTACGCCAACCGAAATTAAGCATCTTCCTGAATCATCAAGATGGCTTACGCCGCAAAATAATCCGTCTGTGGGTATTGACCCCGTTAGAGCTTATTCTCTTAAAAATTATATTTTTAATGGTGCAACAAGGCAAAAAACAAGGTTCGGGCAGATAGGGGGAAAAATAATCTCTAACGGGGTTGACTGTCAAGAAATTTCGGGTTAATTTAGCAACGAATTAACACGAATTGCGACCAATTCGTGGTTGGAAAGCGACTTGGTTTTGTGGAGATGGACCCAGTTAGAAATTTTATTCTGACGGGAGCCAAAAATGATATTTATAAAATGGTATTTCTAACGGGGTGGATATGATAGAGGCAAAAGAGCTTCGGCGTAGTTTCGGGCCAATCGTTGCCGTTGACGGAATTTCATTCGAGGTCAAAAAGGGCCAGGTCCTGGGTCTTCTCGGTCCCAATGGAGCAGGTAAAACCACCGCAATGAGAATGCTGGCGTGCTTTCTGACGCCTGACAGCGGGACTGCTACCGTGTGTGGTTACGATATTTTGCAAAATCCTGTCGAAGTCAGGCGGTCGCTCGGATACCTTGCGGAGAATTCACCGGCTTATAGCGAGATGACGGTTGGAGGGTTCTTGAATTTTGTCTGTGACGCAAGGCAGATTAAGGGCAAAGACCGGAAGCAGGCGCTTGACCGTGTCGTTCCGATGTGTTCAATCGAATCCGTTTACCATCAGACGATTGAAACTCTATCAAAGGGATATATGCGGCGTGTCGGCTTGGCGCAGGCCTTAATTCACGACCCGCAGGTCCTTATTCTTGACGAACCCACGGATGGCCTGGACCCAAATCAAAAACACGAGGTCCGACGGCTTATAAATAAGATGTCAAAGGATAAGTGTATCATTGTCTCGACCCACATCCTTGAAGAGGTTGAAGCCGTTTGTTCCAGGACAATAATTATTTCCAGAGGAAGAATTCTCGACGATTCGACACCGCAGCAGCTAAAGGAAAAATACAATTGCAGTCTTGATGAGGTCTTTCGCAAAATTACAAGAAGTGGTAAACAGTAAAAGGGTTAGTGCTGAGGAGTGCAAAAATGAATGGTTTTTTTGCCGTATTCAAAAGGGAGCTAAAAAGCTACTTTACAACGCCTCTGGCGTATGTATTTCTTGTTATTTTTCTGTTTTTCTCCGGGTATTTAACGTTTAAGGAGGGCTTTTTTGAAATGCGGCAGGCAGATATGCGTGCGTTTTTTATGAATTTGCCCCTGCTGTTTATTTTTATGGTGCCATCGACAGCGATGCGCCTGTGGGCCGAGGAGCGAAAGGCCGGGTCCATTGAGCTATTGTTTACTTTGCCGATTACAGTAATGCAGGCCGTCTTAGGAAAGTTCTTCGCTGCGTGGCTTTTCCTTGCGATTGCACTGGCGCTTACTTTTCCGATGGCAATTACGGTATGTTACCTCGGAGACCCTGACGTCGGCTTAATAATTACCGGTTACATTGGCAGCTTATTGATGGCTGGTGGTTTCCTCGCTATCGGCTGTTTCTTTTCAGCGGTCAGCAAAAATCAGGTAATAAGTTTTGTCCTGTCGGTGGTGGCCTGTGCAATACTTGTCTTTGCTGGTATGCCGACTACGCTAAGTTATCTTTCTACTTTTTTACCAGCCGGTCTTGTCTCTGCAATAGAGAGTATGAGCTTTCAGATACACTTTGAGTCTATACAGAAAGGTGTGCTGGAGTTTAAGGATATTAGCTATTTTGTGCTGCTGATTATCGGCTGGATTGTTGCCGGCACTATCGTCTTGGACCAGACCAAGGCCGGCTGATAAACGCCATTAGAAATCTTGAAACAGGCGTTTAAGGAGTTTTATAAAATATGGCAAAAAAGCGGCAAATTTCTTACGGTGTAAATAGAACAATACGAGCAATTATCGGTGCGATTCTTGTTTTGGTGATTACTTTCAGTGCGATAAGCATTTGCCAGAATATCGGCAAGTCATTGAAGCTCGATGTCACCGAACAAAAGCTTTATACGCTTTCCGACGGAACCAGGGCAATTCTGGCTAAACTTCATCAGCCGATTAAAATGAAGCTTTACTATGCAAAAACGGCTACGTTGAAAGCCCCCGACCCCATCCGCTACTTCAACAATTATTACGAGTTCGTAAAAGCATTGCTGGAGGAGTATGTTGCCGCAGCCAAAGGTATGATTGAGCTGGAAATAATCGACCCCAGACCGTTTTCTAACGATGAAGTTCAGGCATTGCAATACGGCTTAATGCGATTCAACATAACGCAGGAGGAGAACTTTTTCTTCGGATTGGTCGCGCAGACGCCATTCGGCGTTGAAAAGGTAATACCCTTCTTTTCGCCTGACCGGCAGAACTTTGTTGAGTATGATATAAGCTATCTGATTGATACTGCAATCACTCGTGAAAAAAAGAGAGTCGGCATACTAAGTTCGCTGCCGGTGATGGGCGAAGAAGTCAGCGGATATATGGCGCAGCTGCGGCGTATGCAGGGTCAGCCGCCCTCGCCGCCCTGGACCTTCGTTGAGCACTTAGGCAGACAATTCGAAGTCAAACGCGTCTCTGCGGATATCAACGATATAAATGAGGTTGATGTCCTGCTGGTTATTCACCCCAAAGAGCTGTCTGAACAAACTTTATTCGCAATAGACCAGTTTGTTTTGAAAGGCGGCAGAACAATTATATGCGTTGACCCGCATTGCGTTGTGGATAGGCCCAATCAAATGGCAATGCAGATGAATGCATCGCCTTCGCAGAGCTCGAGTCTAAATAAACTTTTGTGGACCTGGGGTCTCGAGATGCCGGAGGATACCTTTGTCGGCGACAGAAATCTTATGCTTGCTGCACCTCTTAGCAGTGACGGCCGTGAAGAAAATGTCATCGGTTACCTTGGTCTTACGCCGGGATGCTTCAATACCCACAGCGTTATTACTGCCCAGATTAACTTTGTGCGAGTTCTGTTCGCCGGCCAGTTGAGAGAAATCCCGGACACAAATCAGGCAGAAACGGCTAATATTAAACGAACTCCCCTTATTATGACAACCAGTCGGGGAAATATCGTTTCGGTCATCAGTCCCTTTGAGCTGATGTTCCCGGACCCATCGAAACTTATGAGTAGGTTTTTCCCGGGAGTTGAGCCGGTGCCGATGGGTTATCTGGTAACCGGTCGTTTCAAGAGCAGCTTTCCTGACGGTATTGAAATCGAAGTTGAGCAGCAATCAGAAGACCCGAACGAAACTAAAAAAGTCAAGAAGCAGATTAAAGGACTGACAGAAGCTGCCGAAGACTGTGCGGTGGTGGTATTTGCAGATGTTGACTTTATAAGCGATATGTTGGCGTATCGCAATTTTTTCCCCTTTGGCAAGGCCGTTTTTGGTGATAATAGTGCTCTGTTGCTCAATGCAATTGAAGGTTTGACCGGCTCGACCGACCTGATTTCAATCAGGTCCCGTGGCAACTTCCAGCGACCGTTCACTGTTGTTGACGAAATTGAAAAGCGGGCAGAGGCTGAAACCGCCGAAGAGGTCGCCAAACTTAACGCACAAATCGCCGGCTTCTCGAAGGAATTGGAATCTATCCTCTCTTCAGCGAAAGCGGAAGAAGCAGAGGTCATCGGCAGCACAATACTGCAAAAACAGCGTGATATTGAATTGAAGAGGCTCGAGGCACAGCGCCAGCTAAATGAAATAAGATTGAAAAGACGCGAACAAACCGAACATTTAGGTAAAGCCCTTCAGAATTTTAATATGCTGATGGCCCCGGCGGTTATTCTGGCAATTGCTGTAGTGTTGGGTGTCCGTCGAAGTGTTAGAAAGAGACATTATATTAGTCACGCAAGTGATGCTTAAAAGCTTCTGACAAAAAGAATGTCATTGCGAGCCCCCTTTTTGCTTTCGCCCTCAGCCCCGACTTGCGTCGGGAGACGCTGGGGCTTGCAAGAAAGCAGGGGGCGTGGCAATCTCTGAGCTTTTATAACGTAAAAACTCATTTCGTTAGAAATTGTAATAAGATGGGAGTCTTACAGATGAGCGACAGGAAACTTGCAATACTTGCCGTTGTAGCGGTTGTTATGGTGATACTGGCTGTAATTCAATCACATATTTCCGGTGGTCCGCCGGAGTCGGAAATACCTGGTTATCTCATGCCGGCAATTAATACTGCTCGCGTTGGCATCATCGTCATAGGAAAAGGTGATGATATGGTAACCATAAAACAAATAGCGGAACAATTTGTTGTTACAAATAAGGACAATTATCCGGCCAGGGTCAGCGAAATAAACAATATGCTCACTAAGTGCCAGGAAATCCGCTGGTCGCAGTTTATTACCGATAACCCGGCAAACCACAAAGACCTTCAGGTAACGGAACAAGACGCTCGCAGCGTTGTCAAATTTTTGACACCGGAGCCGAATTCAACAATCCTGGCAGGTGTCGTTGTGGGAAAGACAAGAGAGACCGGAGATGGCTCTTATGTAAGACTGCTTTCGGGCGATAAGGCATCGAGTAATAAGGTGTATCTTGCACAGGATGTGCCCCGGTTTAATAGCCAGGTGATGAATTATATTGAGCAGCAGCTTATCTCTTGCAAATTCGAAGATATTAACTCGGTAACAGTCGCTTCGTCAAACGGCGAATACACACTAAAAGCAAATCAGGATGGCAAGGACATAGTGCTGGAAAATACCCCTGAAGGCAAAAAGTTAAAAGGTAGCGAGGGTAAGAGTGTTTTCACTGCTTTGACTGATTTTAGATTTGACGATGTCGTGAAAAAAACATCCGGCCTGCTCTTTGATAAAAAATTTGTATGTCGGCTGAAAAACTCGGTTGTTTATACCATAGATATTGCTCAAAAAGACAATCAAGCTTATATAATCTGCCAGGCCGTCTTTACAGACACGGTTGAAAAGCCGAAACAGGATGAGTCGCAGGAAGAACTGAAGAAAAAAGAAGCAAAGCTCCTCGCATGGGAAAAGGCAAATGAATTTTCTGAGAGACATCAGGGATGGATTTACAAAATCGCCGACTACAAAGCAAAGAGTCTGACAAAGCAGCTTTCTGATTTACTCGAAGATGACAAAAAGCCGGAAGAAACAGAAAAGGCATCAGAGCCCAATTCTGTGGAAGTTAACGAGTTGATTGATTCCCTTGAGCTTCCCAATACACCGGAAATTGAAGATGCCAACACCACAGAGACTGAACAGTAAACTATTTCGCAGTATATACTTGCGTTTTTTTATTTAGACCCACTTTTGATGTAGGATTTTCACTGTTAAAGTTTGAAAAGATAGCTTATACTAATGGCCTTAAGATTCATAAAACGATTTACTGATACTAATTTATGGAGGTCGAAAAAATGATTAAGGCAAAACATTCAAGATGCGCAAGTGTAATAGCTTTGCTGATTTTCTTTATCTTTACTACGGCAGTCAAAGCGGAAATTTCGTCAGAGCTGGCTGGTGATGAGCTGCTTAAGATGCTTCCAGCCGAGAGTCTGTTTTGCGTCCGGGTGAACAATCTTGACAATAGTCTTGGTCAGATAGACCAGTTCTTGACCGGCATATCGCCTATGCCTATGTTTCTTTCGATGACGGTTCGCGGCCAGTTGGCAAAACTGTTGGGTAGTCCCGAGCTGACAGGCCTGAATATGAATGGCAGTTTTGCAATATTTGCAGTGCCAACAGCCGGCGAACCAACGGGACCTAAGCAGTCGGATATGTTTATCGGCGTCCTCGCTCCTGTTACGGATTATAAAAAGTTTATTGATGGCAATCCTAACATGAGCCAACCGGACGCAAACGGAATTTCAAAATTCACAAGTGGCAAC
>Ga0299912_10005269_pt1 | contig 10620 bp, 9 predicted proteins | sample RVTome_2_FD_207667 | JGI IMG/M metagenome (GOLD analysis project Ga0299912, IMG submission 207667) | Soil microbial communities from uranium-contaminated site in the Upper Colorado River Basin, Wyoming, United States - RVT95D214 (version 2) ... | reverse complement strand
TATTTTCCGAACTTTTGTACAATTTTACTTTATTTAATAAAAAATGAAAAGAGATGATCCCTATTTATGTTTTATTATTAAGGCATATCAAAAATGCTTGTTCCAGCCGGCGGCTGAAATTGGAAAATTTTATCTGTAAATCCGTTATTTATTGACATATGGGAAAATTTAAGAACAGTAGAATTGCCCAGAACATCATCAAAGCTTATCTGTAAAATATAAAAGGTACTTTTATCGATGGTGATTTGAAAAGGATTGAGAGCAGTGCTTTTGTCAAGGGGTGTTAACTGCAACAAATAATTTTCATTTTTATCAAAGGCATTGGGTTTGGCATATGAAATGGCAAAATCATCTTTTAATTTTCCCAAACCGGATAAAAATTTAATCAATACCCTGGATTGAAAGATTTTATCCGCTTTTTGCACATAGGCGGCCTTTTCCCGCGGGAGATATAGCCATGCCCTTTGACGATTAATTACCAATTTTTTTGCATTTGGCGAGGTATAGTCCCAAAGCATGTTTCTGGGATTTTTAAAAAAAACCGTGCCTTCTTCTATTTCCGTTTTTTTTATTGATTTTATGGTTGTTTCCTGAAAAAAATTAGCCCGGAAATCGTTGGTCTTTTCATATGTACGCTGCAGTTGCTCCACAATATCATTAATAGGCGGAATTTCCGCCGCTGTACAAATGAAAGGACATAATACAAAAAATAAGGTTGCCAGTATCAATTTATAGGCGGTAATTGCCATAAAACCTTTATTTATTATGGATTTTTTTTGCATAATTTAATCATTAAAAAAACTTAAAAAACCGGTTGTAAGTGGCATATTTTTTTCTAGAGAGTTTATATCTATATTTTCTTCGGGCTTACAAGTGGTCACGATAACAACGTTTATTTATAAATAATTGATTATATTGATTATTTATCTTGCTTAAACCTTAGGCAATTTGGTGTAAAATCGCGCCAATTGGGCATTCGCAGAGATTGTCAACAAAGTTATCAACAGGCATTTCCACAACTTTGTGGAATACAAATCCAAGTGCCTGTATACAAGGGGAAATTCCATTGTCATTATTTTTTCGTACGGCGCTAACCATGAATTTTGACGCGCCAGCCAAATTCATCTTCTTTTAATCCATATTGAATTTGTAGTATTTCATTGTATAATTTTTCCGCCAATGGCCCTGTTTTCCCGTTGTTTATCAAATATTCTTTTCCACGGAAGTAAATTTGACCAACCGGTGAGACAATTGCGGCTGTTCCGGAGGCAAAAACCTCTTTAAGCGTGCCTTTTTGCGAGGCAGTGATAACGTCATCAATGGGAAGTTGCCTTTCCGCGACTTTTATGCCGAAATGACGGGCCATTTGAATGACGGAATTGCGCGTCACACCGGGTAGAATCGTTCCGGTGAGCGCCGGCGTGATCAATTCATCGCCGATAAGAAAGAAAATATTACTGGTCCCCACTTCTTCCACGAATTTATTTTCTCTGGCATCCAGCCATAAAACCTGGGTATAGCCCATATTTGCGGCGATGCGGCTGGCATAAAGACTAGCCGCATAATTGCCACCAGCTTTGGTGAATCCGGTGCCGCCCGCTGCCGCCCGCACATATTTTTCCGAAACAAAAATCTTTGTCGGGGAAAACCCTTCGGGATAATAAGCCCCAACCGGGCCGACCACAATAAAAAACAAATATTCATCTGCCGGATGCACACCAAGAGCCGCCTCCGTGGCAATCATGGTCGGGCGGATGTACAAAGACGCACCCGCGCTGTGAGGAATCCAATCTTTTTCCAAAATCACCAGTTTCTTCAAAGCGTCTAAAAAAACGTTTTCATCGATAGCCGGCATGCACATTCTTTCGGCGGAAGCATTCATTCTTTTGATATTTTCCGTGGGACGGAAAAGAAAAATTGCCCCATCCTTGCCCCGATAAGCTTTTAAGCCTTCAAATATTTCCTGTGCGTAATGGAGACACATCGCCGTCGGGTCTAATTGCAGCGGCCGGTAAGGTTCGATAACAGGGTCATGCCAGCCCTTACCATTTTTATATTTCATGTTGAAAAAATGGTCGGTAAATATTTTGCCAAAACCAAGTTGGGATTCATCCTTTGGTTTTGGTTTTAATTTTTCCGGTGGAGTTTTAATAATTTTAATTTCCATATATTCCTCTTTATTATAAAGTGTTTAAATAATGATAGCTTTTCATATCACTAAATAAGGCTGCGATCAAGACTTCGATATTGAATTGCTTCGGCCACATGTGCGGATTCAATATTTTCTTTGTTTTCCAGATCGGCGATAGTGCGGGATACTTTCAATATCCGGTTTATTGCCCGGGCGCTCAACCCCAGCTTTTCAATCGCCATTTCGATGAGTTTATGCGAGTCTTCGTCTATGAGGCAGAAGTTTTTGATTTGTCTTTCCGTCATCCTGGCGTTACAGATAATGCTGTTATTGCCGAAACGCTTTTTCTGCAAACTCCTCGCTGAGTTTACACGATCCTTGATGGTTGATGATGATTCCCCCAATTCCTTGTCGGAAAGTGCCCGGTATTTGACGGAAGGCACTTCGATATGCAAATCTATTCTATCCAATAACGGACCGGAAATTTTTCCCTGGTACTGACGAATCTGCTGCGGGCTGCAGCGGCAGGTGCGGATGCGATCACCGAAATACCCGCAGGGGCAGGGATTCATCGCGGCCACGAGCATAAATTTCGCGGGGAAAGAAGCCGTTATCGAAGAACGTGTAATGGTTATGGCGCCTTCTTCCAGAGGTTGACGGAGAGCTTCCAGCGCGTTTCTTTTGAATTCCGGCAGTTCATCGAGAAAAAGAACGCCTAAATGGGCGAGGCTGATTTCGCCCGGACGAGGCATTTGACCGCCTCCGACCAGACCAGCGTCGGATATCGTGTGATGCGGCGAACGAAACGGCCGCGCGGCTATCAACATTTCATCTTTATTCAAAGAGCCGGCTACGGAAAATACTTTGGTTACTTCAATTGCTTCGTCAAAGGAAAGGTCGGGCAAAATTGTAGGCAATCGCTTTGCCAGCATACTTTTACCGGATCCGGGCGGGCCGATCATCAGCACATTATGGCCTCCCGCCGCCGCTATTTCCAGCGCTCTTAGAGCTTGCCTCTGGCCTTTAATTTCATTAAAATCCACTTCATATTGGCGTGTCTTCTGGAAAACTCTATTTATGTCCAGAGATAGCGGTTCAATATTTTTTCGTCCGTTTAAAAATTCCACAAGATCAGGCAACGTTTTAATTCCAAATACGTTAATCCCTTTCACCATAGCCGCTTCCGCGGCATTTTCTCCGGGAACAAAGATCGCTTGAATACCTATTTCCTTTGCTTTAAAAGCAGCGGTGAGCACACCGCTTACACCTTTAATGCTTCCGTCAAGCGACAGTTCTCCGATAAAAACAAATTTCCTCAACGCGTCTTCTTTAATTAATTCTTCCGCGGCGAGAATTCCCACGGCGATGGGAAGATCAAACCCTGTCCCTTCTTTTTTTATATCGGCGGGCGCCAGGTTGACGGTCACATGAGAGCGGGGAAAACGGTATCCCGAATTCTTTATGGCGGCTTTAATCCTGTCTTTGCTTTCTTTAACTGAGGCATCGGGCAGGCCGACGGTGGCAAATTGCGGTAATCCCTGGGATATATCTACCTCCACGAACACTGGGTATGATTCCATGCCGATAACGCTCATGCCGAGAACTTTAACAAACACTTGCCTTCTCCTGCAAAAAAATGTGAAAAATATTAGCTAATAAGTATATTTATATCAAGAATTTTAATTCAATAAAAAATGGTAGACTTTCTTGACTCATTAATTGCCCTGTGCTAGAGTCCGCCGAAATCAATTGATTCAATAATTAATTCCCGAGTTCACTATAATGGCCATGCGAAAATTATCCCACATAAATAATAAAGGCCAGGTGCAAATGGTGGATGTCACGGCGAAAACCTCAACAAGCCGCAGAGCGAAAGCCCGCGGTATTGTAAAAATGAATTGCCAAACTCTAAAATTAATTGAAAAAGGACAGATTGCCAAAGGTAACGTTTTAGGGATAGCTAAAATCGCGGGTATTATGGCGGCAAAAAAAACCGGGGAAATTATCCCCCTGTGTCATCCGCTGGAACTGACCGCGATAGAGGTTAAATTAGAAATTGACCGTAAAAATTCGCGCATCATTATTGAGTCGGAAGTAAAAAACGTCGGCAAAACAGGTGTGGAAATGGAAGCGCTGACCGCAGTAAGTATCGCGGCCCTGACTGTTTATGATATGTGCAAAGCGGCCGATAAGAAAATAACTATCGAAGAAATCATGCTTTTAGAAAAGAGCGGAGGCAAAAGCGGCGCTTTTATTCGTAGGACTCCAAAACAAAAATAGAATAACAAAAACGCGGAAATAAAACATGCAACAAAATATTTTTAAAATTCGACAAGCTTTCCTTATACCTTTCATGGCGGTAATTTTTCTTCTTTTCTTATTGTTATTGCTGAGCATATTTAAAGGCCAGATGCGCGAAGGAGTAATCCTGTCAGTTTTCTTTGTCGTAGTTTTATTCATCGGCATCGAAATGTCGAGAAGGGAAATTGTTCTCACCGAAGACGGCTTGAAAATTAAGAAGTTTTTCCGGCTAAAGGAATTTGTCTGGACGGAAATTACCCATTTGGGAATTGTCGAACTGCGTAAAAAAATCTATTTTTTGCTGACAACGACTAAAGGTTTTTATTATTTTTCCAATCTGGCAGAAAACCACGCTTTGCTTATTCGCTCTCTTATTGATAAGCTGGGTGACGAAAAAGTGGAACCAGAAGTCAAAAATTATTTAGAGCGGCCTGTGGAAAGGCTTTCTCTGATTGTAATGAGTTGGATTTCGGTATTGGTTATTATTGGCATTATTATTTTAGTTGTTGTCAGTTTAAATTAGTAATAAATATATTTAAAGCGTACACGCTTTATCACTTTTTAATTTAGTTGTACAGAAGGGGGAATTTTGCGCATATGCGGTCGAAAAAACAAAAAAAATCGTCAGTAATGATGAAGGTGAAGGAAACCCCCTATGCTGCTGTTGAAGAAATAATGGAAAAAAAGCTCGAAGATATTGCGACGGTTTTATCCGCTTCGGGCGGCCGCAAAAGCAAAATTTACGAAGAAGTGATGTCGATGGTAGAAAAAGGCCTATTTAAGATCGCTTTGCGCCGGTCAAATTATGTGAAAAGTTCAGCGGCAGTATTTTTAGGCATTAACCGCAACACTTTTACCGATAAAATGGCCAAATTGGGTATCAACTGTGAAAAAAGTAAATAGCCGCCGTAAAAATATCTATGATTAGAGCTTTTAAAAAAAATGCAGCAATGCCTGAAAAGGTGAATTTTCTCTTAAAAAAAGGGGTACGGATGACGGCCCCTTTTTCTGTGGAAATCGGTGAAGAGGTAGATCTTAAGCGAATTGACGGTTCTTTAATAATTTACGGCGCGGCAAGAATTTACGGCGACACTACTTTGATTTCCCCAGGCGTGAAGCTGGGATATGAAGCGCCTGTTACGTTAATTAACTGTCAATTGGGAAAAGAGGTGGAACTTAAAGGCGGATACTTTGCCGAATCTGTTTTTTTGGATAAGGCGAAAATGGGCAGTAACGCGCAGATCCGCGCCGGGTGCCTTTTGGAAGAAGAATCCGGCGGAAACCATACCGTCGGCTTAAAGCAAACAATCCTGCTGCCTTTTGTTACGTTAGGAAGTCTTATTAATTTCTGTGATTGCCTGATGGCGGGCGGCACTAGCCGCAAAAATCATAGCGAAGTCGGCAGCTCTTATATCCATTTCAATTATACTCCCCAGCAGGACAAAGCGACGCCTTCCCTGATCGGCGACGTGCCGCGCGGCGTGATGTTGCGCGAAGCTCCGATTTTTTTGGGCGGCCAGGGCGCAATTACGGGGCCGGCGCAAATTGCTTATGGCACCGTTATTTCTGCGGGCATTATTTGTCGTCAGGATTGCCTGACCCGGGGAATGCTTTGGTCTTCTCCAGATAATTATTCCCGCCCTAAAAAATTTATTCCCGGAGTGTATGGTGATATTAGCCGCAAGGTTAATTCCAATATCGTCTATATCGCCAACTTATTGGCTTTACGGCAATGGTATCGTTTTGTGCGCCGGGATTTCTTTTGCCAAAATAAATACGGCAGCGCGTTATTTGACGGCGCCTGTAATGTTTTAGATGAAGCTATTGCGGAAAGAATCAGGCAAATGCAATTGTTTGCTCAGAACCTGGAGAAATCAATGATTAACGCAAAAAAAATCTTTTCAGCTTCAGTATCGAAAAAACAACAGCGGTTTGTTCAAAATTGGCCGCGGATGGAGGAGCATCTTTCCGGAAATCATGAAGAAAAAATTTCCTATAAGAAAAAGGAAGCTTTTATAAAAATAATACAACGCCAGTCAGATAAAGTTGGCTCTTATCTTGATGTGATACGATCGCTGACGCCCCAACAAGCGCAAAAAGGCACCGGTTGGTTAAATGATATTGTTGAAAAAACAACCGCTGAATGCCTGAATGCGTCTCGTGCTTTGCAGCAGAAAGATAAATAATGTTTACTGCGCAAATGTTGAATATCATAAAAAGCGTAAACAGTATTTTAAAGTCCTGTAAAATATTTGTCGGAAGGAATCCGGTATATATATACGCGCCGGCAATAATATTTTTTCCGCTTATGCCTTTTCAGCTTAACTGCGGCTTTGCCGGATTAATGACCTTCAAAATTAAGCAAAAACTCACCGAATTAACCGCCGATATCGACCTTGGTGAACTATGGGAGAAGATTAGAAGCCGTGGCCTGAAAAATGTTTTGGATGAAAAAATTACGGCGGAAGGTTACTTAAATGGATTGGAAACGCTGAAATCCATGGAAAATACCGTGCTGGAGCTAAAAAGCGAAAGCGCGCAGGAAGCTCTTTTTTTTCAGACTAAAAAAACAAAAAAACTCCTCGATGTTATTGAGGGAATGAAATTATTTATAACCGGGGAAGAAAAACTGCTTGAAGCTAATGCCGAAAAATTTATCTCTGCTGATCTGGAAATAATAAATAGCAGGATTATCCTGCTCAAGGATCTTCAATGGTCTTTGGAAAAAGATATCCTGTCTAATTTCGGTAAAATTATCGAACTTTCCGGAGCGGATGAGACAGGCGCAGTAAATCCGGCGTCCTTTAAAAAATACCGGAAAATTAATTTTCTGCTCAACTCGCTCGACCGTCTGGAAGTGCGGGGAAGAGATTCGGCGGGGCTGCAAATTGTTTTTGCCATGGAGAAAGAAGAAACACTGGAAAATATAATAGCCGCCCTTAAGGAAGAAAAATTATACAAAGATTATTTAAAACGGTCGCAAGAAGGCGATCTTGTCAATGGTTCTATTTGGATTGCGCCTCAGGCATCTTCTGCAACCGATGAAGCAATTAATGTAACCTTTACTTATAAAACTTTTTCCATTGTAGGAGAACTTGGGCGCAATGTGCGCGATTTGAGGCAAGCGATTAAAAAAGACCGGATACTGCAACATTTTGCCCGGATGGAAACTCTATGCGAGACAACACTCAGCCACACACGCTGGGCTTCCGTCGGTTCCATTACAGAAGAAAATTGTCATCCGATTAACAATTACAGGCGTAGCCAGCCTGAGATGGACTTTCCTTTTTATCCGAAAGCCAAAGCTCAAATTAATGTCGTCTTAAACGGCGATATTGATAACTATTCTGCCCTGCGCGCCCAGTTGGAAACAGAACGCGAGTTGATCGCGGCGGAAATTACAACCGACACAAAAATTATTCCTCTGCAAATTGAAAAATATCTTGTGGCCGGAAATAATCTCGCCGAAGCGTTTCGCCTTGCTGTAAAAGATTTTGAAGGTTCGCACGCCATCGCCATGACCAGCGATTTGGAGCCAGGCAAGGTATTTTTAGCGCTGAAAGGAAGCGGCCAATCCATTTATATCGGGATTGGTTCTGATCAGTATATGTTTTCCTCGGAGCTCTACGGTCTGGTCGAAGTGATGCCGAATTTTGTCAAAATGAACGGCGAAACAGGCAACCGCAGAGAAAGCGCGGCAACCGGACAAATTTTTATTTTAGACCAAAGTTCTCCCGGCGGATTGACCGGAATTGCCGCCTGCTATTATGACGGCAAAGCAATTAGTATTAAAAAAAGTGATATACACAAAGCGGAAATTACAACGCGGGATATTGATCGCGGCGATTATTCTCATTTTTTTCTTAAGGAAATTTCCGAATCGGCTGTTTCCATAAAAAGAACCTTGCGGGGCAAATACCGTATATTAATAAAAGACAAATCCCTGCCGCAAGTTGTTTTTAATTTAGGCGTGGATATAGTTCCCGAAGCTGTTCGCCTGGGGCTTCAAAATGGCGCTATAAAAAATATTATTTTTATCGGCCATGGGACAGCGGCTGTTGCCGGAGCCGCGATCGCTGATGCTTTAAAACTCTACTTCAAAGATAAAAACATTAATATTATTACGACGGTAGCTTCTGAGATGAGCGGCTTCTTATTGAAAGATGATTTGGCGGATACCTTAGTAATTCCCATCACTCAATCCGGAACAACGACGGATACAAACCGCGCCGTGGCTATGGCCAAAGAACGAGGAGCTTTTATTATTTCCATTGTCAACAGAAGGCAATCGGATATCACCGCTAAATCACACGGAGTATTTTACACGAGCGACGGCCGCGATGTTGAAATGGCGGTGGCTTCCACGAAAGCTTTTTATTCCCAAATTATTGCCGGCCAGGTTTTAGGCCTTTTCTTTGCCCAACTGATAAAAGCCCGTACGGATGATTACATCGTTTCGGAGTTACGCAATTTGGAGGCCGCGCCGCAATTAATGGCGAAGGTCTTTGCAGAAAGAAATAAAATTCGCGCTTCTGTCGGTAAAGCCATAACCAAGAAATTCTGGGCGGTAGTGGGGAGTGGACCCAACAAAGCGGCAGCCGATGAAATTAGAATAAAGCTCAGTGAACTTTGCTATAAAACCATTTCTTCCGACATTGTAGAAAACAAAAAACACATAGATTTATCCGCGGAACCTTTAATTCTGGTTTGCGCGGCTGGTAATCCGGCGCCTGTTCTGGAAGACGTAATAAAAGACGTGGCTATTTTTAAAGCGCATAAAGCCGCAACTGTAGTTTTCGCCCAAGAAGGGGATGATCGTTTTAATAAAATTGCCGACGCGGTTATTTCTATACCTGCCGCACCTTTCCCTCTGCCCGTGATACTCAATACAATGGCTGGTCATTTGTGGGGATATTATGCCGCATGCGCCATTGACGAAGAAGCGCATATTTTTCGGGGATTCAGAAATCGTTTGAATTTAGCTATGGCTGAACATTTGAAACTTAATTACTCGCTTTATGAAAAGATTGCGGATGTGCATTTTCGGCACTTAATCAACGATTTTTCCCATACTTTTAATAATCATCGAAATGAAGGGGCGTTCAGTTTATTGGCTGTCAAAACTATTTCCGATTTGGCGCTCTTGCTCAAATACGCCGCCGGTAAATTGCCCCTGGAGGATTTTCGCCACGAATTTAAAAACGAAGAAGGATTCATCTCTCCGCTTGATTTATTGGATGTTACTCTGGGACGGGCAATTGATGAACTTACCCGGCCGATAGATGCCATTCGCCATCAAGCTAAAACGGTAACCGTCGGCACGAGCCGCAAGGAAAAAGCCCTGAGTGGGGTTGTCTTCGAACTTCTGGAGAAACTTAAGTTTGCCGCTAAAAATTTAACTTACAAAAATATTCTGGCCATAAACAGAGTGCAGCCGGCAGTTCTGACTGTGCGGGGGTATACGATTTACAATGTGAACAATCTCGATGAAGAAGGTAATCCCAGGGAAGGATCGACCATCATCATAAAGGAGAAGGGCGGGGTGGCCAGCCAGATGATGTCTCGTGCCGAGACTTCTAAACTGCTTATGGGAACAAAAAGAACAATTGTCAGTACCGGAAATGTCTATATCGGCAAGGGTAAGGCGGACGGGGCATCCATATTGGTTTTACCTTTGTTGGGAGAAAATGGCTTTGTCAATAATTTGCTTTTGCTCCATATAGAATATAATGAGCTTTTATCGCTTGGCGATAAGAAAGAAGTACTGGGTTACCGGTACAACGATATCCGCAACCTGGTCAATGAATATAACATGACCTGGGATGATCGATATTTGGAGAAAATTCCGCTTGCTGATTTGTTCAGCGAACCGGTGGAAAATTTGGCGGGACGTATTAAGCAATGCGCTGATATGAAGAATTGAATCTCATCCGCGAAATGGCGGCATCCGGGCGCGTAAGTTTTAATAATTATAAGCTTATATGGATTATTGAGGAGCAAAACATGAAAACAAAGTTTATTTTTGTCACCGGCGGTGTTCTTTCTTCTCTGGGTAAGGGATTGGCGGCGGCTTCCATCTCGGCGTTACTGGAATGCTGCGGCCTTAAGGTTACCAATCAAAAGCTTGACCCTTATATAAATGTTGATCCCGGAACGATGAGTCCCTTTCAGCACGGCGAAGTATTTGT
>Ga0299912_10005268_pt1 | contig 10620 bp, 12 predicted proteins | sample RVTome_2_FD_207667 | JGI IMG/M metagenome (GOLD analysis project Ga0299912, IMG submission 207667) | Soil microbial communities from uranium-contaminated site in the Upper Colorado River Basin, Wyoming, United States - RVT95D214 (version 2) ... | reverse complement strand
GGCGCCGAGCACCGTGTGTTCGCATTGCGCCCACATCACGACCGCTCCGCCCTGCCCGAGGGCTTCTCCGTCCCCGAGAATGGCGGTTTCGCACCGAACCGGCACGTCGCGCGGCCCCAGCCGCTCGACCGCAGCGGCCCCCATCCGCTCGGCGACATGTGCCGGCAGGTGTGCAACATGCGCCAGACCACCGATCCGTAACGTCCGTCCCGGCACAGCGAGACGGAGCGGATGGAGCTTGCTCGCCGCGACCGAAACTTCCACCGTGCCGCCACCGCGCGGGTAGTAGCCCCGGCATCGCGTGACAAGTCGCGCATGGACGCCCATGCGCGCGATGAGCGGCAGCACGACCCCGCGCAGGTAGTCGAGCGGCGGCGCGCCGCGAACATCGGTGCCGCCGGTCACCTGCACCCGGAAGCCCGCCCCTGCCGCAACCATGACCGGCAGCAGGGCTTGCAGCACCAATATGACGCTGCCCGCGGTCCCCACATTGAAGGCAAACTCGCCGCCGCGCACGCTGCCCGGCGCGAATATGATTTCCTGGGAGCGCAATGCGAGCCCCTCGACGCGAGCCCCGCAGAGCTCGGCAACAGCATGAACCGCTGCCAGGTGTTGCGGCGCGAGTCCCGGCTTATCGCGCCTGATCCGGATGGAACGAAAGTGGATAGGCGTGGCGGTTAGTGCCGCAAGCGCAACAGCGGTGCGCAGCAGCTGGCCACCGCCTTCGCCATGGGAACCGTCGATATCCAGCATCCGGAATTCCTAAAGCGTCAGGGTCCAAGGCCATAAGCGTGCGCGCCTGGCTTGAGCTGACGCAACCTGCGCGCCGCGTCGAGCATGACGTGGGCGGCGAACGTGGCGACGTCAAACCGCGCTTCCAGCAGCAGACTCTGGTGCGCACCCGCATTGCCCATGCCGTAGCGCTTCAGCAGGATGCCGGAACCCCCGGCCTCGACCGCGGCGAGATCCGCGACCGGGAACACAAACGTCTCTTCGCCGGCGTAAAGCGGATTTGCGATGATCGCATGCTCGACATCGCCGATGCCGGCACGCTTGCCGAGCTTTACGTAGACGTAGTGCTGTACCTGACCGTCGACGGTGCGGCGTTCGCAGGCAAGCGCTCCTTCCACGCCGGGAATGGATTCGATGGCGGAATGATGCAGGCTGACTCCGGGGTGAACTTCCGCTTCCGTGTGGCCGCACGGGATCAGCACTTCGAAGAGCCGCCGCACGAGCGGCAGCACGCCCGGATCCCACCCCGCGCCGACAATGGCGGCAACGTGGTGATGCCGTGCCGCCGCATCGAGCGCCTCGCGGTGTGCTTCCAGGGCGCGGTCTTCCAGTATTGCACATTCGACCAGCGGTACGCGTTGTTGCAGGATTTCGCGCGCGACAGCGAGCACTTGCTCTGCCGGCACGCAGATCAGCGCAGCATCGACGTGTTTCAAATCCCGCAGGTGGCCGGCGACGGCCACGTGTTCCAGCGGCGGCGGCAGCGCTGTCAGCTTGTCGTGACGTACTACCCCGGCGAGATCGAGATCACGGCAGTCGCGCAGAATTGTCGCGCATGCGCCGCCCAGCCGCCCGAATCCGACGACCGCGAGTCGCGGCCGCGTCATGGCTCCAGCTTCCAGCGGCATCTATTCGGCGCCGCCGAGACTGTTTTTTGAATTTCGGTCATGCGATGACCGGGCATGCTTTGAGATGAGCGCAAACACTCCCCCGCCTTATCTTGCATCGCCGCAAGCCCGGCTTTCAGTGTGCTTCCATGTCATCCGCAACTCGTTTTATTCTGCCTGAGCTGTCTGGGCGGCATTTGATCTGCATCAATATGAAGGCGTGCGGAATGCGCAATATAGAAACACTATTGGGTGTGAATTACAGCGGCAGGTAACGCTGGCCGCCGCAGCAAGGATCCTGCCAATATGCGATCCAAGCGAAAGTGAGGGAATGCCATGTCTGTCTTTGTGATGGTTACCCGCGTCGATCCGGCCGCATTGCGCTCGCCGCAATCATTCGAGGAACTCGAGCGCCAGGTCTCTGAAAGCATCCGCAAGCAATGCCCGAAAGTGAAGTGGCTGGCAAGCTACGCCGTGCTGGGGCCTTATGACTATGTCGACATTTTCGATGCGCCCGACATCGAAACGGCAGCCAAGGTGTCGACGCTGGTGCGAACGAACGGCCGCGCGCACTCCGAAATCTGGGCCGCGACGGAGTGGGAGAAATTCAAGCGGATGGTGCACGCCATGCCGAAGGGCCGCAAATAGCAGGAGTGAACCGCTCGCCGTCGCGGGCGTCCCCGGTAGACGACTGCCGCTGCGAGTATGAGGTTCGCAGGGACGCTTCATGAGGTGGCGAGTATTGAATTCGGAAAGCTTCAAAATAACGGACAAAGGGAAAAAAGCCATGGCCGATCACGTGCCTCAAGTCGGTGCCCCGGATCCCGAGATCAAGACCTCACCCATCTTCGACGAGTACGATGAGATTTCCCTTGATCTCGAACTCGAGGCAGGGGTCTGCTACTTCAACAATGTGGCCTATCCGGTCGGCCAGTACTTGCGCAGCGGCAGCGAATTGCTGCATTGCGAGGAACGGGGTGTTTGGGTGCGCAAAGGTGAGGTGCGTTCCGACTGACCGGCAAGGCCCGTCGGCAAAGGAGAAATCATGCTGCCGATCAAAGATCGAACCGAAGCAGGTCGCTGTCTTGGCGAGGCCCTGAAGTCCTACCGCGATCGCGACGATGTTCTGGTGCTGGGCTTGCCGCGGGGCGGCGTTCCGGTCGCCTGTGAAGTGGCTGAATCGCTGGGTGCACAGGTCGACTTGATCGTGGTGCGCAAGCTCGGCACGCCGGGGCAGAGTGAACTGGCGATGGGAGCGATAGCGAGCGGCGGGGCCCGGGTGCTCAATCAGAATGTCATTTTTTCGCTGCATATCAAGGATAAAGTCATTGAAGAGGTTGCGAGCCGGGAAAAGCTGGAGCTTGAACGCAGGGAACGGGCGTACCGGGACAATCGCGCGCGACCAGCGGTAGAGGGAAAATGCGTCATCCTGGTGGATGACGGCGTCGCCACAGGGGCTACCATGCGCGCTGCAATTTCCGCTCTGCGGCGCCAGAAACCGGCCAGAATCGTGGTTGCAATTCCATTGGCCCCGCCCGATACCGTCGAAGTCCTCCGCGGCGAGGCCGATGAAGTGGTTTGCCTGGAGACCCCCGAGCCGTTCTGGGCAATCGGTCAATGGTACGTGGAATTTCCCCAGCTCACCGACGACGAGGTGCGCGAGCGGCTGGCCAGGGCCTGGAAAATCACCGATGAACGGCAGCGCGCTTCACGAAAATCCGAACGACGCCCCGATGGGGATTCGGCGTCGCCGCAGAAGGCGATGGGGAATCGATGAACACCTGATTCGTGCCGGGGATTGCAACAATGAAACAGCACCAGCCGCAAAGCGCCGGAGTCATCGTACAGGCTGGCGAGGTTCCGCTTGAAGGCACACTTGCGCTTCCCGAAAAAGCCGGTGGAATCGTAGTGTTCGTGCACGGCAGCGGCAGCAGCCGCTTCAGTCCGCGCAACCGGTTTGTGGCCGAGTTTTTGAATCAGGGCGGCTTGGCGACGCTGCTCTTCGATCTTCTGACCGCAGATGAGCACCGGATCGACGAGCGGACGCGCGAGCTGCGGTTCGACATCGACCTGTTGACCAAGCGCCTCATCGGCGCGGTGGACTGGCTGGAGGGCCGCGCCGGGGTGGCGGACCTGCCAGTCGGACTGTTCGGTGCCAGCACCGGAGCAGCCGCGGCCTTGCGCGTCGCTGCCGAGCGCCCGAAGCGGGTTGCCGCGGTGGTTTCACGCGGCGGACGTCCTGATCTGACGGGTGCCGCGCTTTCCCGGGTGGAAGCGCCGACCCTGCTGATCGTGGGTGGCGAGGACGGGCCCGTCATTGGCATGAATCAGGAGGCCGCTGCGCATCTGCACTGCGAGCACCGTCTGGATATCGTTCCCGGCGCCACGCACTTGTTCGAAGAACCCGGCAAGCTGGAGCAGGTGGCGCGGCTCGCGCGACAATGGTTCCTGGACCATCCGGGATCCCGATGACCACGAACGGCATTCACCTTTTTGCTCTAGGAGAAAGCCGGGAGTTCGGCGAACGGGTGGCCGCTGCCCTGGGCATGCCGCTCGGCAAACACGAGGAAAGGAATTTTGAGGACGGTGAACACAAGATCCGGCCCCTTGAGAATGTACGGGGAGGAGACGTGTTTATTATCCAGTCACTGTACGGCGAACCGGGGAAAAGTGCCAACGACAAACTGTGCCGGCTGCTGTTTTTCATCGGCGCCCTCAAGGATGCCTCGGCCGCGCGCGTGACCGCCGTCCTGCCCTACCTGTGCTACGCGCGCAAGGATCGCAAGACAAAGCCGCGCGACCCCGTCACTACGCGTTACATCGCCTGCCTGCTGGAGGCTGTCGGGACCGACCGGGTCGTGACGCTGGACGTGCACAACCTCGCGGCATTCGAGAACGCTTTCCGTTGTGCTGCCGACCACCTGGAGGCGAAGAAACTGTTCGTGGATCATTTCTTTCCCCGGATCGGGAGCGATCCGGTCGTGGTCGTTTCGCCCGACGTGGGCGGGGTCAAGCGGGCCGAGCAGTTCCGCCAGGCGCTCTCGCGCCGGCTCGGCCGGGAAGCGGGCGGCGCATTCCTGGAAAAATATCGCAGCGCCGGGGTCGTGAGCGGCGATGCCGTGGTGGGTGACATCGAGGGCAGGGTCGCGATCATCGTGGATGACCTGATCAGCACCGGCGGCACGATCGCCCGGGCCGTCGCCGCCTGCGGGCGGCGCGGCGCCAAAGCCGTGTACGCCGCCGCCTCGCACGGGATTTTCGTTGGTGACGCCGCCCGGCTCCTTGCGGACCCCGGCCTCGAGCGCCTGGTGGTCACCGACACGATCCCGCCCTTCCGGCTGGATGCCGCCCTCGTCCGGACCAAGCTCACCGTGCTCGACACCGCAGCGCTGTTCGCGGAAGCCATACGCCGCATCCACGGCGGGGGCTCGATAGTCGAGTTGCTGGAGGGGTAACGGCCGATCGTCCCTGAGCCCGCCGGATCAACGCGGCCTACCAGCGGGATGCGCAGCGCTCCGCCAGCTCGAGATAGTCGCCGGCCCTGCGGCGCCACTTGTCCACGTTACGCACATCGTGATCCGCGATGTGCCAGATCGCGATCTTGGCCCTCAGGCAGGCGCGGAACGCCTTGTAGAAACAGATCAGTGGATCCCCGACGGAGTCGCCGGTGGCTTCGAGGTATTGGTGCAGCACCTGGTCCCCGACGGACGCCGCGCCCAGGCGTTCACACTCCATGGCGAGATACGCCAGCTCGTCGACGGGATCGAGGCGGCGGAACTCGCTGTTGAATTCCAGGCAATCGATGATCACAGGCTCGGGCGTGAGGCAGACGTGCTCGGGCCGGAGGTCGCCATGCGCGTCCACGATTTTTCCGTCCCCGGCGCGCTGTTCGAGCAAATTGCCTCTGGTCGCAAGAAAGTCCAGCTGGGCCCGGGTGAGGCGGTCGATCTGCGGCGCATCCAATCCGCAATACGGCTTGGTGAGCTCACTCCGGTTGACGCGAATGCCTTTCTCGATGCGTTGCCGATAGTCGGTGGCGCTCATGGCGGCCGGGGCCGCGTGCCGGTAGAATCCGGTGAGCACGCCGCCGAGCTTCCGGATGTCTTCGGCGCTGACCGTGTTGTCCCGTATTGCCGCGTCCAGCATGCGGTTAGCGGGCAAGCGGCGCATCTCGACCAGCCAGTCGACGATGATTCCGCCTCCTTCCAGTCGCAGGGCGCCGTCGCTTTGCAGGGTCAACGGCACGACGCGGCGGTAAACATCGCCGGCGAGCCGCCGGTTCAACTGCACCTCGCGCTCGCAGTTTCGCCGCCTGGCCTCTACGGTGCTGAAATCCAGGAACTCAAGGCGCACCGGTTTCTTCAGCTTGTAGACCAGCCGGCCGGACAGGAAGACCCACGACATGTGGGTCTCGATCACTTCGACTTGTTCCGGACTGTCCGGATAAGCATTGGGCCGCTGGAGAAAGGCGACCTTCTCGCCGATGGGTACTTCGGGACAGGGTGTAGGCGTGCTGGCCATGGGACTCCGTTGGAATGGCAGATTTGCCTCCGCTCCTGGCGGCGTCGAATCAGAGTAGCCGCACGAAATTTCGTCCGTTCCCTACGGCAACCTGGCGGTCAAGTCTCGAGCCGTGTGCTCAATTGTTGTTCGCAGCGTTACCGGCTCCTCGGAAACGCGGTCTTGCGCATAGAATATCTCCTGCATCGCTTCCCATGCGATGGTGCCGTCTTGGCTGTCCCAAATCTGGAGGAAGAGCCTCACGTTAGCGAACCTGGTCTCCACGATACGCAGACCCAGGATGCCAAAGCGTTCCTTGGCGCCTTGACCAAATCCCTGCAGTTTGATCTGCGCAATGTACCGCGCCCCGACGGCATTACCTACCTGTTTGAGGATGTCTCGTTTGAACAGCCCCGTATCCCGATAGTCGTCATACATTCGTTTGTAGTCATCGGCGAGACCTGCCCGGTTGATCGCATTCAGCGATTCGGCGAGCGCCACGACCCGCACGCGCGGCCGTTCCTGTTTGATTACCTCTGCGAAGATGAGGGCTACCGCCTGCTTTTCTTCTTCCTGCCCGGTAGCGGCGGAAGGAGTAATGAAAGCGATACCGGACGCCTCAAGATTGCCCGCGCGCAACGAGATGCCCCGTTCGTGTAATGTGGGGAAAATCTGGGTGCCGAAGCAACCGGCAAGAGCGAGCAGCGATGTGAAGACCGCGGCTTTGAACAGAGCAATCCAGCGCGGGAGCCCAGGCACATTTCTGACAAGAGTTCGCATTTGTTCTAGTTCCGTTGGTTAAATTCAGCACGCCCGCTCGGTCCAGGGCATGGCGGACCTAGCGGCCGACGCGCCGCTCGAGCGCGATTCCGGCGATTTCCAGCAGCACGCCGGCGGCAAGCAGAGCGATACCTACTTCGACTTCCGGCGCGAGCCACATCAGAATCCCGCCCGCGATCACCAAAACAAGGCCCATGCGGCGCCGTAAACGCCTGTTTTTGAGCAGAAGCATAAATCCACCCGCTATTTTTCCGGTTTTACGTCTGGTTTTTATAGTACAGCTAAAAACGGGCACGCCCGGCTTGACCTAGATCAACGAAACGAACGATGGCGCGATTAGCATTAACAATTATGGCGCAAACGTTTCATGTGGGGGCCGTGCAACGACGGAGCCGAAGCTGTTGACGAATCACGGTACAAACGTGGCGGGCGGCGGACGTTATGCCTATTTCGAGCATGATGCCGATATGGGCATCGTCGGGCATGGCGGGTCGGTGGAGGAGGCGTTCGAGGCCGCGGCGGCGGCGATGTTCGCGATCATGACCGAGCTTGCCGCAGTGCGCAGGGAACGGACGGTGCAGATTGAGTTTGAGGAAGCCGATATCGAGCTTGCCCTGGTGCGCTGGCTGAATGCGCTGCTTGCCGCAGCGCGGGAAAACGGCATGGTGTTTTCCGAGTTCCGCCTTGAGCGGGACGGCGTGGTGTGGCGCGGGTCGGCGAGCGGGGAGAGTTGGCGTGATGATCTCGAACGCGGCGTGGAGGTCAAGGGAGCGACGTTGACCATGCTTTCGGTGGCGCGGACGCAAGCAGGCTGGGAAGCACGCTGCATCGTGGATGTCTAGCAGCCTGTCGGACTTGGCCCCATTAACCGGAACGGGTAGTGTTAACGGATCGCCGCTGACCGACGCTTCGGCGACAGGCTGTAGAAGGAAGTTTTGCGTGTCGCAACGCTGTGTTGGCCGGAACAAACGTCACTTGCATGGCGTTGTTTTCGCCTCGTTCTTTAGTTTTTTCATTTTAGGAGTTTATCGGGGCTAAGCCCGACAAACTCCTGGGAGCGCATTCGCTTGAAGCTCGACGCGCTGACGCAGATCAACCCATGGTGCTGGGCGGTTCCGCCTGCGGCAGGGGGGCCGCGGGGCGAAGTCCGGCTTTACGGCAGCGCCGAACTGCTCGCCGCCATGGACGACAAGGTGCTCGAACAGATCACCAACGTCGCGCGGCTGCCCGGGCTGGTGGGCTGCGCCATGACCATGCCCGATGCGCACTGGGGCTATGGTTTTCCCATCGGCGGGGTGGCCGCATTCGATGCCGAGCGCGGCGGCATCATTTCCGCCGGGGGGGTGGGTTTCGACATCTCCTGCGGCATACGCTGTCTGCGCAGCAATCTCGATCTCGCCGATATCCTGCCGCATGCCCGCGCGCTTGCCGATGCCTTGTTTCGGAACATACCGGCCGGGGTCGGCGAAGAGGGCGATCTCAAGCTGACGCCGGATGTGCTCGACGAGGTGCTGTGCGGCGGCGCGCGGTGGGCGGTGGACCGCGGTTACGGCGTTGCCGCCGATCTCGAATTCGTCGAGGAACAGGGCTGCGTCGAAGGCGCGGTTCCGGAGAATGTGTCGCCATTGGCGAAGAAGCGCCAGCGCGGCGAGATGGGTACTCTGGGTTCCGGCAACCATTACCTCGAGGTGCAGGTGGTCGATCGCATCGATGATCGCGCGGCGGCGGCTGCATTCGGACTGAAGGAAGGGCAGATCGTCGTCTCGATTCATTGCGGATCGCGCGGCCTCGGCCATCAGATCGGCACGGATTACCTGGTCAGCCTGGCGAAAGCGGCGTCCCGGCTCGGCATTGAACTGCCCGATCGCGAACTGGCCTGCGCGCCGATCAATTCAGCGGAGGGGAAGCAATATCTGGGCGCGATGAACGCGGCAATCAACTGTGCGCTTGCCAACCGGCAGATACTCACACACCTTACCCGCGAGACATTCGCGCGGATCCTGCCTCACACCGCCCTCGACACATTGTTCGATGTATCGCATAACACATGCAAAACGGAGCGGCATGTCGTGGACGGCCGGGAAATGATGCTCCACGTGCATCGCAAGGGTGCAACGCGCGCGTTCGGCCCCGGGCATCCGGCGCTGCCCGCGCGCTATCGCGATATCGGCCAGCCGGTGATCATCGGCGGCAGCATGGGCACCGGTTCCTACGTGCTTTGCGGAACGCGCGAAAGCGAACGGCAGGCGTTCAGCTCGGCGAGTCACGGCGCGGGGCGCGCCATGAGCCGGCACCAGGCGCTCAAACAGTGGCATGGCCGGCAACTCATCGACGAACTCGCCCAGCGCGGCATTCTGATCCGCACACGTTCGATGCGGGGCGCGGCGGAAGAGGCGCCCGGCGCCTACAAGGACGTGGATCTGGTAGCCGAAGCGACGGAACAGGCGGGACTCGCCCGCCGCGTGGCCTTTCTGCGTCCCAAAATCTGTATCAAGGGGTGACGCGGCGATTCCCCGGGCATATCGGACGGAACCGTTTGATCTGGATCAACAGGGACGCCGCCTGGCGCTCTTAATATATCCCAAAGACCGGCAGGCAGATGGAAGGGCCGCGAGCGGATGAAGTCACGGGAAGCGCTGGATTTTCAAGTTACAGGAGAAGACCATGGCCATCGGGGAAATCTGCAATCGCGAAGTGGTATATGCCGCTCGTGATACGACTGTTCAGGCCGCGGCCAAACTGATGCGGCATTACCACGTCGGCAGTCTGGTCGTGATCGACGAGTTCGGCGGCAAACGCATTCCGGTCGGCATCGTCACCGATCGCGATATCGTGATCGAGGTGGATGCAACCGAACTCGATCCGAAAGTGATCACGATAGGCGATATCATGACTTCGCAACTGGCTACCGTGCCGGAGAGCGAGGGCCTGCTCGAGACGATGGAAGTGATGCGCGCCAAGGGCGTGCGCCGGTTGCCGGTGGTGGGCGGTGAGGGCCAGCTCGTGGGCATAGTCACGATCGACGATCTGCTGGAGATATTGGCGGAAGAACTGACCGATCTGACCCGCATCGTGTCCAAGGAACAGGCCCGCGAAATACAGAGCCGAAAATAGCATCATGCGCACGGCACTGCTACCGGGAACCTTCATATTTCTGTTATCCCTCGTCGCGGGCCCGGCTTGCGCGGCGGATCCCGTCGCGACGGCTGCCGTCGAGTACCGTGATTTAGACCAGATTTATGCGGCGGAAGGCATTGTAGAAGCGGTCAGACAGTCGACGGTTTCGGCACAGATCTCGGGCCGCATCGTCGACGTTCGCTTTGATGTCGGCGATGCCGTCAGGAAGGGCGAAGTCATCGTGCGCATCGACGAGCGCGAGGTAAGCGATGCGCTCGCGAGCAGCCAGGCACAGATCGCGCAGGCGCAGGCGACGCTGCAGAATGCCAGGGCGCATTACGACCGCACGCAGCAACTATTCAAACAGAGCTTCGTGAGCCAGGCGGCGCTGGATCGGGCATACGCTGATTTTCAGGCGGCGCAGGCGCAGCTGCAGGCGGCTGTCGCGGTGGCGGGCCGGGCGGAAACCGTCAGGGGTTTCGCGACGGTCACCGCGCCGTTTGGCGGCATTGTTGCCGCGCGTCACGTCGAACTCGGTGAAACAGTGACGCCGGGGAAGCCGCTGATGACCGGGTTTGATCCCCGGGATATGCGTGTGGTTGCG
>Ga0299912_10005267_pt1 | contig 10620 bp, 12 predicted proteins | sample RVTome_2_FD_207667 | JGI IMG/M metagenome (GOLD analysis project Ga0299912, IMG submission 207667) | Soil microbial communities from uranium-contaminated site in the Upper Colorado River Basin, Wyoming, United States - RVT95D214 (version 2) ... | reverse complement strand
GCATCGGGTTGGGTATGCTTTCTGGCAAGTGGGAAAAAAGAAGGAGGCACTAGACTATTTCAGACAGCAGATCAAATACGGTGAAGAAAGTATAAAACTCAGCAGGCCGCTTGATCAAATGAAGGCTACGCATTACGATTTAGCCGGCACTTATGCTTTTTTGGGTGATAAAGCAAAGGCTTACCAACATCTTGATGAATTTGCTAAAAAAAATACATTCCCGTTATGGTGGGTAACTATGATAAAATACGATCTGATCTTTGACAATATTCGTAACGAAGAGCGATTTCAAAAGATCCTCCAAACCATCGAATCAAAATATCTGGCAGAGCAGGAGAGGGTAAGGAAATGGCTTGAAGAGCAGGAAATGCTATAAGAAATACATATACAGAAACAAAATAAAGCAATGAAGCCCGGATTTGATTTCCTGGGGTATTAAAAGTTTAATTGCATTTATTTATCATTTCCGGGGCAAACAAGTTTTTCGACAGACATTTTTATAAGAGGATAATTACTGAGATCAAATAATACCTGGCCAATATAATGACTGCCGTTACTGCCTTTAAGGTTGAAATGCCTTGTTGTAGTCATTGAAGAAGCCTCCCAAGCATTTGAACCACTAAATGTGAATGTTTCATACGGAGGATAATTACTGTGAATATCTACATCTTTCCCGTGACCAATCGAATAGTAGTTATAACCATCTTTGTAAAAATCCACAATGTGCCAGGTTACTGTACCAACTATGTAATCAATTTCAACGCCATCGTTATTAACTACAGGTTGGAAAAAATCATCACAGGTATATAAATAGGTGACTGCTCCGTTTCCATTCTTGCCATTTTGTGCAGAAAGCTGTGTCAGTCCAATACCTGAAAAAAGGCATAAAAGTAAAAAAGTTTTTGTTTTCATAGCTTTAAAATTTATTGTTTAAGTTAATCCTTGTTTATTAAAATAATTTTGCAAAAGAGCAGTGAAAAATAGGACGCTGGTTTCAAGCAGAAGAGATGTTACCCTATTAACCTAATCCATAAATTGCATGGACCAGCATCCTGTTATTCATAGTCAATTTTTACAATTCAATGAGCTGATTATATTAAAATAAAGTTAGGTTGAAAGACACGAAGAGACATATCAACTTTTAAGCAATATCCGTCAATTATTATATAAATTATGTCACTTTTTATGCAAGGGCTAAAAAGTTTTGTTAAGCTGTCCTTTTAGTCCGCATACTTTGGAAGAGCTGTTGACCATGTCATTAATTTTAAATAATACTCCTTTTCTTAATTCATTTGAGATAGAATTAAATAAACTATATATTGGAAAAGCCAGTGACCCTGACTATAGTAGGCCATTAAAAATTAATAACTCAAATCCGGAGTTAGATCCTCGTTGTTTCCCATCTATGTTTTTTGTTATCAGACCGTCTTTTCAAGTGGTCAAAGAGGGACGGATGTTTTTGACCCAAAAAATGTGCTGGAAATATTCCTTGACAGAGCAACAAAAGGCTGCTCTTCTACTTCACTCAGAGCGGATTTTTGTCTTGCAGTCTGAATGTCATGCGGTCCGGAGAACCAATTGTTGCCTGCAGGCATATTAATAACAGTTTTAATTTTAGGAAGTAAGGCAAATATTAAACCGAATGGATGGCTCGATTTTTGCTGTGAAAACATTAACACTAAACCTGATATAATGAAAAAGATAGCATTGATGTTTTTCTGTGCTCTCGTGTTATTTTCCTGCAAAAAAGAGAATGAAGAATTTCCCGCAAATCCAGACTGGTTAACAGCAAAGATCTCACAAATGGAAACTGCCGACTATTATATGGGAACGAAAGTATACGCTTATGAATGGAAAAATGAGTATTATTATTTAATCTCCATACCGATATCCTCCTGTATAATGTGTGAATTCTATAATTACCATGGAGTTAAAGTTGTATGGACACAAGAAAAGATTGATGATTTCCATAAAAATGCCAGAAGAATTAAAGTAGTCTGGCAAAGAGATTTAATTTAATTCTTGAATTGTAATGTCATGAAAAAGTTAGCATTGATGCTTTTCATTATAATAATGTTTTTTTCCTGTGAAAAAGACTATTTAATCCCCGATAATGAAGTTCCTGAATGGTTGAAATCAAAAATTGAACAGGATGAACAAACGATGAATGATCATCCCTCATCATGTTTATATTATGGTGCCTGGTTACGTTACAGGTGGCAGGATGAATACTATTTTGAATATCATTGTTCTTGTAGTTCCGCATCTCCAAGAGCAATTTCAACATATGGCGATACGCTTCATATTTGGGCAAACGATACAACAACAGATTATTACAAAGAAAAATGTTGCAGACAGTTAGTATGGAAAGCACCTGATTATAAAGATTCTCCCTGGTAATAAATCGTGAATATGAAAGCTATCCGGATAATCTTCTTTCTCTTCATCGTGTTTACCTGTACCAGGGAAGATAACAGACATTGAAAATTTGATGCTTAGAAGTTAACTTATGAAATCTTCATTATTGTTCACACGGGTATTCCTGATGATCATTTTCGTGCTATTATATGCCTGTGATGAGATAGTTGTTATTGGCCCCAGGCCTTCTTTACCTGTACACGTGAGAAATGACAAACCTCGTACACCGGTTCCACCTGGCTGTATTAGAGGCTACTTCGGGGATTATTACAGAACATTTATACAGCATATCGAAAAGGTACAGCCCATTGACAGCTTCTCAAATTGCTACTTTTTTGGATCTTGCAACGGCAGTACCTCAAATCAAATTAATTTAATAAGGTGTGATTCATCATTTGTATTGGCAATGTATATCATGGGATATTCATTGGATTCATTACCTGCCTCTCTTCCTGTGCCTTCCGAGTTTGGAAAGTATTCTGAGATACAGTTCTATCCATTCCAGAGTTGGAATTGGGGTTCACCTGATCACTTTTCACTGGACGATTTCTATGGGAAGAGTGTATTTATTACTGATAAAACAGATGATGTACTTACTGGCACATTCGAGGGTACTCTAAGATCATCCACTGGCGACATATTGCCTGTAACAGAGGGAGAATTCAAGATAAAGATCTTTAGAAAAGACATGTCCTGTGGCCAATAGCCACAATGTTATAATTAATGAATTGCTAAAGTTCTTTAACCTGCCTGGTTGTAACTAACTCGATAATAGATCTCTTTCACTTTGGCCGCGACATTTTTCCATCTTAAGTTTTCCAGTTCCTTCAGGCTGTTTGTTTTTAAATGTCCTGCCAGTGATGGATAATTCAATATTCCGTAAATAGCATCTGCCATTGCATCTGTGTCCCAAAAATCCACCTTAATCGCATGGGTTAATACTTCTGATACTCCTGACTGCTTGCTGATTATGACTGGAACATTCGATTGAATGGCTTCAAGAGGCGATATTCCGAACGGTTCTGAAACCGATGGCATTATATATACGTCACTAAGATTGAGCATCGTATAGACATCTTTCCCTTTCAGGAATCCGCTAAAGTGGAATCTGTCAGTAATTTTCAGCGAAGCGGCCATCCGCATCATTCTCTCCATCATATCCCCCGAACCTGCCATGACGAACCGCACATTGGGCATCACTTTCAGTACTTTATTTGCAGCTTCAATAAAATATTCAGGTCCCTTCTGCATCGTAATCCTTCCAAGGAATGTAACCACTTTTTCATCAAAGCCCTTTCCAGCCACAATTTCCTCAGAAAGTCTGACAGGTTCTACAGCATTGTATATTGTTTCCACCTTATCAGGGTTAATATTGTATTTGTTTATTACAATATCTCTCGTAAGATTGCTTACTGTAATGATTTTTGAAGCTGCCTCCATACCCTGTTTTTCAATCCTGTAAACTTCAGGATTGACATTGTCGCCGCTGCGGTCAAAATCGGTCGCATGAACATGGATGATAAGCGGTTTGCCTGATACTTTTTTTGCCTCTATCCCTGCAAGGTAGGTCAACCAATCGTGCGAATGTATGATGTCATGGGGTTCTATACCGGCTATCCTGGATGCTACCACACCATATTTTGATACTTCATCAAATAAACTATTACCGTACTGACCAGTGAATCCCAGTTTAATTGATTTTACATTTTTCTTTGTTTTTACTAATCTGCTTTGCTGTATATTAAGGATTTTCTCAAATTGTGCAGGTGTTATATAGGAAGAAATTCCTGAATTAATATTGATCGATTTTCGTTTACTTGATTTTTTCAACCTGGCTAATATCCTGCCGGAGAGGTCAACTTCGCTTGCGCTAATCATCTTCATTCTCGGATTTTCCTCGTCACCGAAGACCTGAGGTACAACAAAAGTAATTTCAATGTCATTGAAAGAAGATAAACCTTTTGTCAATCCCTGACAGGCTGTACCCAATCCTCCCGAAATATGAGGAGGAAACTCCCACCCGAACATTAATACTCTCATCCGAATGTAAGGTAAACCTAATTTCTTCTTACTTTAAACTCACCTGATTCATTAATCTCAAAAACACTCTGGCAAATAATACTCAGTCAAATGGACAGGCTGGGATTATACTGCTATTTTCATGCTTCATCTTTTCTTTGACACTTGTACTATAACTGCCTGGTTTAATTTTAACTTTTTTAAACATAGGCCCGGTTGACAAATGAACATCATGAATGCCCGTTTTAGTTAAATCCATGCTTTGGAATATTCCCCTGACAGATGTTATCAAATGAAGCTTATTTCCATAATAGGATTTGCTTACTGAAGAATAATCCATCGAAATTTGTTTTCATATACGAGTATCTGACGTAAATTTGTTGTGAAATACATCTCTAATATACTGTATATAAATATTATGCATGACCTTTTTTTATTATAATTATTAACTTTTCTATTTAATTTTCAACCACACAACAGATTTATGAATATCATTATTGTTCCCTGTATTTCTTAAATGAATCATAGGCTGGATTGAAAATGTCATTAATGCTGGCAGGGAAAATCCGGAGTTAAATCCTTGTTAATTCTTAATTTATGCTAAGTGGTATCAGACCGCCCGGAAATGGTCCGGACGTCCGTCTTATGTGCTTTTACTTCAGCCAGCCCCCTTTTAAATATCAGGAACCAGGAAAACTGATAATATTCTCCTGATTCTTTATTCATTGCTGACATATCAGCTTTTAGAGGAAAGGGGACGAGCACGTCATTCCCGATATTCCAATTGGCTGGTGTCATTACATTGTTCCTGCCTGTTGTCTGAAGAGCAATAACTGTTCTGAGAAGCTCATTCATGTTTCTTCCTACCTCCAGCGGGTAAAAAAATTCTGCCCTGATTTTGTTTTCGGGATCGATAATAAACACTCCTCTTACATCCCGATTGCTATCCGATTCAAGATGGATCATTCCATATAGCTTTGCAATTACCAGGTTAGAATCATCTGCAATTGGAAAATTAATCTTCCGTCGGGGATATTCTTTATATTCAATCCGTTCAAGTGTTTTTTTCCATTGTCTATGAGTTTCAAGGGGATCAGTTGAAACTGTTATAATCCTGACTCCAAGATTTTCGAATTCATCCTGAAGGTTGGCCAGCTCAATTAATTCTGTTGAGCAAACAGGAGTAAAGTCCATCGGGTGACTAAGAATTATCTTCCAGCTCGTACCAAAATCAAAAGGGAAATTGATAGTTCCTGCTGTAGTTTCAGCAGTAAATGATGGTGCCTTCTCCGCGATTAAAGGAATACGGAAGTTTCTGCTGACGTATTTTCTTTGTGGCCTGGTTCTACTGCCATCCCGAGTAAATATATTTGTTAATGAGAACATGTTTAAACCGAAATTAAATTGTTTAATAATAGTGTTTAGGGTCAGGAAAGTTGAATAATTTATTCATAATTAGACTAATTAAACACAATTAAAGCACTAATGTTCATCCGAAAGATTGGTTTTGCATTTGTATGACACAATTTGAAAAATCAGTTTCCCTGACCATACATGGCCGGAATAAATGATCATTAAAGCAGGAGTTAAAAACTTGTTGTTTAGTGTTGCAGATTAAGTGTTATCAGACCGGAATATAGTGGTCAGTTTTGGGAAATTAGTAAGTTTGAGTAAGATTACTTCTGATGAAAAAAAAATTACTATTAGCCTAAAGCAACCGTAACAGATATTTTACAAATGGATATAAAGAAGGCTATAGCATCAGGAAGAAAGGATCGGCTGTACAACCTGGTTCTTCCGGGATTTGGCGGTATACCAATAAGCCATGTAATTTCATTTGTTATAAAAGGATTCAGGAAAGGAGTACTTGTCACAAGAGCCTCGTCAATAGCGTTTAACCTGCTTATGGCTATTTTGCCTTCATCGATATTTATTTTCACTCTGATCCCTTTCGTTCCTATCCAGAATTTCCAGGAAGAACTAATTCGTCTTTTTGAAAACATCATCCCCTCCAATGCTTTCAGCTACCTTGAAACAACCATTATAGATATTGTGACCCGCAAAAGCGGGGGACTTCTGGTAATAATGTTTTTTGCCACCATTTTCTTCTCAACAAACGGGATACATGCAATAATTCATGCATTCGTAGTATCATCTCATTCTTTTACCACCAGGTCGTGGATCAACCAGCGCAAAATATCAATTTTATTGCTTTTTATTGTGTTGATCATGTTCTCAATGGCCGGATTTCTTTTAATATTCGGGAAACTGGTAGTTACAGGCCTTGTTGAAAGTGATATCATTAATAGCGACCTGGTTACTTCGCTCCTGATTCTCACCAAATGGATCCTCATTATTCTTCTTCTCTTTCATGCAATTTCTTTCCTCTATTATTTTGCACCTGCCAGAAAATCTGAGTTTAAATTATTCTCAGCCGGCTCAATAATTGCAACCTTTCTGTTTATTATAACCTCTCTCGGATTTTCAGCATTTGTAAATAATTTCGGCCCGTACAACAAATTATTTGGATCAATCGGGACCCTTATGGTCATTCTTCTGTGGTTGTACCTGAATTCGATCGCTTTACTTATAGGTTTTGAACTGAATGCCAGCATAAAAGAGGCAAAGGAAGAAGATTTGAAAAAAACCGGCACCAGTAAAGTCTGATATTGCAGTAATGTTGAACAGGGAGTAATCGTTCAGATAATGATTAAATTGCTTTGGTTACGAGCCCCCGGAAACCATCTCCGGGAGCTTTTTGTTACTGAGTGAGCTTTTTAATCTCAGGTAATAGAAGATAATAGTCATCCATAAAATGAATTCTCCCGATATGAATAATCCCCAGTTAAATTTAGATGGAGTATAAGACATTATCGCCCGCGAAATAGATTGGTTGTTCAGATTGGTAAGAATCTCATTAATGCCGAAATAACGGAAAATATACGCAGAAAAATCCCATATAAAGGCAATGAAAATTAGTGTTGATCCGGTAATAAGGAAAATCCATTCACGATGTAAAATTTTAGTAATCATCCCTTTCCCTGCATAATACAGGATAGCTCCTGCCAGAAGGATCATGGTCATAGAAACGATCACAGGGGTTATGACAGGCCCGATCCAGATAACCGGAATAAGAAAGAGAAGATCCCATGTCATAACTGAGTCAGGCCAATTGATGAGTATTTTAAGAAAGACATAGAAAAAAATATCCCATATGGCAAATGCATAAATAAACCATGCGAACCTTTGGCTGAATGTCTTTCCTGCCATCAGTCCGATAGTAACCAGCATGATGAGTGTTGCAGCTTCTCTCAGGCACTCTGCCAGGGATAATTCAACAGGCATGGAATTCAGCGGAAAAGTAAAACCTTCGGGATATAAGATTTCCCTCAGGTAAATCACCACTGATGATTCCATAAAGCCCATGGCAATGCTAAATACGGTCACCAGGATCAACATGGATCTTATTTTTTTCATGGCTAAGGATTTTAGTTACTGGTTAAGTCAAAGATCTGTATACAAAATAATAAAGAAATAAAAATAAATTTATATTTTATTTTGAGCTATCTAACTCTTAAATCAGCATATAATATAGGAATAAAAAGTACCCGGAGCTGATTTCCGGGGGCCGGTGGAAACTCCAGTGGCCTTGATTTAGTAGGTCGGAATAAATTGACCACTCAGATCAGGAGATAAATCCTGGTTGTTTTGTAATTGATGCCGCCGGATTTGAAGCTTTTAGCTTCCTGATACAGGATCAAATCTGTATTGGGAGCCAATGAATAAAAAGTTATAACAATCGGTACTAACCAAAAGCCAGGTTCACCGGATACAGTTTTTGATATCATAAGTCATGATAATGGAAATGGGCATATTCAATGCATCGGAAATATATTCACCCCGCTCCAGTATATCATCATCTTCTTCTTCATAATACCAATGGATAATATACTTTCCCCGATGCAGGACCACCTGAGAAATCTTCCTGAGGATCGATACTAATCTGGTTGCGCAAAAGCTGTTAAGATATTCAAATGCAATACTTACATAAGTGATCTCCGCAGGATCGCTGACATAATCTTCCAACCAGCTCATTATTTGTCCGGAATCTTCAATATTGTTTAATGCCATTCCTCTTCCTTTTATCTTAATGATCCCCTCAGGGTCAAGGATAATTCCCGGAGTATTATCAGTTGGCAGAATATGAAGCTTAGTGCTCTGCATTTCTTCAAATACCAATAAAAAGTTCTCCTGCAAAAAGTCAGGTTCTGTTATTTTTCCTTCTGAGATAACTTTATAAAGCTGAATTTATTATGAAAATCGGTTCCCGGATTATTAAAAAGATTGAATACAAAGGCTGATAGCCCCTGCACTATTTCTATTAATGAGGAGCCTTGAAAGTCAGGGTTTTTGAGATTGCAGGAGTTTTAAGTCAACAGACCATTTCCCCCCGCCATAAATAATTAACAGTATAAGTAAGACTGTTAAAGAAAAATCTATCCTGTACTCATGTGCGAATGTCCAGAAACCTTTGGTGGTCAGTAAAGGAAATTTAGTTGTAATAAAAGCAGTTATCATTATGATTAACAGAGGAATAGACGCCAGCCTTGTCAACAAACCGAACAAAATCAGGATACCGCACAAGATTTCAAATGCCCCTGTAAAGTATGCCCAGAAGAAAGCATTCTTAAAACCTATTTCATTAAAAAAAGCAGGCCCGACTACCTCCAGATAAATATATTTCTGAATACCTTCAGAAATAAAAATTAAACCGCCTATTAATCTCAGGAAAATGATTTTTTTATCGGTATCCGTATTCAGGATCTGTGTTTTAATGCTGTTTGCTGTTTTCATGCTTATCTGATCAGATTGTTAATGCAAATTATCCACTATTGCATATTTCTAAAGTCATAATCAACAAATTAAGTAATTGTCCAGCTATATTTAAATTTGTCAAATCCAGCAAATACCCTCGTTGTAATTAACTGTATTTATCATTATATTAAACAGCCAGAGACGGTTTTTGTTTAAATATTATTATACGATGTCATTAGGGTCCACTAAAAATTAATTATCGTTTTTTGAAATCATGAGTGCATCTAGGTTGCAGAGCTTTTTTGCCAGGTATCTATTTGGAATGAGATCACGCTTTGACTTTGATCAGTTTAAGATTATTTTCAATTACCGTTGGCTTTAGCCAACGGTATATCAGCCTCACTATAAAGGACTTTAGTCCTTCATTTGTGGGCTAAAGCCCCAACGGGGGCAGTATCTTCATCCGTTGGCTAAAGCCAACGGTAAATGAGTTCGATCTTATAATTATGCAAATTTTGAACATTACACACCTTAACAAAACATCTCAAAACTAGCTACTTACAAACTAAGATTACCATGATATCAAAGAACTATTTTGTATACTGTTGAAAATCAATTATGTTTAAGTGTACACTAATGATAAGAATTAATTAACAGGTTTATTCTTAATTTTAATACGGTATTGTATTCAAATGAAATATGGAGAGATTGTTTATTGCTGATATGACTGAAGAGAACTGGAATGATGTTGCGAGAATATATAATGAAGGGATTGCGACCAGGAATGCAACATTTGAAAAACAGGCACCCGGTTGGACTTTATGGGATATTGCTCATCGCAAAGACTGCAGGTTAGTAGCTAAAATTACTGATAAAATTGTTGGATGGGCCGCTTTATCGAATGTATCAGGCCGATGTGTTTATTCCGGAGTTGCAGAAGTCAGCATATACATTGATTCAGAATATCGGGGGAGAGGAATTGGAGACAAATTATTGAAATCGTTGATTGCCGAATCTGAAGCACATGGAATATGGACGTTGCAGGCAGGAATGTTTCCTGAGAATGAGAACAGTATGAGACTGCATCAAAAGAATGGATTCAGAATAGTCGGGACAAGAGAAAGAATCGGGAAAATGGATGACAGGTGGAGAGACACTGTATTACTTGAAAGACGCAGCAAAATAGCCGGAATAAGTTAGAATAGCAGTTTTGAAAAGTTCCGGAAGGAACTCAAAAGGCCCAGGGTCGTCCAAGTAATAACGGTTTATGCTGGTTCTGAGACATATACGCTAATCAGGCATTTAGATTCTTCAAAACCAGCATGTCAATATTGAGACCTATGAATATCAGACTATTAAATGAATTAG
>Ga0299912_10005266_pt1 | contig 10622 bp, 9 predicted proteins | sample RVTome_2_FD_207667 | JGI IMG/M metagenome (GOLD analysis project Ga0299912, IMG submission 207667) | Soil microbial communities from uranium-contaminated site in the Upper Colorado River Basin, Wyoming, United States - RVT95D214 (version 2) ... | reverse complement strand
CCCGATCCAACGCGCTCGGGTTGACCATTATAATCTCTTTCGCTCCGCCGAGACAATATCCGGACTTGCCGAGCAGGCGGACCTCGCCCTCAAGGGATTGTTCAAGGCGCTCTCTGCCCAGGACAAGGAGCATCAGCGCCGGCTGGAAATGATCATACAGTCTCTCTGAAGACTTCCCCTATCAAATGATCGGCCACGATCGCGGAAAGAAGACTTTTTCGTAGAGGGCCAGGGCATAGCTGTCCGTCATCCCCGCGATGACGTCAGCGGCCCGAGTCTCCAGGGGGTCCCCGGCCGGATAATCCTTCACGTAGCCCGCCGGATGTTTCAAGGTGAAAGCATAGAGGTCCCTAAGGATCTTTTCGGTCTTGGCCAACTCCTCCCGCGCCGCCGGGCTGAAATAGACTTTCTCATAGAGGAAGTCCCTGAGCTCCTTAACCGCTTTCAGGATCCGGTCGCTCATGGCGATCTTCGCCAACCCCCTTGCCAGGCTGGCCTCGACGACATCCATGACCATCCGGTCGATCCGGGTGGCGTGCCACTTGCCCAGGGCCTTGACCAGGTGCGGCGGGACGTCCTCTTCCTTGATGATGCCGGCCCGCGTGGCGTCGTCGACGTCGTGATTGACATAGGCGATGACGTCGGAGATCCGGACGATCTGGCCCTCCAGGGTATCCGGCATGTCCGTGACGTCCTCGTCCAGGATCTCTCCCCTGCCCTTGGAATGCTTCGAGATGCCGTCCCTGACCTCGACTGTGAGGTTGAGGCCTTTTCCTTCGTACTCGAGTCTTTCGACGACGCGCAGACTCTGCTCCGAATGGTGGAACCCGCCCGGAAGGAGCTTGTTCAGCGTCGCCTCTCCGGAGTGCCCGAACGGCGTGTGGCCCAGGTCGTGGCCCAGGGCAATAGCCTCTGTCAGGTCCTCGTTCAAGCGCAGGGCCCTGGCGATGGTCCTGGCAATTTGCGAGACCTCGAGGGTGTGGGTTAGGCGCGTCCGGTAGTGGTCACCGAACGGAGACAGGAAGACCTGGGTTTTGTGCTTGAGGCGCCTGAAGGACTTGGAATGGATGATGCGATCCCTGTCCCTCTGGAAGGCCGTCCGGATGGCGTGCGGCGATTCGGCCCTCGCCCGGCCTTTCGAGTCGCGGCTCAGGCAGGCCTTGACCGAAAGGACCTTCTGTTCGACGGCCTCGATGTCTTCCCGGATGCTCACGACGGCCTCCCTCGAGATCGGTTTTCGGTCATTATAACACAGACACCTTTTTAATATGGACCCACAAAGGGATTTGGGCATTTGTTGGCCATAATATTCAAGGAGGGCATGGCCATCAAATGCCCAAAGTAACACGACCGATCTGGCTTTTCAACATTCAAGACATTTGCGATGCCATGGAAGACGGCTTTGAAAACGGATATAATGACGGCGTGATCCGCGAAAACATCGAACGCATCCTCGGCGAGCTGCCGCCGGGCGTGGAGCTTGTGGCCGCCGCCAAGAGTCAGGCGCCGGGAAAGGTCCTTGAAGCGATCGAGGCCGGGGTCCGGACGATCGGTGAGAACTACGTCCAGGAGGCCGAGGCTCATTTCGCGGCCATCGGCTCGAGGGCCGAATGGCACTTCATCGGCCACCTCCAGACGAACAAGGTCAAGAAAGCCGTCGGAATCTTCGACATGATCGAGACCGTGGATTCCGTCGACCTGGCCCGGGAGATCGACAAGCGTTGCCGGGCCGCCGGGAAGATGATGCCCGTCCTCATCGAGATCAACAGCGGCGAGGAAGAGCAAAAGGCCGGGGTCAGGCCCGCGGACGCCGAAGCCCTCATCCGGGAGATCGCACCGCTCTCTAACATCAAGGTCCGGGGTCTCATGACCATGGGCCCCTTCGAGGGCGACCCCGAGAACTCGCGGCCCTACTTCCGGATAACCCGCGAAGTTTTCGAGCGGATCAAGGGACTCGCCATCCCCGGCGTCGAGATGGCCGTCCTCTCTATGGGCATGACGAACTCGTACCGGATCGCCCTTGAAGAGGGCGCCAACATGATCCGGATCGGAACGAAGATCTTCGGGCAAAGAATCGGCTAAGCCGGGGCTTCAGAATTCAAGATTTAGATGGCCGTGATGTCAAACGGAGTGCAGGGGGAAGGGCTTTGCTCCCGGCTACGATAAAGAATCGCCTGAGACTCGCGTCCTTCTCGGCTCCTCGGGCCCAAGACTCCAGGCCAATCTAATGAGCTGAAGGAAACCCATCCTCCGACCTCTGCCGGAGACACGGACCTCTCAGCCCCCTTGATTGACCAAGGGGGGTTGGGGGGATTAATGGAATTCAAACAAAGCCTTGGACGTGTCTCCGTCCCTCGGAGGCCTGCGGCTGCCCTCGTCGGACCCCTCGTCTCAGGCTGATCTCCGCATGGTCGCTGCAGCCCTTCCCCCTGCACTCCCATCACGACCATCGAAGTCCACTCCGGCTCCGACCCATCTTTATATGCATCTACCCACCTCAAAGACAAGAGAAGGAGATATTCAGGTTCTATGACTTTTCGTCGATAGCTTTGCTTCCGTCGACGGCTTCGGCCTCGGCGGGGATGACCTCCGCTTCGATCATGAGCGGCTCGGCCTCGAGCCCTTTCTGCCGTCTGAGCTCTTCGATTTGCCGGAGCGGCCGCTCAAGCTGCGTGCGCCGGGTTGTCGTCAGCCCTTGATACTCCGACTGAGCCTCCTCCAGCTTCTTCCCCATCTTTTCCATCGATTTGACGAAAAGCTCCCACTGCTTGTGGAAGGTCCCCATCAGCTTCAGCATGCTGCCCGCCGTCTCCTCCAGGTTGAAGTTATCCATGGCCTGACGGATGATGGCCAGGATGGCGTAGAGGGTGAAGGGCGAGCAGAGGATAACTTTGTTTCGGAGGGCTTCGTCGAGGAGCGAAGGCTCGTTCTCGTTGATGAAGGCGTAGACCTGTTCGTTGGGGATAAAAACGAGTACGTAGTCCAGAGTATCTTCCTCCGGGTTGATGTAATCGCGGGTCGTGACCTCCTTGATCCGTGACTTCACGTCCTTCAGGAACTGGCTCTTCAACGCTTCCCTGTCCGGATCTCTCTCGGCCTCCAGGAAACGGACATAATTGTCGAGGGGAAACTTGACGTCCATGTTGACCTTCCGCCCCTGAGGCAGCGGGAAGGTGTAGTCCGGACGGCCGGCAGCGGCTTCGAGCGTCTTCTGTTTGAGGTAGTTGATGCCCTCAATGAAGCCGGCCAGCCGGAGGACATCTTCGGCCATGCGTTCGCCCCACTGGCCGCGGGCCCTGGTGCTGCTCAGGGCTTGACGGAGTTGCCGAGTCGTCTCCTGGAGGAGGGACGTCTGCTCGGCCGTGTGCTTCAGCTGGCTAGCCACTTGACCGAATTTCTGCTCCCGGTCCTTTTCCAAACTCTGCATCAGATCTTCGACTTTCCTTAGGTCGGATTTCATGCCTTCGAGACTCTGGTCGATAAGCTTCTTCTTGCCCTCGAGCTCTTTCTCACCGAGGTGGGTTTGTTTGGACAGCGTCTCGTTGGCCAGCTTCAAGAATTCGTCGGTATTCCTTTTCAAGGCCTCGAACGAGAGGGCGCCGAATGAATCCCGAATCCGGCCAATAAGAGTATCGAGGTCTTTGACCTTCTCGGCCTCCGTCTGATTCATCAACTCCCGGGCCAGCGATCCGGCCTCCCGGCGGCGAAGAAGATGGATGACGAAGAAGACGGCGACACCGAAGGCTGCGCCAGCTCCGAATGCCAAAAGTTCAGTCATCGCTGCCCTCCATTCGCGTTTATCATGACTTCAAAAACCCGGGGCTGTCCGGCGCGATATTGACATCTCCAAATGCAAACCATATTATACATCCGTTAGCAAACGATGGCCAAAGCGAAATCGATCGAGCTTCCGACGACCATCTCTCAAGCCATATACGATTATCTGAAAAAATCCATCATCCGGGGTGATTTTAAGCCCGGACAAAGGATCCAGGAGAAAGATATCGCCGCCGTTTTCAAAGTCAGCTCTACGCCTGTCCGAGAAGCCTTCTTCCGGCTGGCCGCGGAAAAGTACCTGGTCATCAGCGCCCGCAAGGAGGTCCTGGTCCACGGGACATCCGATGATGAAGTGAAAGAACTTTATGAGGTCGTCCGGGCCCTCGACGGGTATGCCATGAAGAAGGTCATGGAGAACCTATCGGACGAGGAGATCGGACGGCTGCGGATGATGACCCAGAAGCTCGGCGAATATTATGAAACCAGAGACCAGCAGAAATACCTGGAACAAAACCTCAAGATCCATGATCGCCTTTGGCAGGCTTGCGGGAACAAGTACCTCTACGAGGCCTTGTGCCTGCTTATGGAAAAGATCGCGCTTTACCGGAAACATCACGACTTTATCCCTTACTCCAACCTTGAGGCCTTGGAAAAATCCTACCGGGACCATCTCCGCATCCAGGAGTTGCTGGAACAGAGGGACCTCAAAGCCCTGGGGAGGATCGTTGAAGCCCACTGGGGGGAGGAATTCATCCAGCCCAGGGTCCCCGGGAACGGAATCCCGGAGGCGTAGGCGGGATTCTTCCATCCCCCGTCCGTCCCCGGCTCTAACGGTCTTGCCCCTTCTGCCGAAACGATCGACAATCCCCCAAGGCCGCGGATAGCCACGGAGCCGGCGTTCGCGGCTCCCGATCCCCGTGGTCTGGTTGTTGTTGAAGTTTTGACTTGCCTCGGCCGACTATTATAGATTGACTTCACAATAATCCATTAAGGAGGCTGGACAATGGAACATTCCGAAAACCGACAGGGCAAGGGCGAACGAGTCCCCGGCCGGCGGGAATTCTTCATGAAATCCGCCGCCGCTCTGGCTTTCTTGAATCTTTCCTACGGAAATCTCTTCGCCGAGGACGGCGACATCCCCCAGGCGACGCCCTCCCAGTATGGGAATATGTTCGTCATGGAGAGCGCCCCTGGACCCGAGACCGTCATCAACGGAAAACGCTGTCTCTATTTTGGCGGCACGGGCTATTTCGCCCTCCACGGCCATCCCGAGGTCATCAAGGCCGGGATCGCCGCCTATAAAAAGTACGGCGTCCACAGCGCCACCTCCCGGCCCGGGTTCGGACACAATCCCGTGATCATCGCCCTGGAAAAGAAAATCGCCGAATATTTCGGCGCCGAGGATTCGCTCCACTTCGTCTCGGGCTACCTCGACAATCTCTTCCTCGTCCAGGCCTTCCGGGACAAGATCGACGCCGCCTTCGTCGACGAGACGGCCCACTTCAGCATCATGGACGCCGTCTATTCCGCCAAGAAGCCGGTCATCCTCTTCCACCACCGCGACCCCGAGGACCTGGCGAAAAAACTCAAGGAGAACCTCAAGGCCGGCCATGTCCCCCTGGTCATGTCTGACGGCATCTTCCCGACCTTTGGTGTCATCGCGCCGGCCCCGGAATACGTCAAGGCGATCGAGCCTTACAACGGCATCCTCTGCCTCGACGATTCCCACGCCGTCGGCGTCCTCGGCCCTAACGGACGGGGCACCTACGACCACTACGGCATCACGTCCGACCGATGTTTCTTCGCCGGGACGATGAGCAAGGCGTTCGGCGGGCACGGCGGCTTCATTCCGGGAAGCAAGGAATTCATTGCCCACATCAAGAAGACCTGCGGCGCCTACGCCGGGGCCACTCCGAGCCCGACTCCGGCCGCGGCATCTTCTCTCCGGGGCATGGAGATCGTCATGAAGGAGCCCCAGCGGCGGGAGCGCCTGCGCCGGAACGTCAAGATGATCAAGACGGGGATGAAGGCCCTGGGTTATGAGATGAATGACAACCCCGTGCCCATCGTGACCTGGATCATGAAGTCCGCCGGCGACATGAAGAAGGTCCAGATGGAGCTCTTCAATCGCGGCATCGCCGTCGCTTACACGAAATATGTAGGCGCCCCGGACAGCGGCGCCCTTAGGGCTTCCATCTTCTCCGAACACACCCCCGAACAGATCAACCGTCTCCTCGACGAGATGAAGAAGATCGGCTGACCCCCCGGGACCAAAGGATTAGGGACTTCATGCTCGAGATAGACGGATATCGGCTGGCCCGTCCGGAAGAGATCGAGACTCCGGCCCTGCTGGTCTTCGAGGACCGCCTGGCCCACAATATCAAAACCGTCCTCGACCTGGCCGGAGGCCCGGCAAACCTCATGGCCCATGTCAAGACCCACAAATCGGCCGAAGTCCTGCGGCGTCAGATGGCCGCCGGGATTCATCGCTTCAAGACGGCCACGCTCACGGAAACAGAGATGGTCGCGGCGGCCGAAGGGTCGCAGGCACTTCTAGCATATCCGCTCGTTTCGCCCGTCAAGATCGACAGGTTCATCGCCATGCAGAAAAGATATCCCCGGACGCGGTTCCAGCTCATCACCGCCCACCCGGAGAACGCGGCCGTGCTGTCGGCGGCGGCCGTGAAGAACAAGGTCAGACTGGAGGTCATGGTCGACCTCGACGTGGGGCAGCACCGCACGGGAATCGGGCGGGAAGGCGCCGGGGCGCTCTATGAGAAGATCGTCGCTTTGCCCGGCCTGGTCCCGGCAGGTATTCATGCCTATGACGGACACGTTTCGGATCCCGATCCCGCTCTAAGAGAATCCGAGGCCCTGACGTGCCTCAAGCAGGTGCAAACGCTGGCCCGGCGGCTTGAGGCCCGTGGACTAGCCGTGCCATTCAAGGTCATTGGAGGCTCGCTCACATTCCCAACCTACGCCCGGACGCAAGGCGTTCTTGCTTCTCCCGGGACATGGATCTATTGGGACCAGAACAATCTGATTCTTCTGCCGGAAATGCCGTTCCGGCCGGCGGCGCTTGTCCTGGCCCAGGTCATAGACGTGATGCCGGAACGAGGGCAGGTGACACTCGACCTCGGATCGAAGGCGATCAGCACGGACATGGACCGGCAGGAGCGCTGCTGCATCCTGGGCGCGCCCCGGGCCAGGCTCCTGCTCCAGAACGAAGAGCACGCCGTGATCGCGACCGCAGGGCATGACCTAAAACTGGGAGATTACGTCCTGGCGGTGCCGGGACACATCTGCACGACTGTCTTCCGCTATCCCGGTTCGTGGTTCATCGACACGTCCGGGAACGTCGCGGGATGGAACGAACACACGGCAAGAGACCGCGGACCGTTGCCGGATTGACCCTGCCATCTTCCACTCTCTGATTGTCTAATGTTTTGCGGAGATTGTGAGCCTTGGAGGGGATAAACCGTCCTTCGAGGGGGCACTCTGCGCCTGAAGATGTCTGAGCTTGCCCAAGAGAACACAGACGCCGCAACGCCAAAATGGGGACCTAATCTAGGCCCTCTTCCCCGCCTGCGCCTTCTCCCCCCTCTCCTTCTCCGCCTCTCCCGGCATCCTCGACAGCCTGATCGATCTCCTCCTCGAAACCCTCGCCGATGTCCTCCCCCATTTCCTTGCCCATCTTCTTCATCCAGCGAGCGACGCTCTTGGGATCGTTCTCATCCAGCCCGGCCAGCTTCGATGGATCTGCCAGGCCCTCCTGGCGGCTCTCCTCCGAACGGAAAATAGCCACCCGGGAGACGAGCTTCTTCATGTTGGCGCTGCCGCAGATCTTGCACTTGGGCTCGAGCGTGGAACTCACCGATAATGTGAGGAAGGTTGACTTTTTTCCGCAGTCGGCGCAGCGATATTCATAGATGGGCAAACGAATGCTCCTTCGACGCGAGCGCCCTGCCCTGATCCGTTGGTCTTGCGGTCATGAACGCGGTGCCTCCCAAGACGAGAGCCAGCAAAAAAAAGGTTGGACCGGCTCTTTTCATCGCGGCAATTTTATCATGATTGCCAGGCGGTAACAACGGCTGTTCTTGATTCGTGCCGAGCCTATGCCCGAGCAATAAGATACAGCCTGAAGGCTGCGGCTATATCAGGGCCGCTTAGCGTAATTAAAAGGTCGCGGCACCTTCTCGATCGCCGCCTGCTGCTGGTTGATCTTCCGGAAGTATTCCGGTTCATACTTGGGCTCGCGGTCGAAGGACGCAAGCCCGTTGACCTCCTGTTCGACATCATAAAGCTGGGTATAACAGAACCCCGCCACGGCCGGATTGGCAAGCAGGACCTCGGTCAACTTCTTATAGCGCTCGAGGAATTCCTCCCTGGTCTTCGGCCTTTCGCCATAACCCCAAGCCTTCTCATCAGTCTGGCCGGGATTCCACCAGATGCCTCCGTATTCGCTGACGTAATACGGCTGGCCGACGTAGGGCGCGTTCTTCTCTTTTTCACCGTTGACGTAGACGACGGGGGGTGTCTTGAGCAGGCCATCGAACGCGGCCTTGAAGCTTTCCACCTTCTGGTCGTAATTATGCGAATCGTAGATGTCGGGCGAAGTTTCATGAGTTCCGCCCGAGGCATCGATCACAGGCCGCGATGGGTCGAGCCTCTTTGTCAGCTTGAAGACAGCCTCGATGACGCCGCGGTAATTTTCGTCCCAGCGCTCGTTGAACGGGCACCAGCCGATAATGGACGGATGGTTGATGTCCCGTTCCAGGGCCTCGGTCCACTCCCGGGTGACGGCCAGGAAGGATTCGGGCTTCGCGAGGTCCAGCCCCCAGTCGGCGAACTCGCCCCAGACGATGTAGCCGAGCTTGTCCGCCCAGGCAAGAAACCGCCGCTCGAAGACGCGCTGGTGGAGGCGGGCGCCATCGAATCCGAAGCTCATGGAAAGTTCGATATCACGCTTCAGGGCCTCGTCCGAGGGCGCGGTATAGATACCATCCGGATAGAATCCCTGGTCGAGCACGGTGCGCAGGAAGAGCGGTTTGTTATTGAGATAGAACGTGTCGCCGCGGACCTCTGCCTTGCGCATGCCGAAATAGCCGCCGACATTGTCCTCGACGCGTTTGTTCTTTTGGTAAGCGATCTCAAGGTCATAGAGGTTCGGCTGGCGGACGCCCCAGAGCCTGGCGTTCTTGATGGGGACCATGAACGCGACCTGCCCCGAGGCCTTCTTCTCCCCTGTGAATATCTTCTTGCCGCCTTCGGTCACGGTCAGGCGGATCGTCCCGCCCTCCGGCGCGCGGTTCAGGCGGACCGTGATGCCGGCTGCCGCGCTATCAATGTCGGGCTCGACCCGGTACGATTCAATGAACGTCGGCGCGACGGGTTCGAGCCAAACGGTCTGCCAGATGCCGGTCGTTCTTCTGTAGAGACAGCTGTAAGGTTTATAGCGATTGGATTGCTTTCCGATGGGCTGCCGGCCCGACCTCTGATCGTCACGAGCCCTGACGACAAGGAGGTTCTCGCCCGGCTTGAGGAAGTCCGTAATGTCCATCCTGAACGGCGTATAGCCGCCCTCGTGAACGCCAGCCTTTTTCCCATTCACCCAGACCGTTGATGTATGGTCGCAGGCCTCGAAATGGATGAGGATTCTCCTTCCTTGCCAATCGGCCGGAAGGACGATCGTCCGCTTGTACCAGGCGGTGTTAATGAAATCCGTGAAGCCGATGCCGGAGAGAAGACTCTCCGGGGCGAACGGAACGACGATCTTTTTATCGAAACCGGCTCCCTGCGGCAAGCCCCGTTCCTCGCCGCTCCCGGACAGGTCGAGGGCGAAATCCCATTCTCCGTTGAGGTTAAGCCATTCGGCCCGGACCATGTCGGGCCGCGGGTATTCCGGACGGGGCTGGGTGTCGGCCGATACGGCCCCCCCGATTAGGAAAATTATGGCCAAAAGGGGAACCAAAGATCGAAGTGTTTTGGTCATGGGCTTCCTCCTTCGCGCAATTATATTAAAAAAGCCCGGGGACGGCGAGGAAAATTCAGCCGCGCTTCGCCCGCCCCATCCGCAAGGGTCAGCAGATCGGTCCCGGGATTGCCCACGTTTCCGGTGATCGACGGAATTTGACCGGTCGATTTGCGTGTGATATAAGCCGGTCAAGAGGTATCCCATGACATCAGCCCGACGACTCAGAGTCTATTTAGCTGCCTGTCTTTGTTTGATTTTAGCTACGGTTATGACATCCCGGGCCGCCGGGGAAGATGCCTCCGCGCCGCAGAACAGGTCCATCCGTCTGGAACGCGTCGCCCGGATGGTCCACGAGATGAGCTGGGAGCTCGCGAACAGGTGACATGTGAATGCCCGGGCGATCAAGCCGGCGTTGGCCCTGATCGCGATCGCGGTCGTCATGTGGTTCGCCGCCGTCGCCACGGATTTCTTCTGGCTGGCGAGGGCGCTCGGGCGGCCTTTCCCTCAAACAATGCCGGTGAGCCGGGCCGTCTATGACGCTTTCGCCGTCCCGGACATCGTGATGTCCCTCTTCCTCTATGTCGGCGCCTACGGCCTCGTTAAAATGCGGAAATACGGATATTGGGCGTCGCTCATCGGGCTGGGGATGTGGCTTTTCGACGTGCTCCTCGTCCTGGGAATCACGGGGACCTCGAAGCTCGCGTCGGCGGGGCCAAGCCTCGTCTACGTCGTCGTTTCGCTGGCCTATCTCGTGACGTGTATCCCTCACAAGATGTAGAGGCGGGCTACGGTCAACTTGGAGGGGGAACCCGCTTCGCGTTTCCCCCTTCCAACGGTCGCTTCGCTCCCTGCCTCCCTTTCTCGGGCGAAG
>Ga0299912_10005265_pt1 | contig 10622 bp, 7 predicted proteins | sample RVTome_2_FD_207667 | JGI IMG/M metagenome (GOLD analysis project Ga0299912, IMG submission 207667) | Soil microbial communities from uranium-contaminated site in the Upper Colorado River Basin, Wyoming, United States - RVT95D214 (version 2) ... | reverse complement strand
AAAACCTGGGCGTGCGCGTTGAAAACACGGTTTTGGTAACAGAGACGGGCTGCGAGAATCTCACTCCCGGCCTGCCGCGCCAGATCGCGGAGATCGAAGCGCTGATGAAGGCTAAATAGTTTTTTCAGATATCTCCTGCTACCAGAACACCACGTTCGTCGGCACGATCACCTTTTACAGCACCGGCGAGAGGATGAACGGCGGTTACGTGGATGCCAACGGTGTCGTCGTCATCGAATACCCGATCTCGAGCTTCACCGACGTGCTGCACTTGCTGCAGACCAGCACCAGCCTGAACCTGCTGTTTGTGGAGCGGGACCTGAATGGGAACCCCCTCAGCCATCGGGTCGGGGCGGTGATGGTCAACACGAAGCCCGTCGGGTCATAGCCTGGGCAGCGCTGTCAAGAATCGGGCCGGCCTTTCAGGCCCGCATCGAGGGCGCGGCCTGAAAGCCCTCGTTGGCTCGTAACTTATTCTTGTTAAAGATGTTCGCAGTCCACTCGGCCCGCCTCGACTTGACTTGGCCGCCCCCGATTGAGTATCATTTTCCACTGTGACTCGATGAGTTTTCGGCCCCCTTGGGGTGTGCCTCACCGTCAGATTCACAGAAGATCACTTTCGCGAAGGGAGTTTGACTTGGCCAGCAAATCGTTCAATCCGTTCGAGATGGCCCAGAAGCAGTTCGACGCCGTCGCCGACCTTCTTGAACTCGACACGCCCACCCGGGACCTCCTGCGGTGGCCGCTCCGGGAGTACCATTTTTCGATTCCCGTCCGCATGGACGACGGCAGCGTCCGCGTTTTCCGCGGTTACCGTTGCCAGCACAACGACGCCCGCGGACCCTGCAAGGGCGGCATCCGCTTCCATCCCCAGGAAACCATCGACACGGTCCGGGCCCTCTCGATGTGGATGACCTGGAAATGTTCCGTGGTGGACATCCCCCTCGGCGGCGGCAAGGGCGGCGTCATCTGCGACCCGCATAATCTCAGCCACAGGGAACAGGAAAGGCTGTGCCGCGGCTGGATCCGGGCCATCGCCCAGGATGTCGGCCCGCTGCGCGACGTCCCCGCGCCCGACGTCATGACCAGTCCCCAGCACATGCTCTGGATGCTCGACGAGTTCGAGGCCATCCACGGCGCCAAGTACCCCGGTTTCATCACCGGCAAACCCGTCGGCATGGGCGGATCCCTGGGCCGGACCGAGGCGACCGGCTACGGCCTCATCTTCACGCTCCGGGAAGCGCTGCGGGAGATGGGCGTCAAGATCGAGACGACGACCGCCGCCGTCCAAGGTTTCGGCAACGTCGCCCAGTACGCCATCCGTCTTTATTCCGAGCTCGGCGGCAAGGTTGTCTGCGTCGCCTGCTGGGACCAGGGCGACCAAACCTCCTACACGTACCGCAAGAAGGGCGGGGTCAATATCGAAGAGTTGCTGACCATCACGGACCGTTTCGGCGGGATCGATAAAGCCAAGGCCGAGTCCCTGGGCTACGAGCGGCTCCCGGGCGACGCCTGGATCGAACAGGACGTCGACATCCTGATCCCGGCGGCGATCGAGAACCAGGTCAATGCCGAGTCGGTGAAGAAGATCGCCCCGCGGGTCAAGGTCGTGGCCGAGGGCGCCAACGGTCCGACCACACCGGAGGCGGACGGCGTGCTCAAGGAGCGCAAGATTTTCGTTATCCCCGACTTCCTGGCCAATGCGGGCGGGGTGACCTGCAGCTATTTCGAGCAGGTCCAGTCGAACCAGAACTACTTCTGGACCAAGGACGAAGTCCTGAGCCGGCTCGACGAGAAGATGACCTCGGCCTTCAAGGCCGTGAGCGAGCTGGCCCGCACGCGAAAGCTCTTCATGCGGGACGCAGCCTATGTCATTGCCGTCAGCCGAGTGGCGAACGCCTGTAAAGACCGCGGCTGGGTCTGAGCGGGAAGCGAACGCGCGGGCGGGACGCCGGTCCGGCCAGACTTGGGAGCCGGAGAAAGGCCGTCGCCGTTTGGCCCGGGAGCGCGAACCGGTGGGCCAGCCGGGCGACGACCGGCCGGGGAGGTGCGGTGCGACATGAGCAATCCGCCGACGACGAAAACCGCAGACCTGCTTTTTTCAACGCTCCACGAGCGGGCCAAAGAGCTGAGCTGCCTCTATAAGATCGAGGAGGTGGTCAGCAAGTTCGACCTCCCACTAGAGGACATCTTCCGGAGGGTCATCGAGTCCATCCCTCCCGGCTGGCAGTACCCCGAATCCTGTCAGGCCCGGCTCACCTACGGCTCGGAAGCCTATGAATCGCCCGACTTCGTGGAGACGGCGTTCGTCCATTGCGCCGATATCCGCATCCAGGAAACGTCCGTCGGCCAGCTCTGCGTCTCGTACAAGGAGCAGAAACCTCCCTCAGACGTCGGCCCGTTCATGGCCGGGGAGGTCAAACTCATCCACACCATCGCCGACCGGCTGGGACATTTCATCCTCCACCAGCGGCTGCGCCAGGTTTACGAGGAGATGAGCGAAGAGCGGCGCGAGCACGCCGAGGAAAAGGCGGGCTGGCGGATCGCCCTGAACCTCCTGCGGAACACCGACCAGAACCTTTTCATCCGCGTTTCGCGCAAGATGATGAACTACCTGGGCTGGCGCGGGGTGACCGAGGTCCGCCCGGTCCTCGAGCGCTATGGCAAGGACGATGAAGCGGAAGGCGTCTTCGGGGAGTCGAACTGGCCCCAGCGGCGCGAGTCGCTGGACCGCTTCTGCAAACTCAGCGAGGAAACCTTCCGGATCGCCTCGGCCAACCTCACCGACGAGGAGATCCTGACCCGCATCCAGCGCTGGATCAGCGAGGACCGCTCCAGCACGGCCGTCAAGGACCTGGAGAACGTCTACGCTTCGATGAGCGATGTCCTCGACTCGGTCCAGCGGCTCCAGCACCTCACGCCCGACGGGATCCAACTGCCGCGGGCGACGGCCGACAGCATCCGCGTGGCGCTCATCCGGAGGATCTTCACCGAGGAGCTCGAGTACATCAACATCGCCAAGAAGTACGTCGCCCTCGAGGACTTTTTCGGCCTCCTGGAGCGGATTGTTTTTCCCACCGGCAGCCGGGGCAAGCTGGGAGGCAAGAGCGCCGGCCTCTTCCTGGCCAACCTCATCCTCCGGCAGGCGGTCCGGCGGATCAAGGCCATCGGCGAGGTCAAGACGCCCAGGACATGGTACATCGCCTCGGACGGCATGCGGGTTTTCCTCCAGTTCAATAACCTCGAGGATGTCATCGAGCAGAAATACAAGGACCTCGACGAAATCCGGCGCGAGTACCCTCACCTCATCCAGGTCTTCAAGAACTCGTACTTTCCTCCCGAGATCGTGAAGGGGTTATCGCTCGCCCTGGACGACTTGGGGGAGGTCCCGCTCATCGTCCGGAGCTCGAGCCTGCTCGAGGACCGGCTGGGGTCGGCCTTCGCCGGCAAATACAAGAGCCTTTTCCTGGCCAATCAGGGCGATAAAAAGAAACGGTTGGCGGCCCTCCTCGACGCCGTGGCCGAAGTCTACGCCTCGACCTTCAGCCCGGACCCCATCCAGTACCGGTCCGAGCGGGGCCTCCTGGACTTCTATGAGGAAATGGGGATCATGATCCAGGAGGTCGTCGGGAAGCGCGTCGGCAAGTATTTCTTCCCCGCCTTCGCCGGGGTCGCTTTCAGCCGCAACGAGTTCTGCTGGTCGCCGCGCATCCGGCGGGAGGATGGGCTGCTGCGCCTCGTCCCCGGCCTCGGGACGCGGGCCGTGGACCGGGTGAGCGACGACTATCCGATCCTCGTGGCGCCCAGTCAGCCCAACCTCCGGGTGAACGTCTCGGAAGACGAGGTCATCCGGTACTCGCCGAAAAAGATCGACCTCATCGACCTCGAGAAGGACTGCTTCGATACTGTGCTCATCGGGGACCTGCTGCCGGAGGTCGCCCACGAGTACCCGGCCATAGCCAAGATCGTTTCCGTTTACCGCGACGGCCTCCTCCAGCGTCCCCTGGGTCTGGCCACGGACTTCGGCCGCGACGACCTCGTCGTGACATTCGACGGCCTGATCTGCGGGTCCCCTTTTATTCGTCAGCTCGAGGCCATCCTCAAGACCCTGGAGTCGGCGCTGGGGACGCCGGTCGACGTCGAGTTCGCTCACGACGGAACCGATTTCTACCTGCTCCAGTGCCGCGCCCAGAGCTATGCGCTCGACGAAGCCGCCGTGGAGATCCCGGCCCGGGTCCCCGACGAGGCTGTCCTCTTCACGGCCAACCGGTATATTTGTAACGGCCGCGTTCCCGCGATTACCCATATCGTCTACGTCGACCCTGAACAGTATGGGGACCTGGCCGAGTTGCCGGACTTGACGGCCGTGGGCCAGGCCGTGGGGAAGCTCAACAAACTTCTGCCCCGGCGTCAATTTATTCTCCTGGGCCCCGGCCGGTGGGGAAGCCGCGGCGACATCAAGCTCGGCGTCCGGGTGACCTACGCAGACATCAGCAACGCCGCCATGCTCATCGAGGTCGCCCGCAAGAAGGGCAACTACGTCCCCGACGTTTCGTTCGGGACCCATTTCTTCCAGGATCTGGCGGAGTCGGGAATCCGCTACCTGCCGCTCTACCCCGACGATGCCGGAATCATTTTCAACGAGTCGTTCCTGCTCTCGTCCGCGAACCTCCTGGCCGAGCTCCTCCCCGAGTACGCGGCCCTGGCCAAGGTCTTAAGGGTCGTCGACGTCGCGGCCGCCACCCGCGGACGCGTGCTCCGGGTGCTCCTCAACGCCGAACGCGAGCAGGCCCTGGCCATGTTCACCGACCCGAACACCGCCTTCCGCACCGTGGACGGGCCGGAGGCGCTGACCTATCTGGCCCCGGACGACCACTCGAAGTGGCGTGTTCACATGGCCGAACAGATTGCGTGGCAGATGGAGGCCGCCCGCTGGGGCGTCAAAGCCGTCTATCTCGCGGGCAGCGCCAACGCCGGCACGGCCGGCCCCGGCAGCGATATCGACCTCCTCATCCATTTCCACGGCAGTGCCAAGCAGCGGAAGGAGATGGAGCTCTGGCTCCAGGGCTGGAGCATGTCGCTCGCGGAGATGAACCGCCTCCGGACCGGCCTCGGCTCGTCCGGACTCCTGGACGTCAACTTCCTGAGCGACGACGATGTTGCCAAGGGCCGGGGCGAGGCGGCGAAAATTCGGGCCGCGGAGGACCCGGCCCGCGAGCTTCCGCTTCAGAAAGCTCGCGGTTAGACGGGAGAGCGGATCCCGGCCCGCCCGGCCGCATCCTCGTCATAAGGAGCCTTCCGGCCTGGGCAGGACGCTCGTTCACAGAGCCGGCAGGAGAGGAACCCCTCTTCGGACGGGAAGAAAATCCCCGAGATGGATTTCCGCGGCAGCATGAGGAGGCTCTCTGTAAGTTCGACCCCGACGAGCCGCCGGGTGTCGCCGAAGAGGGAAAAGAGCTTTGGCTGTTCGGTGATGGGCCAGTCCTCGAGCGACCCAGGACTCATGGCGGAGAGAGCCCCGAGGCCCCAGCGCTCGCCGAGGCGCCCGGCGAGCCAGGCCGCGCCCCCTTCGAGGATGAGGTTCGCGGCCTCCTCGAGATAATATTGCTGGAGGAGGTCGCCGCTCGCGGCGGCGGCGGCTTCGAGCTCTGCGCCGACCGTCATGATGAAGGGAAAGACTTTTTGGACCCCCGCCAAGTTCGCCCGCAGGATGCGACTCTCGAAGTGAACTCCGCCGACCTCGACGCCGGCTTCCGTTTTCTCTCCCGTGTAAGCGACCTGGGTGATGGCCCGGAGCTTGACGAGAGGGACGGCCGCGTTGAGGAATTCATCGAGGCTGGCGAAGCCATGACCGGGACCGAACCGCAGGCGCCGCGAAGCGGTCCCGGGGTCGACCCGGACCGGGATGTCCGTCAGGATCTCCATCGTCATGCTTTCGCCGGGCAATGTCCTTCCTCCCTCGGTGTGACGACCTAGGACGATTTCCCGCGCTGCCGGGCGAGCGCCCATTCGACGAAGCGGGACCTGAGCTGGCGGCTGGCCAGGGCTTGTTTGAGGGGCGGGAGGCGCAGGATGACGCCCAGGATGGCGGCCATGGCCCGGTGATTCCAGAGCGCCCGGTTGTCGAAGAGGAGATCCTGGAGCTTGCCGCGTTCGATGGCCATGAGGACGACGCGCTCCGCGGAATCGGCCGGCGTTACGACCCGCTCCTTCCGCGAGGCGAGGGCCAGGGCCTTCTCATCGCAGTTGCGCACGCAGATCCCGCAGCCGAGGCAGATCGTCTCGTCGAGCCGCGCTTTCTTGCGGCTTTTCCGCTGCGGGTCGCCGGCGGCGACCAGCCCCATCGCCTCGACGGGGCAGACGAGGACGCACTTGCCGCAGCCCGTGCAGCGTGCTGCGTCGACGCGAGGAAGGAAGTTCGTCGTGTGGACCGGGTGGAGGAAGGCCAAGCGCTTGGCGGCGAGCATGGCCTCGCAGCAGCAGCCGCAGCAATTGCAGATGAAGCTCGGCCGGCGGCGGACGTTCTCGCCGAACTGGACCAGGTTGTGCTCATAGCTTCGACGCAGGAGGTCCAGGCCCTCCTCGACGCCGACGGCCCGGGCGATGCCGTGCTTGGCCAGCGACTGGGCGGTCCCGCCGAACGTCAGGCAGATATCGAGCGGCGCATCGCAGGCATGCGAGGCATGCGAGGCCTTATGCCGGCAGTAGCAGAGCCCGACCGCCCGCTGCCGGGCTGTCCGGATGACCTCGCTCGCCCGTTCGTAGTCGAGGACGTGAAGCGAGATGTCGGGTCCCAGGGCCGGCTCATGGACGTAGGTGCGGCCGAGCTGGGTTTCGCCCGGGGAGAAGAGGGCCGTGAGGAAATCGGGCTCGACAGTGACATATTGCCAGTAGAGCTCGGCGAGGAGCTTCTGGTCGATGTCCGTGCGCACCCGCATGAGGGAGAATTCGAAAAATCCAGCCATGGGGGGAGGCACGGAGAAAAGGCGCCGGCCGGCCGGCGTCTCGACGTCGAGCAAGAGTCCCCTTCCGGCCAGGGCCTCGAGGGCCGTCAAGGCCTCGGCTGCGGTTGTTTTCCAGATCCTGGCGGCCGCCCCGGCCGTGAACGGCCTGATGGGGAGAAGGGAGGCGGCCGCGGCCTCGCGCTCCGTGAAGAGCATCTTCAGGATCTTGAAAAAAAGGTCGGTCGGCGGGGCGCCCTGCGGGAAGCGGTCGTAGCGGCGGGCCAGATCCCCATAGACGCCGCGGGCCGTAAGATGAGCCATATCCGGTCCTTGACCCCGGCCATTCTAATGGAAACGGGAAGCGTCCACAAGCAGCCGCACTCATGGAGCTAGAAACTCGTCTCTATGAGTGCGGGGCGACGCGTGGAGAGGGCCGGGGTCGTTCGCCGCCGGCGCCGCGGCCCGGGCGGGCCCTAGCGCGGGGTTTGCTCCGGTCGTCGGCCGGGCTTGTCGCGAATATAGCCAAGACTCCGGAGGTCGTCGAGAAGCCGGCTTTTGGACTCTGGCCCAACAGCCCTCGGGTGGGTCGGGATCCATTTCACGGGCCTTTGGGCGAGGAGCCGGGGCTCGATCGCTTCTCTAAGAATCCGTCCCTCCATGTCCCGGCCGACAGGAAGGTCGAGAAGGTAAAGGACCGTCGGAGCGATATCCATCACGCCCGCGTCCTTGAGCCGGACGCCGCGCCGGATCCCCGGTCCCCTGGCCAGAAAGACGCCCTCGACGCGATGCATGCCGGTCTGGCGCGTCTTGTCCACGACGGCCGTCACGGGAAGGCGCGCCCCGCCGACGAGGAGAACGTCATCGGCTTCGATGTCCATGTCAACCCAGACGTCCAGCCGCGGCGGCCCGCTCCCTCGCGGCGGGACCAGGCGGACTTTCGTGAAGAGGCGTCTTCCTTTGGCCGTTCTTATCTCGGTCAGCGTTCGGGCCGCCTGGCTCATGAAATCGCCGCGGACCTCCGGCCCGCCCGCCGCGCCTGGCATCCGGAGTGCGCTTTGCGGCTGGACATTGGGGACGAGCTCGCGAGGCAGGTCGCGTCCCTTGAGGTCCCGTGTTCCGTCGAAGAGTTTCGTCAGGCTCCAGTCGACGTCCCGTGTGCCGGGCTTGAAGGCCATCCAACCGAGGCGCTCCAGGACCTCGGTCAAAGAAAAAGTCATCGGTCCGCGGGCCGGACCCTGGCCGTGGCCGGAGACGAGGAAGCAGGCGGCGTCCTCGCCCGCCGCCTCCAGGATCACGCCGACGGCGCTATCCACCTCGGCGTAGGCCTCGGCGATCCGCGACGATTCAGCGTCGAGGACCGGCGCGGGAATGCGGCCGAAGAGGAGAGACGCCAGAAGCGAGCCCCGGCGGACATCGAACGCGGCCCAGGATTGGTGTTGGACCGCGTCAAGAGCGCCGAAATATATAAGAAAGAGCTCGGGCGCTCCTCGTCCGAGGATCTGTTTCGCGATCTCGGCCAGGGCGGCGGGTGGAAACGACGTGCCTTCCGTCGGCGGAACGAGGGCCTCGAATTCGCCGGCCGCCTCGGGCGGCTCAGAGCGCCGTTCGAGGCCGTGGAAACCGAGCCGTTCCGAGAGGAAGATGCCCCGGACCTTTTCCGCCGGCCACGAGCCGTACCAGGCAACGACGCCGGTCTCTTTGCCGGCCGCGCTGGTGATATCCCATAAAGCCGGGGTTCTTCGCGCCGAGATGGACATGGGCAGGAGTTCGCCCGTTTCGGGGTCGCGGATGACATAGCCGCCCACACCGTGCCGGTCCGCAGCTTGGCCGGTGACGATCGAGGTCCAGATAGCGGGCGAGCGGACGGGGAGGGTGGCCCGCAGGGATCCGCGCGCGCCCGTACGGACAAGATTCTCCAGGTGGGGAAGGCGGCCCTGCCGGACGAGCGTTTGGAGGGCGTTCCAGGAGGCCGCGTCAACGCCGATGAGGACGACCCGTTTGGGAAGAAAGCCGGCCCCTACGGACGGTCCACTCCGGCCGGGGACGAAAACGAAAACGGCGGTAAAGACCGCGATAAGGGCGAAGATGATGGGCCCGAGTGTCCGCAGGGCCTTGAACAGGACATCAAGAAGGACCCCGGCCAGGACCGAGACGAGGAGCGCGCCGGCGAAAAGGAGCCCCCCTTTGAGGGACAGCATGGCCCGGGCCGGGTAGAAGAACAGGGCCTTGATGAAGGGGACGAACAAAAGGAAGACCAGAATGCCGGCCGACGTCGAGAAGGCAGCGGTGAACCGCCGCTTCGGCCCGGAGTCCCGGCGGAGAAAAAAGAATGAACCGAGGCCGAAGACCGCGCCCGCGACGATGAAGAGGAACGGTATGACGTACGGGCCTCTAAGCCACCTCAGGGCAGCGACAGGAAAAATCCTGGCCAGGAAAAGGAACATCAGCTCGACGAGGTAGGCGCGGGAACTGAGGATCTCGGACGCCCCCCCGACCGGCAGATGGGGGAGGACGCCGACGATCCAGCCCGGGAGGGCGCCGCCGAGGAGGGCAGCGAGGATGCGGAACGAAAGACGCCGGGTCTCGCGCCGCGCCGCCGTCCCGGTTTTTTCGTTCATCGGCCCCCGGTCAATTTGGCGTTCTCCGCTCCCCCGACTCGCTCTCCTATTTATCAAATCCGGCGCGGCCGGTCAATGTGAATGGGCCAACGGCGCCGGCGGTGGAAGCCGGATTGATTTGACGCCGGGCCGGCGTTATACTCACTCGCGGCGCCGCCGGACCGGTGCTCCGCCTGTGGTCCGAAACGAGCGCAACGCCGTGCCCGGCCAGCAAAAGGAGGATGCGATGGCCCTCACCCGATGCCCTGAGTGCGGCCGCGAAGTGAGCGACCAAGCCGGAGCCTGTCCCGGCTGCGGGTATCCGCTTCGTCCCGGCGGCCCCGGTCCGGGAGGCCGCGGAGCCGGCTGGTCCCTGCCCTATGAGTATAAATCATCCAAGACCGTTTTCGGCCTGCCCCTCATCCATATCGTCTACGGCCCGGCTTGGGCGGGCGGCTTCAAACCCGCCCGGGGATTCATCGCCATCGGCAACGTCGCGATCGGAGTTTTCGCGATCGGCGGCTTCGCCCTGGGCGTTTTCACCCTGGCCGGAATAGGGCTCGGGGTCTTCTGCTTTGCCGGCTTTGCCCTGGGGATCGCCCTGGGTGTCGGCGGCATCGCCACGGGCTACATCGCCCTCGGCGGCATCGCCGTCGGCGTCTATGCGATCGGCGGGCTGGCCATCGGTGCCCATACGATCTCAAACGATCCCCAGCTCGTCGAGTCGCTCAAGAAGATCGTCAAGCTCTAGGGCCGTCCCCGGGCTTAAAGACGACCGATTCCCCGGCCGGCCTTCCGGCTGAAGGTTGAATGAAGGAGGTTCTCCATGACCGTTTTCCGGCGCTTCACGGCGGGTATCCTCGCTTGGACCATTCTCCTCGCGGCTTCGCTCGGGGCCGCGGCCCAGACGGCAAAGACGCCGGCCGCGCCGCCCAAGCTCGACGAAACCGTCGCCCGGGTCATGATGACGTTCGAAGTGCCGGGCATCAGTCTGGCCATCGTCAAGGACGGGCAGGTCGTGGTGGCCAAGGGGTATGGTGTCCGCAAGCTGGGCGAGACCACGCCCGTCGACTCCCAAACG
>Ga0299912_10005264_pt1 | contig 10623 bp, 8 predicted proteins | sample RVTome_2_FD_207667 | JGI IMG/M metagenome (GOLD analysis project Ga0299912, IMG submission 207667) | Soil microbial communities from uranium-contaminated site in the Upper Colorado River Basin, Wyoming, United States - RVT95D214 (version 2) ... | reverse complement strand
TTGTTCCAGTTGTTATCTCCATTGCGATCATCACATTTGTCGTGTGGTATTTCTTTGGTCCTTATCCGGCACTTACCTATGCCTTTCTCAACTTCGTGGCAGTCCTCATTATCGCATGCCCTTGCGCCCTTGGATTGGCCACTCCCACCTCCATCATGGTGGGGACAGGGAAGGGGGCGGAGAATGGCATTTTGATTCGAGGGGCTGAGGCTCTGGAGACAGCGCATCAATTGAATACCATTGTTCTAGATAAGACGGGGACGTTAACCCGAGGGAAACCTTCTGTAACGGATATTATCGAGTCTAAAAGATTTACTGAGAGGGAGATATTAACATTAGCAGCATCAGCTGAGAAAGGATCAGAACATCCGTTGGGGGAGGCAATCGTAGGTAGGGCGAAGGAAGAGAATCTAAGCCTCTTAGATCCAGTGGAGTTTCAGGCTATTGCAGGTCACGGGATTGAGGCGAAGATTGACTCAAAAGGGATTATCCTTGGAAATGTAAGATTGATGCAAGAGAGAAAGGTGATTCTCAACGGATGGACGGATAAGGCGGAATACCTTTCCAATGAAGGGAAGACGCCGATGTTCTTGGCAGTCAATGGCGAAGTCGGGGGCATCATCGCTGTCGCAGATACATTGAAGGAAGATTCGAAGAAGGCAGTGGAAAGCCTTCGCCGAATGGGATTGGAAGTGGTCATGCTCACAGGTGATAATCAGCGGACGGCCAAAGCGATTGCCCGTCAGATTGGGATCGATCGGGTCTTGGCAGAGGTTCTTCCAGAAAAGAAAGCCGAGGAGGTCAAGCGGCTTCAGGAGGAGGGTAACAAGGTCGGGATGGTGGGTGACGGCATCAACGATGCACCTGCATTAGCTCAGGCCGATGTAGGAATTGCGATCGGGACTGGAACCGATGTGGCAATGGAATCCTCTGACATTACATTGATCAGTGGGGATTTGAGAGGAATTGTGACCGCTATCGCATTGAGCAAAGCGACGATCCGGAATATCAAACAGAATCTCTTCTGGGCCTTTGCTTACAATACGATCCTCATCCCTGTGGCTGCAGGCGTGCTTTTCCCATTCTTTCACATTCTCCTTAATCCTATCCTCGCAGCAGGGGCAATGGCTTTTTCCTCTGTTACTGTGGTTTCAAATGCATTGAGACTCCGTAAATTTAAGCCACCGATCATTTAGACTTCGTCTGGAATAATGGAAGCCCAGATTTTCAAAAGGGGGGATATAAAATGATTTCAGGAATAATATTGAAACGGTTCTCCATTGCCATCGTTATTATTCTCATCGGCCTTTGGAGTACACACGCCTTTTCTGTAACGGAGGACGAAAGAAACAATATCACCGTCTATGATAAAGTGGCTGATGGAGTGGTTAACATCACCAGTACTGCCATCCAGATGGACTTTTTCTTCAATGCCTTTCCGACCCAGGGATCAGGGTCTGGCTCCATCATCGATACAAAAGGGTATATATTGACCAATCATCATGTGGTGGCCAATGCTCAAGACCTGGAGGTGACCCTTGCAGATGAGTCGAAATGGCCTGCCAAATTGGTTGGGTCAGATCCAGACAGTGATCTGGCAGTGATCAAGATCGATGCTCCGAAAGAAAAGTTAAAGGTCATTCCAATGGGCGATTCAAAGAATTTAAAGATCGGTCAGAAGGTGCTGGCCATTGGAAATCCATTTGGCTTGGAGAGAACTTTGACGACAGGGATTATCAGCTCCCTCGGGCGGACTATCCGTTCAGACTCCGGGACATTGATGGAAGACATCATCCAGACCGATGCAGCCATTAACCCAGGAAACTCCGGAGGTCCCCTTCTCAATTCTGAGGGGGAAATCATCGGGATCAATAGTGCCATCGTCACTCCCTCTGGCGGGAGTGTGGGCATTGGTTTTGCCATTCCCGTTAATTCAGCAAAACGGGTGGTTCCAGAACTCCTTTCAAAAGGTTACGTGACCCATTCTTGGATTGGTGCAACCATTCAATCTCTCATCCCTGAAATTGCAAAGGTTCTAAAGGTGAAGATCGAGCGGGGAGCTTTGATTACAGAAGTAGTGAAAGGGGGGCCAGCGGATAAAGCGGGTTTGAAGGGTGGAAACCAGAGGGTCCGCGTCGGGAATATGATCGTGCTGGTCGGGGGAGATATTGTAGTGAAGGCGGATCAACACGATGTGAAAACCAACGATGAATTGATCCGTTATGTACGCGAGAAAAAACCAGGAGAAACCATTCTTCTGAAAATCTTAAGAAAAGAGAAATTTGAAGAAGTCAAAGTAACCCTTGCAGAGAGACCGAGAAAGAGGTAGTCAAATGGAAACAATAGGGGTTCAATGGGGTTTGCGAGATTATGGCATGGGACCAGGCATGGTGTGGGGATGGTGGGGTATGGGATGGATTTTCATGATCATCTTCTGGGGACTCATCATCTTGGGCTTGATCTTTTTCGTCCGATGGCTTGTCAGAATGGCGAAAACCACTCAAATTGAAGAATCCGCTCTCGATATTCTAAAAAAACGCTATGCCCGGGGGGAAATCAACAAAGAAGAATTTGAGCAGAAGAAAAAGGATCTCCTATAATTTTGCATTTTTCCCTTCACATCTCTTCTGAGAACCAGATGGAAGACCCATTCTTTATCCAATGGCACATCACAAACTTCTGTAATCTTCGCTGCCAACATTGTTATCAAGAAGATTTCTCAAAAGATAGGGATTTGGATTGGGTGGGTTTAAAAAACATATCCCAGAATATCCTGACCACAATAAATGAATGGAATAAGACGGCTAATATTAGTCTCACCGGTGGTGAGCCCCTGTTAAAACCTGAGCTATTTTCCCTTCTCAATGATTTGAACGAGCAGCCGATGGTTGGAGAATTAGGAATCATCACCAATGGGCTTCTGTTCAATCGAGAGGTGGTGAAAAGGTTGGCTGGTTTTTCGAGGCTAAAAAAGATCAAGATCTCCTTAGACGGAGCCAGTGCAGAGATTCATGATTCCATTCGTACCCAAGGGAGTTTTGGGAAGGTGATGAAAGGTCTTTCTCTGATCAGAGATCAGGGAGGATTTCAAGTTATCTTAATGTTCACTGTCATGAAAAGAAATGTTAAGAGTCTTTTATCCCTTCTGAAACTATGCGAGGACCTGGATATCGAGGGATTGATCGTTGAACGATTCATCCCATGGGGAAGAGGAAGAGATATCTTGAAGGAGGTCTTAGATCAAGATCAATGGAAGGAGACGGTGGAGACCCTGCTCGATTCTTTTTCTATTGGAATGGAGAACGATTATCCTATTCCCTATCAAGCCTTTCAAATCAATTTCCATAAAGGGGGACAGGACCTATTGGGTGCCCCTTGTGTGATCGGAGTGGATGGTCTTTGCATCATGCCAGAGGGCAATGTCTTCCCTTGCCGAAGATTTCCCATTGTGATAGGAAATCTTCGGGAGGATTCTTTGAAGACGATTTGGGCACAATCAGAGTTATTGGAAAAGCTAAGAAGAAAAGAAAACCTCAAGGGGAAATGTGGTAGATGTGGGGTGAAGGATTGCCGAGGTTGTCGAAGTTTAGCCCTTTGTTTAACAGGTGATGTTTTTGCAGAAGACCCTCATTGTTGGTATGAGATTAAATAGTTTAGACCCCCTCCTCATCAAAACTCCAAAATGAAATGATCATAGGCAACTATTAAAAACATTGTTAAAATAGTGGAATTATGCTAATAGTTTTACTTAATCACTAAAAAATGGAAGATTGGATCGCTAGAAAGACAAAAGAGGAGTTTGTTCATGAAAGTTGAGAAGCTATGGGGTGGACGATTTGAAGCGTTGCCGTCTAAAGAGTTAGTTGATTTTCTTTCAGGCAGAGATATCCAAGGGCTCCCCCCGTGCGATGAGCGGTTGATTCCTTATGATCTATGGGGAAGCCGGGCCCATGTCCTGGCACTCTGCCATCAAGATATCCTCCCGGAGAAAGATGGGAAGAAGATCCTCAAAGGATTGAAGGAAATAGAGACACTCTACCAAGGAGGGAAGTTTGGATTGGATTCCTCTAAAGAAGATGTTCATTCGAACATCGAGAGTTTTCTCATTGAGCGCATGGGAATTGAATATGGAGGGAAGGTTCATACAGGGAGAAGTCGGAACGACCAGATTGTACTAGATATGCATCTCTACCTTCGTGACCAGGTGTTGGGATTCGTCGATGGATTGATCTTGTTGATCGAATTGCTTCTCAAACGGGCTGAAAAACACCGCCTGACTATCATGCCTGGTTATACCCATCACCAACATGCAATGGCTACCACCTTTGGCCACCTTCTTCTTTCCTACGCTGAAGCCCTCAATCGAGATGTCCAAAGATTTGCCCACTGGTTTGCCCTCTTCAACAAAAATCCATTGGGCGCTGCTGCCAGCTATGGTACCTCTTTCAACCTAGATCGACGATTGACATCAAAGCTCCTCGCCTTTGATGGTCCGACAGAGAATGTTACGGATCTCATCTCCCAGCGATGGGAGCCAGAAGCCGAATTGGCTTATGCGGTTGCCATGATGATGGACCATCTTTCCACGATGGCACAAACCTTGATCCTCTTATCCACTCATGAATTCGATCTGGTTCGATTGGACGATCGACATTGCACCGGAAGTTCCATCATGCCGCAGAAGCGAAACCCCTGTTCCTTAGAGGTGATCAAGGCGAAGACTTCTTTTGCTCTTGGGATGTTGGTCAACCTTCTCTCTATCGGCAAGGCCCTGTTCATGGGATATAATCGGGACACCCAATGGACAAAGTATTGGGTCATGGATTTAGTAGGGGAAACGATGCCAACCCTTTCAGTCATGGCAGATGTCATCCGACTGCTCCGAGTGAATGAGGTTCACATGTTTGACCGAGCCCGGGAGGGATTTGCCGGTGCTACTGCCCTGATGGAGTGGATGGTTCGCCAATGGTCCCTCCCTTTGCGAAGGGCAAAAATGATTATGGAGAAGGCGGTGAAATACTCTGACCGAGAGGGAGCGGGAAGGGTTTCCTATTCGTCTCTGAAAAAAGCCCTCACTGAGGCAAAGATTGATCTGCCCATCACTGAACAGGATGTGGAGTCTGTGCAGAGGCCAGAAAGCATATTGAGTCAACATCAGTCCGTTGGAATGCCTGCGGAGAAAAGCGTAAGAGAGAATATCGCATCGCTTCGAGAAAGGATGAAAGCCCATAGAAGTTGGTTGATCCAAAAGAGAAGAAAGATTGAGAAGGCAAAGAGATTACTTTCTGAGATGGAGAAGGAGTTAGGAAGCTGAGCATTCTGTAATGGCATACGGGAAGGTGACGCACAGGGAGTTAGAATCGATCAGAGGCATCGTGGGTTCAGAAAGAATGTCTACAGGTGAATCGATTCTCGACCTCCACGGAAAGGATGAATCGTTTCATCGGAAGCGAAGACCTGAGGTTGTAATTTGGCCACTCCATGCGCAGGAGATTGGCGAAATTCTTAAGATCGCCAATGAGAGGAAGATTCCTGTCACCCCATGGGGGGCGGGGACGAGTTTAGAAGGCAATCCCATCCCCGTAGAAGGGGGCATCGTCCTCGACTTCCAGCGTATGAACCACATCCTTCGTTTGATGGAGGAAGACCTTCAGGTTTGCGTCGAGGCAGGAGTCATCTATAAGGAGTTAAATCAGTACCTCTCCCGCTACGGCCTCTTCTTTCCGCCCGATCCTGGAGCAGCGGCCACCATCGGTGGGATGGCAGGAAATAATTCCAGTGGTATCAGGACGATCAAATACGGTGCTACCAAGGATTTTGTTCTCAAGATGACCATCGTTCTTCCCTCGGGAGAGATCGTCAGGGCTGGGAGTCATGCCATCAAGAGTTCCTCGGGTTATGACCTCTGTCGTCTCTTTGTCGGTTCGGAAGGAACATTGGGGGTTATGACAGAGGTCACTCTTCGTCTGATGGGTCTTCCAGCAGAGTTCATGGCCGCTGTCGTCCAATTCGATTCGATCCGCGAAGCCACGGACACTGTTTCACAGTTGATGCGGTCTGGACTTCAGCCATCTGCCCTTGAATTCCTCGATATTCCAACCGTCCAGGTGGTTAACCGATATAAGAAACTTTCATTGGAAGAAGTTCCTACCCTTTTTATTGAGTTTCATGGTTCGAGTCATGATGGTTTAGAAAGGGATTTGGAATGGGTGAAGGAAATCTGTGCCGATCATCAATATCTCCGATTCGATTCGGGAATTGGAAGAGAGGAGCGAAACCGCCTCTGGGAGGCTCGCTACGAGGTTCACGATTCGATCAAGGTGAATCATCCCGGCTTCTCGTCTCTGGTGATCGATACCGCAGTCTCTATCTCGAAATATCCTGATATGGTTGAGTGGGGTCAAAGGGTTTTGAAAAAGAGTGGATTAAAGGGATATGCCTTCGGACATGCTGGTTCTGGAAATCTTCATATGGAGATTATAGGGACCCCTGAAGAGGAGGCTCAATGGCAAACGGTTCTGGACGCAGGGGAAGAGGTTGTCTCTTACGCATTGGAGTGTGGTGGCACTGCAACCGGGGAGCACGGAATTGGGATTGGGAAGAGAAAGTTTATGAAACAAGAACATGGCGATAGCCTCAAGGTGATGAAACAGATCAAGGATCTGCTAGATCCCAATGGCATTATGAATCCGGGTAAGATGTTTGAATAGTATAAGGCATAGAGCCTGGCGCGAGGAGTTTTTCCTCTGTTCTCAAACTAGGATGTTGCTATGACCTTTGCGCTTTGCATCATACCATTATCAATTACAAGAGGAGGGAGATATGGGTAAAGTAGAAGGCATCATCAAATCCGAAATCATACGTTTGGCAAAAAGGGAAGTACGTAAGATCTCTGTGTCGTTGGGCCGAGATGTGCATGCATTGAAGATTACGGTCTCACAACTTCGCAAAGCGGTCTTAGCACTCGAACGATTTGCAGCCCTTCAGCAGAAAGAGATGGAAAAGCAAGGGGTGTCATTGAAGGCGACGCCGGAGGAAGTGAAGATGTCTCGCTTTTCGCCGCGCCTGATCCGAAGCCTCCGGAAACACTTGGGCCTTACTCAGAGGGAGATGGCGACTCTTGCAGGGGTGACCATCGGAGCCGTGTATCAGTGGGAGTCTGGGAAGTTTGATCCCCGGGGTGAAAAGAAGGCAGTGCTTGTGGCGCTTCGAAAGCTCGGCAGACGTGAGGCAAGAAAGCTCCTCGAGATGAGAGGGACTCCCATAGGGGAAAAAGAGGCCTCTGCTTCTCGGGTTAAAAAGGGCAAAAGACGCTCAAGGTAAAAAATAAGGAAGGGACAGGTTGCTTATTAATTTTTTCTTAGACGGTTCAACGAGTGGCTTGTCCTCTTTTTATACTCTCTTATGATCCGATTCAACCTATTGCTTCTCGGATTTCTTGCCGTGTTTCTATTGCGGTCTGGAACCCAGCTTTCCCTTAGCCGGCTTAACATCTCCTATCTCCGGCGACACGGAGTTACTGCCCCAGAAGCCTTCCAGGACGTGGTGGACGGAGAAAAACTCAAAAGGGTCTCTGCCTACAATGTGGATTCTGAGCATGTTCACATGGCTGCCACACTAACTTATCAAGGATTTTTTCTGTTCATCTTGCTGTCAGGGATTTTACCGTGGCTTGTGAAGGTCGTCAATCAATGGGTGGGGGAGACGATCATCAGCGGTCTCGTTTTCTTTGCTGTCCTTTCAATATCCGCGAACTTACTTCGTATTCCTTTCAGCCTGTATGACACATTTGTCATCGAAAAACGTTATGGGTTTAATACGATGACCCTAAAGACATGGATCTCCGATCTGTTCAAAAACATCATCATTTCAGCGATTTTGGGCGGTTTGATTCTTTGGCTCCTTTTGATCTTCGTGGTCCATGGTGGGAATACTTGGTGGCTCTGGGCATGGATGGTTGCCAGCGGATTTGAGATATTGATGCTGTGGTTATTTCCGGTCGTGATCGCTCCTCTGTTCAATAAATTTGAACCGATTGAGAATAAGGCTTTGGAACGTCGGATTGGTATGTTGATGGAAAATGTGGGACTTCAGGTCAAAGGATTGTTTCAGATGGATGCTAGTAGGCGCAGCAAACATACGAACGCCTATTTCACCGGCGTGGGTAGAAACAAACGTATCGTGCTTTTCGATACCCTACTGGTATCTCATACCGAGGAGGAAGTCCTTGCCGTTCTAGCCCATGAGATCGGACACTGGAAGAAAAAACACCTGCTCCAGGAGATCATCCTGATCGAGATAGTGTCATTAGTCATCTTCTATTATGCCTCCCAATGCTTAGATTGGAAATTGCTTTATCAGACGTTTGGTTTCCAAGACTCTACTGCCTATGTTGGACTATTTCTTGCGGGAGTGCTCCTTGGCCCTTTGGGATTTTTCGCTCACCCGTTGGAATCAGCCATTTTTAGAAGGTTTGAACAAGAAGCGGATGATTTTGTGGTAGACCTAATGAAGACAGCAGAACCGATGTGCAGCACACTCAAGCGGCTGGCTTCTGATAACCTCTCAAATCTGACCCCTCACCCTCTTTATGCATGGTTTTACTACTCTCATCCGCCGCTGGTCGAGCGGATTTCAAGACTGAAAGGTCATAAAGCACCCAATCCGTAATGCCTCAGAAGGCGTAAAAAAATTGGTCTCTATTTTTTTGAGGCCTAATAAGAGTGGGCCGCTTTCCAAACTTTAGAATTGCGAACTCTTAATCAGGGCAGTCAACTCTGTGGGTAAGCTTAGTTAATTCTTACAAATTCACACTGTGCTTTATCTTAATAAAGTTTCGCTCCAAAGTTTTCCAAACGGCCCACCATTATTAGGCAGGGGCGTTTTTCCCTTTGTTTTTAATTTTTTTACACCTTATAAGGGATTGGTTCCATCCCAATGTTAAAGTTGACTCCAAGGATCAAATCTGGTAGGTTTTGATTAGGAAGATCACATGAGAGAAAAGATCAAAACGAAAGAAGACCTCCGAAGGATTGTCGATGACCTTAAGGCAAAGAGAAAAAGAATTGTCTTTACCAATGGCTGCTTCGATCTCCTTCATGTCGGGCATATCCGCTATTTGGAAGAGGCCAAAACCCTTGGAGACATCTTAGTTGTGGGGGTTAACAGCGACCAATCAGTTCGTAGCATCAAAGGGCCCTATCGGCCTATTCTTCCCGGGGAGGAGCGAGCAGAGATTCTTTCTGGTCTTGGGTGCGTCGATTATATCACTATTTTTGATGAAACAGATCCACTGGAACTGATCTCCTTCCTTCAGCCCCATATCCTAGTCAAGGGAGGCGATTGGACCCAGGACACCACAGTGGGAAGGGAAGTGGTTGAGCGGTCAGGTGGAGAAGTGATCATTCTCCCGTTTGTTCAAGGGGCCTCAACTTCAAATCTTATCGAAACGATTCTAGAACGTTATGAAAAAAGAAACTGAAAAGGACCTATTCTCTCTTCCGCAGATGCTTCCTCTCCTTCCCGTGAAGGATATCGTGATCTTTCCCTATATGGTTCTTCCGCTCTCTGTCAGCCGGGAGAGATCGATCAAGGCCTTGGAGGAGGCGCTTTCTAAAGATCGCCTCATCTTTCTGGTCGCCCAGAAGAACCTCTCTGAAGAGGATCCTTCGATGAAAGATCTTTATCGGGTGGGTACTGTAGCGCTCATCATGAAGATGCTCAAGCTTCCTGAAGGAAAGATTAAGATCCTCGTTCAAGGACTCTCCAAGGCCTCCATTAAGGAAACCCTCCAGACGACCCCTTTTCTCCTCGTCAGGGTGGAAAATATTAAAGATCCTTTCATCACTGAGATTACCCTTGAAACAGAAGCCCTCATGAGGAATGTGAGGGAGCAGTTGGAGAGGATCGTCTCCTATGGCAAATTTCTTCCCCCCGATCTGATGTTCATTCTCGAAAGTATCGACGATCCAGGAAGGTTGGCCGATTTGGTAGCTTCTAACTTGGATCTCACGATAGAAAAGGCCCAAGAAATACTGGAGATCATCGACCCCATTGAGCGGCTGAAAGGATTGAATGAGGTCCTCGGAAAAGAAGTTCAGGTACTTAGCATGCAGGCCAAGATTCAGTCCCAAGCGAAGGATGAAATCACCAAGACCCAGAGGGAATACTATCTTCGAGAACAGATGAGGGCTATCCGAAGCGAGCTGGGCGAGGGGGACGAACATACCGAGGAATTTAAAGAACTTCGGCGAAAGATCAAAAGGGCAAGGATGCCCAAGGAGGTTCAAAAAGAAGCCTTCCGGGAACTGGATCGATTGGAGCAGATGCATCCTGATGCTGCAGAGGCTTCCATGGTTCGGACTTATCTCGATTGGCTGGTAGAGATGCCCTGGTCCAGGTCAACCGTGGATAACCTTGATCTCCGAAAAGCTAAACATGTTTTGGATGAGGACCATTATAATTTGGAAAAGGTGAAAGAACGTATTCTGGAATACTTAGCTGTCCGCAAATTGAAGAAAAAAATGAAGGGGCCGATCCTCTGCTTCATCGGGCCTCCAGGGGTAGGAAAGACTTCTTTGGGAAGATCAATTGCCAGGGCCTTAGGAAGAAAATTTGTCAGGA
>Ga0299912_10005263_pt1 | contig 10623 bp, 9 predicted proteins | sample RVTome_2_FD_207667 | JGI IMG/M metagenome (GOLD analysis project Ga0299912, IMG submission 207667) | Soil microbial communities from uranium-contaminated site in the Upper Colorado River Basin, Wyoming, United States - RVT95D214 (version 2) ... | reverse complement strand
AAGAGCAACACGCGCTCACATCGAATCCCCATCTTTCCCAATTCGTCTTCGAAGCGATGGATTACGTCTACGAGTTGGCCTGCAAGTTGGGATGTTGTCTCAACCATTGAATTACCTCTTTCGCCATTGCGACCCAGTTTAGAGTGTCTACTCTCATTGGCTACCTCGTCTAGCTTTCGCCATTCACGCAACTTGCTGCTGGAACCGTCCCGGATCGAACGGCTCGCCTGCGACGAACCGCCCGTGTCCCGGCGTGCCGACGAACTGCCCGTCCTCGAACACGACCTGCCCACGCGAAATCGTCATCTTGACCGTCCCCTGCACGCCCATGCCTTCGTAAGGTGTGTAGCCCGCGATGTTGTGCAACCGGTTGGCCTCGAGCGTGCTTTCGCCGAGCGGGTCAAAGATCACAATATCTGCATCGGCGCGCGGCGCGAGGATGCCTTTGCGCGGATACAATCCAAAGATGCGCGCCGGGTTGGCGGCCACCAGCCGCGCGAGTTGATCCCATGTCAAGCGCCCCTCGACGACGCCGTAGGTGTAGAGCAGAGGAAGCAGCGTTTCCATTCCTGGTAATCCACCCGGTGTCTGTGTAAAATCGTTGACCGCCGTCTTTTGCGCCAAGACATAGTCGCAATGATCGGTGGCGATGGTGGACACGGCGCCTTCGGCGATAAGCCGCCAGAGCGCAGTGTTGTCGGCCTTGTCGCGCAGGGGAGGTTGAAGGATAAAGTGTTCGGGATGTTCGCCGTCGTAGCGCGAATCGTCGAGCAACAAGTATTGGATGCACGTTTCGGCGAACGCCATCTGCCCGCGCCCGTGCGCCTGACGCACCAGTTCGACGGAGCGCCCGGTCGAGCAGTGGACGATGTAGACCGGCGCGTGTGCGGCTTGCGCCAGGAACAACACGCGATGAATTGCCTCGTGCTCGGCCAATGCGGGACGGCCTCGACCGTGATAACGCCACGTCGTTTGCCCGCGCGCCACCAAGTCAGCCGTCGCCGCCGTGACGAGCGCATCGTTTTCGCAGTGCGTCGTCACGAGCAGCCCGCCGCTGGCGGCGGCGCGCAACATGCGCAGCACCATATCGTCGTCGGCGTAATAGTTGGGCCGGTACGTCGTGTAGAGCTTGACCGATGGCACGCCCATGCGCACCAGGTCGCCCAGTTCGCTTTCGCGTCCGCGCGGCAGGTCGGTGACCATGCAGTGCAGCCCGTAGTCAATGCAGGCTTTTTCCTCGGCTTCCGCCCAGCGGTTCTCGACAGCCTGCTTGAGCGTCTGGCCGGGGAACTGGGTGGCGAAATCCACGACCGTGGTGATGCCGCCACAGGCCGCCGTGCGCGTGCCGATCTCCCAGTCGTCGGCGGTCTTGTAAATGCCCGTGTCCAGCGCGATGTGCGTGTGGCAATCCACCAGCCCCGGCAGCACGATGCAGCCGCGCGCGTCCACCACGTTGAAGGATTCCGTCATCCGCAGGCCCGCGCCCACGGCGACGATGGATTCGTCTTCGATGGCGACATCGCCCGGAAAGCAGCCGTCCGGCGTGACCAATGTTCCACCGCGAATCAGGAGACGGTTTTCGGTTTCGTTCATGGAGCACCTGCTTTCAAAGATCAAATTTCAAAGACGACATGGCGTGACTTGTCGATCAGGTAGCATCGTAGACGCTGTGCAAGTTCGCTAATAAATCTACGCCCCCTTCAAGTGGCTGTGCTGCATCGAAGAGCAGATATAGCCCTGCCTCACGTGGAGTCGCATGACAGCCGCTCGCCAAGCGCAGATGCCGTCTGGCGACTATTTCATACCCATTTGGTATGGTCATGTGCCCCGCCACCAGTATTCGCTGTGGCACATATCCCATTGATAAACTCTGAAGCGCATTTGCCAGCATGGTGGTGTATTCCGCTAACCCGTATTCGCGCTCACACTTGGTGAAGAGGGCAGAGTGCACAAGTTGAAACTCACTGCTTGCAGTTGCAGCAAAACCCCGCAACAGGTCATCGTAACGCGGATCATCCGCGCCGGTGACTGAGAGGTAATGCTTGACCAGAACAGCATAGGATTCCACTTGACTCAGTTTGGCATAGGCGCGGCGCAGTCCATCAATGTCCTTGCCTGCCAGCCATGCGTCAGCTTTTGCAAGTTGTTCTTGATGGCTCCAGGTGAACAGTTTGAGCGCATTTTGCGCTTCTCTCATAGACTCGGAAGCACCCGCATGAGTCAGACTAACACCTGCGGCTGTTCGGATGAAAAACGGCAAGGAGCAGAGAGACCCAATGACCGTAGAGTGGTGAGAACTTTGACTTAACGCGGCCTCAAAGTCTGGTGTGTATTCTACATCGCCTTTGCTCAGCCCGAACCCATAGATGTGCGGCAACTCATGATTGCCACAGAGACAGATGATGGCCTCACCGAAGGTTCCTTGTAAACTGATGACGTCCAGCACAATTTCCAGTGAACAATCTGGGTGGGTGAGCGCATCTCGGTGAATGAGATCACCCGTAAAGATCAAGCCATCGGCTTGCCCTTTGGCCTGCAAATCCACAAAGCGGTCACGGTATCGCCGGTAGGCATCCCAGTCACCATGCAAATCTGTCACGACCATGACTGTGCCAGAATCCAGCGACCATAGCCTTGGATACGACCTGACCAGCGTGAGTGGCATCAGGGTTTCCTGTGAGTTCCTGACCGCTAGTGTCAAATCCCGTCATCTTGAAATTTGAGATTTGAGATTTGATATTTCCACGTCAAACCCATAGAACAAGTATACATCATTCTCAAATCGCCCGCCCGACGGGGATCGCGCCTCGACGCGTTGACCTGTCTCCAGATCGTACATTCCCATGCCGACGGTATAGTGACCAGCGGCGAGGTGAGCGGGTAGGCGGATGCGGCGCACGTCGCGCACGACTTCGCTGCGCTGCTGAATCCACGGCGGATAAAGCCCCTGCATCGGGTAGCCGTCCTGCTGCGCGATGAGCCTGCCCTGCGGATCGTAAACGTGGACGAACGCGGCGAGTTGGCGATCCACGGTGATGGTCGTCGTCCACGCCAGTTCCACGCGCAACTCGCTGGCCGTGGTGTTCGCACTCACCACTTGGACGCCGATGCGCTCGTAAAAAGTCGATGCCGGTTTCGGCGTATCGAGTTGAACAGGTTGGATGGAACCCGCCTCGCTCAATCGCAAAGTTGTTGGCAGATATTCGACTGACCACACGCGCTGTGCGGCGCGCATCGCTTTGGCGAGTTTGTTCCAATTGACCAGCAACCCCAACCGCTGGTCGTACTTCCATTCTTTGATGGTATTCGTGAACGTCACGGCGGTCACATTGCTGTCCTGGCGTGTGTTGAGCCGCACCATCTCGCGCATCGTTGAATAGCCTGGCAGGAAGCTGATGCCTTCCGCGCCGAGCGCAAACGTCGTCTCACGCTTGCCGATCCACGAGGGGAAATTGACGACCAGCGTCGCCGTACCCGGCGCCGCATTGGGCGGCGTCGCGGCGATGGCGTGGGAAACATCGGCGGTCAACCGCCCGCCGATGGTGATGACGTCGGCCATGCCGTAGAGGAACACCAGGCTTTGTGCGAGCGTCACGACAAGCACTGCCCCGCTCACCGCTTTCCAAATGTAGGTCACGCTTGTAGCGTGACCTGACTCTGCGCTGGTTTTTGTCACGCTGGAAGCGTGACCTACATCTTGCCATAGGATTGCCACAAGGCTACCCCAAATCATCGTCGTGCCGATGGAGGGCAAGTAATGCAAGCGTGGGCCATTGAGCGTGTAATCGGCGTTGAGCGAGGGCCACATCGGCGCAAGGGCGATGACGAACCACGCCAGTCCGAACGCCAGCAGCGGCAGCCGTTTGGCCCGAGCGAACACGGCGACGATGCCCACCAGCGTCACGACGCCGATGATGAGCACAGCAAGCTCCTGGCTCATCCCCGTCACGTGGGCGAGCGGCCAGGCGAGCGGCTGCAGCGGATAAGTGAGACCCTGCAAATAGTACAGCGCCGTCACCGGCATATCGCGCAGCGCCGGGCCGATGCCTTGCAGAATAAGCGGCGGCTCTGCGCGCGATTTGGGAACGATGACCCACATCGCCAGGTACGCGGCGCCAAAGATGAAATAGGCAAGGGGGATGAGAGAGAGCTTTAAACGGCTCCTACCCTGGCCCTCCCCTGTTCGCAAAAATCCCGGATGGGGGAGGAAATCACTCCCTTCTCCTGTTGGCGCGGAGCGCCCGACGGGGGAAGGGTTGGGGATGGGGGCAATCTTGTTTTGCCGCCAGCGCATCGCTTCGACCGCGACGATGAATGCCGGAATGATGACGCCATACTCACACGTGAACGTCCCCAGCAGCGCCAGGGTCAGTGAGAGCCATAGCCACTTGCGAGTAGAGTGTGGAGTGTGAAGGGTGGAGCGAAAACGCTCATACGCGAGTGCAGATGCCAATCCAAAGAAGGCGGCCTGAAGTTGAAAGATAGGCCCGGTGGTGGGCATAATCTCGTAGGTGAACGGATACGCCGCGAACAGCAAGCCTGCCGAAATCGCCGCAAGACGACAAGAGACCTCCGAGGTTGGGCGAACCTTCGGTTCGCCGGAAACCTCGGAGGTCTTGAAAAACCGTTGAGCCAGCAACGCGACCATGCCGCTGTTGGCTGCGTGCAGCATGAGGTTCAGCACATGCAACGAGACTGGCTCCGGCCAGCCAAAGACCAACTCGGAAAGCTTGAGTGTCGAAAAGCTGAGCGGGCGATAGTAGGGAAAGCCGGTCGCGTCCACCCACAGTTTTCCCCACGGCATGTCGCGCAGCCACAGCAGCATTACCATGTCGTCGCGGAAGAACGGCAGCGGCAGGATGTAGGCGTAAATGGCGATAGCGAACGCGGCGACACAGGCCACGCTCAGCGCTCCGACATGATGTTGGATAGAGCTATGCAGGGATTTCAACTAGTTGATCCTCGTGTCCTGCTCACGCAACCTGTTGGCTATCTGGCCTCAGATGTTTTATGGCTTCCTCCATTGCACGTTCAGCTTCAGCATAGTCGCCGGCCTGGGTTAGCTCCCAAGACAGGTTGCAGTAGTATGTGGAGATTTCAGTAGCCCTTCCATCAAGTCGCCCCCAATTGTATGCAGAAAACTTTCGAGACAGTCCCCATGCCTCCTCGCTGCTGAGGACAAACACGACTCTGTTCTCTTGATCAGAATCGAAACCACAGCCCGGGCAGGACAGGTGATTGGTGGCGCGCTCATGCCGCTGGATCTGTGTAACTTGGTCGGTAAACGCTGACATAGCTACATAGCAGATTGGCCCCTTTACAGCACGGACAATTGTCCCGTCAATGATCAGCTCATCGCCTCCTTGATGCCCGGCTGGACATTTGCCAAAAATCCTAGTTGGGCTTGCCAGAACTTGCATCATAATACTCCTTCAGAATCTTGAAAACGACGTTTCCTCCAAGGCCGGTAGCTGGATCCGGACATGATGCCAGAGTCTGCTCCCCTGGCCTGATACGCCCCATGTTGGCAAGAACAGCACCGAGTGCAAAAACACAGAGCTGGTCTGACTGTTCCTTATCTATGCAGGCAGTATCGAGATCGATGACAACTTGATTCCCTACACGATAACCTGCATTGCAAGTACCGGTGACCCTCACGACGGTTGCAATTGCTCTTCTCATGTCCTATTCCCCAGTACGTCAGGCCGTCTTTGCACCGCACGTTTTCATCGTCCGGCCCGCTCTAACATTCCCCGGCTGATCTTGTTGTGCTGCTCAATCACCGGCCCCAAGTCGAGCGTAGTCAAGTGGCCGTCCTGCACGACGACCTTGCCGTTAATGACGGAGAGGTCAACCTTTTGCGGCGCGCAAAACACTAGCGCCGCGAGCAGGTCGTGCTGGCAACCGGCATAGTCGAGCGTGTCCGACTTGATGGCGATGAAATCCGCCGCCTTGCCCGGCGCAAGCTGGCCGATGTCGTCACGGCCCAAAACTTGCGCGCCGCCCCGCGTGCCCAGCCACAAGGCTTCCTCGGCCGTCAGCGCGGCGGGATTGCCTAGCACACGTTGGAGTAACAAGGCTTGACGCGCTTCGGCCAGCAGGTGAGACCCGTCGTTGCTGGCGCTGCCGTCCACGCCCAGGCCGACCTTGACGCCGTGATCGAGGTATGCGCGCACCGGCGCGATGCCCGAAGCCAGCCGCATGTTGCTTGTGGGGCAGTGCGCCACGCCCGTCCCGACTTTTGCCATGCGCTTGATTTCCGGCTCGTTGATGTGGACGCCGTGCGCGTACCACACGTTGCTTCCAGCCCAGTCCAGTTCTTCGGCGTACTCGACCGGGCGATGGCCGAACTGCTGCATGCAAAATTCTTCTTCGTCTTTGGTTTCGGCCAGGTGCGTGTGCAGGTGGACGTTGTACGCGCGCGCGAGCTTGGCCGCTTCGCGCATCAGGTCGGGCGTGACGGAAAACGGCGAGCACGGCGCGACGACAATGCGCAGCATGGCGTAGGGCCTGGCGTCGTGGTAGGTCTCGATGAGCCGCTGCGTGTCGCGCAAGATCGCGTCTTCCGATTCGACGACGCGGTCGGGCGGGAGTCCGCCTTTGCTTTCGCCCAGGCTCATCGAGCCGCGACTGGCGTGGAAGCGGATGCCGATTTCCTGTGCGGCGCGGATTTCGTCGTCGAGCCGCGAGCCGTTCGGAAAGATGTACAGGTGGTCACTCGCGGTGGTGCAACCCGAAAGCATCAACTCCGCGCAACCGACGAGCGTGCTGGTGTAGACGGCGTCCGCGTCCATCTCGGCCCAGATGGGGTAAAGCGTCTTGAGCCAGTCGAACAGCACGGCGTTTTGCGCGGCGGGCACGGCGCGGGTGAGCGTCTGGTAGAGGTGATGATGCGTGTTGACCAAACCAGGCAGGATGACGCGGCCCGTCGCGTCAATCACGCGGTCGGCTTGCAGCGAGGCCAACTCGGAAGTCGGCCCGACGCGCTCGATAACGTTATCGCGGACGTACAGCGCGCCGTCGGGAATCTTGCAGCAGTCGTCGTCCATGCTGATGAGGAGTCTGGCGTTGCGAATCAAGAGTGTGGACATGGCTTCACCTCATGCCGACGTCGGACCCTTCGAGCCTGGTTGCACAAAATAACAACTGCACGCTTCGTCAATCAGCTCGGGCGTCAGCCGGGGCTGGGTGTTTTCGTACTCGCAGATGGATCGGATCGTTTTGATAATGTCGCGCGGATGGACCGCTTGCATCATGCGTTGTGGCTCCTGGTACCACTTGCGCAACAGGTGTAAAAAGCCGTCCTTGTCAAAGGGAATATTATAGGCCTGGCACATCCGGACAAAGATTTGATAGAACATTTTCTCGTCGGGACTGCCGACCTCGACCTTCATCTGGATACGCCGCAGAAAAGCGGCATCCACCAGCTCGGTCGGGTCGAGGTTGGTCGAGAACACAATCAACTGCCGGAAGGGAACTTGCAGGGTCTGGCCCGATTGCAGCCGGAGAAAATCAATGCCGGTTTCCAGCGGCACAATCCAGCGATTGAGCAGCTTTTGCGGGCTGACCTGCTGGCGGCCAAAGTCGTCAATCAAGAACATGCCGCCATTCGCTTTCAGTTGGAGCGGCGCTTCGTACAGCTTGGCAATGGGATCAAAGCGCAAGTCCAGCGACTCCATGACCAACTCGCCGCCGGCCATCACGGCGGGCTGCTGAAACAATTCCCAGCGCTTGTCAACTTTCACTTCGCCCAGTTGAGCGGTCTTTTGTTTTTCGGTCGAGTTTGGCTTGTCCTTGGGAATGTGAATCACCGGGTCGGACATCTGAATGATCTGGCCGCCGACCGTGATGGCATGGGGCAGCCAGATGGGGTCACTCCCGGCCAGCAGCCGGGCGATGGCTTGGGCCACGGTGGTCTTGCCGTTGCCGGACGGGCCGTACAAAAAGAGCGACGAGCCGGCGTTGATCGCCGGGCCGATGCGCCGGTGAAAACTCTCCGGCAGGACCAAGTGGCTCAACGCCTGCTTGACCTGTTCCGGAGGTATGCGGGGCTTGTTGCCGGTCTGGATAAAGATGGCCTGCTCATAGAGCCGAAGGTCTACCGGGGCCGGGCCGATGTACTGCGTTCGCTCCATCGCGTCACGAGCACGCCGCAGCCCTTCCTCAGTGAGCCGGTAGGTATAACTGATCCGCAGCGTGCTGGCCTTGGCCACTTCGACCAGGTGATCGTGTTGGGCCTGAGCCAGCAAGTCGTCAATGATTTGAGGATAGATGCGGATGACCTCGAAAAAGTGCCCGACGCTAACTTCGCCTTCGTTGAAGAGCATCCGAAAGATCAGGTCGGTGATCAGTGAGGGGGAAATGCCCAACTGCTCAATCGTCGTCGCTTGAGCCAACACGCGTTTCAATGATTCTGAGACTGCCATGGGTCACCCTCCGAATTCTTTGCGAGTGGTAAAGCCGGCTTTGAAGGCTTCGCTTTGCATCAATGCCTCCAGAGGTAAAAGTGTTGCTTGATTCTACCCCGCACGGCGGAGGATGTCAAAATGACGAATGACGAACGGCGAAGGACGAATAATGAACTGTGGTAGAATGTGTGCCCATGTGTCGTCTGATTCGTTTGCTTTTGCTTGGCCTTGTGGTTTGCCAACTTGGTGCGCCCGTCGCTCACGCGCAGAACGAGCGCCTCGTCCTGGCGTTCTATTATGCTTGGTTCGATCAGGCCACGTGGAAATCGGGTCAACTCTCCGATCAGCCCACGCAGCCCTACGACTCGCGCGACCGCGCGACGATTCAGCGTCATGTGGCGCAGGCCAAGTCGGCTGGGATTGACGCGCTGGTGCAGTCGTGGTACGGCCCGTCCGGCGGCACGAACAACATGACCGAGTCCAACTTTGCCACGCTGCTCGACGTTTCCGCTGCAAGCGGCTTGCGCGCGGCAGTGGATTTTGAGACGCAGGGACCGTTCTTTAGCTCGGCGGGCGATGTGCAAAGCGCGCTCGTCACACTGCTCGCCGGTCACGCCAGGCACGCGGCGTATCTCAAGGTCAATGGCAAGCCGGTCGTGTTTTTCTGGCGGCAGCAGCGCTTTGGTGTGGATGCGTGGGCGGCGATTCGCCAGCAGGTAGACCCGGAGCACGAGAGCATCTGGATTGCGGAGGGGACCGACCTTGCGTACCTTCGCGTGTTCGATGGCATTCACTTGTACAGCGTGGCGTGGTCGGCTGATCCCGCGCCGGTGCTCGTCAACTTTGGCGCAAAGGTGCGCAAGGCCGCCCAAGACCTGGGTGGGTTCCGTTACTGGGTGGCGACGGCGATGCCGGGCTACGATGACACACGGCTGAGAGGGGCGGGAGGATTCGCGCGCCCGCGCGCGAATGGCGACTATTATCGCGCCACGTTTTCCGGCGCGGCCAAATCCGGCGCGGACTGGACCATGGTGACATCGTTCAACGAGTGGATCGAGGGTTCGCAGATTGAGCCGAGCGCTTCTTACGGAGACACCTACCTCAACTTGACGCGCGATCTGGCGGCGGCGTATCGGGCGGGCGCTGTGATCGCTCCGGCGGTCGCGTCGGCTGCATCGCCCACAGCAACAGCAGAGAACCCGAAGGGGCTCGCGGACTCTTTGGGTTTCCAAGCCATGCCTACACCGTCGGCCAGCTCATCTCCGACGCCCACAGCCACGGCCACGCCGACCACTACCGCCTCACCGACTTGCACGGCTACCTCCACATCCACTCCAATGCCGACCGCTACCGCGTCGGCAGCGGCCTCGCCCACGCTTCAACCCAGCCCATCGCCCACCGACACACCTGCCCCAAGTGCGACCCCACCGATTCCGCCGCCGTCAAGACTGGATGGCGTGCCGCTTGGCGTGTGGGTGGTCGTGGGGAGTGTCGCACTGTTGATCGGGATGGCTCTAGGTGGTGTTTGGAGTAGCCGCCGCGCCATGCGTTGATTGATACGGTCGAGCAAGCGGTGCAGGAAATCACGGGTGCGGTTCATGTTTTTGCGTAGCAGGCGACCGAGGTCGCGCCTGATGGGCCTTCAGCCGGGCGTCTACCTACGCAGGCGCACTGTCCGCGCAGGTTATACCGAGTTGTCAATTACGCCGCCGGATCGTCCAGCGATGAATCGCCGGACGACAAAGCAGCGCCCCGTTCATGGGGCTAGTCGGAACACCCGACGCTGCTCTGTAGCGCGGACTGTCCGCGCGAGCATGCAAGGTTATGCGCCACTCAATATAACGAAGGCGGACAGCCAGTCGTCGCCTAGCGGCCCGCTCCGGGCCCGCTGGGAGCGGACGCCGCAGGCGCGGGCAGGCTCAAAAGCGCGGTTTCAACCGCCCGCCGATGCGTCATCTGCAAAACTTTGACGTGCACCCGCCCTACCGGGCCGTTTCGCTCAAAATCCAGACAATTGCACAGAGTCCCGAACCGCATTATAATAGACCTGGGTACAGGGTGACTCTCACACTTGTGATGTGCGCCGGCTCGCTTTTCCCCACTCGCGTTGCAGCGCGCATCACTTGACTGCATCAGACCGAGTCGGTGTAACTCGTCCCGATGGAGAGAATGACGCACCGTGAGCCAAGTCAAGGCATCAACTCCCGAAATGGAT
>Ga0299912_10005262_pt1 | contig 10624 bp, 7 predicted proteins | sample RVTome_2_FD_207667 | JGI IMG/M metagenome (GOLD analysis project Ga0299912, IMG submission 207667) | Soil microbial communities from uranium-contaminated site in the Upper Colorado River Basin, Wyoming, United States - RVT95D214 (version 2) ... | reverse complement strand
TCGGTGGTCACCGAGCTCTTTCACGTCACTGACGAGCTGGGCCACTTCAAGTACCGCCAGCTCAAGAACATCCTCAAGAAAGTGTACCGGAAGAAGTGCCCCCGGTGCGGGAAGTGGGTGTACCCTCCGCAGGGGCTGTTTGCGAACGCGCGCTTTGGCGTGGCATTCGTGTGCTACGTGATCAGCGAGCGCATCCAAACCCGACTCCCCTACCAGCAGCTCATCAGGTCAATGGCCCGGGACTTCGGCGGCGAGTTCGCCATCAGCGAAACGGCCATCATCGACTGGTTCCTGAAGTTCGAGGCCCAGCTGGAAGCCATGTACGGCCAGCTCGAGGCGCTCCTCAAGGAGGCAGAGTTCCTCCACCTCGACGAGACAGGGATGCCTATGAACGGGGCAAACTGGTGGCTGTGGGCGCTGTGCACGGCCAACGTGATCCTCTACAAGATGAGCGAGACCCGCGGGCACCAGAGCGTCGAGGACATCTTGAAGGACTACGACGGCACGATCATCGCCGACTTCTTCCGGGCGTACGACATGTTCAAGGACAACGAGCACCAGAAATGTCTCGCCCACCTACTCAGCGCGGTCATCGAGATCGTGGTGAAGTGCGACAAGGAAAACTGCCGGATTGACAAGGCGCTCGAGCAGCACGAAACGGCCGCGCAAGCGGACGCGCAAGCAGTAGACCCCGCGGCGCCCAAGAAGAGGGGACGGAAGGCGAAGGCCGAGAAGCTGGGCGAGGAGCAGGTTGCGGCCCTCCGCCAGCGCAAGGAGGCCAACGCCAAGGCAATTAGCCAAGGCACCCGCCTGGGCGCCTTCTTCAAGTTGCCCTTCGACGAGACGTCTCCCCTCGGGTGGCAAAGTACCCAACCCAACAAGGTGTCCTCATCGGAGGCGCAAGAGAAGGTGGTGGCGCTCGTGGGCGAGATCCGGGCGGAAGGAGTAGAAAACGAGGAGGTACGCAAAATTCTGGACCGGTGCGAGAAATACCAAGACTCACTCTTCACCTACTTGGACCACGAGGGCATGCCCCCCGACAACAACGCAGCGGAGCGGGCCCTGCGCCCGTTTGCGGTGCAGCGCCGGGTGTCGGGGGGGTTCAAGAGTCCCCCGCTGATGAAGCACTATGCGGTGTACCTGTCCCTGTACATGACCTGCAAGGCAAACGTGAAGGAGTTTGAGGCGTTACTGCCGCGGGTCCTGTCCAAGGAGGGTGTGGACTTGCGGCACTTTTTGTTCGCCGCACCTCTCCCCTCCCGCTGAATCACGTGCCTCGAGGGGGTGTCACGGCGAGTTGATGGGCTGGATGACTCCCTGACAGGTGAGGGATCGCCCCTTTTTTTCCGTAAAATGAAGTTCGCCGCTAGTGAGCGGCAGGCAGCGATCCTCCATCTTGATGGGTGACCCTATGCCCCTTTTTTTTGTCGATCCAAAAACTTAGTATTTACGGAATAATGCTTTATGTGTCCAGCATTCACGAGAAATAGGGAAATTGGAGGTTATGAACTTAAGATGCTTTAGCAACTTTGACTTGCATGAGCCACATATAAACACAAACGAGTATGATACCAACAACTGCACTCAGAACTACGTAACCATTCCGGACGGTCTGAATTAACGAGATAGCACCGAGGATGAAAATTTCCTTCAATCCCATAATGCTTCCCCGTACTTCCTTTAAATTTCCCCACGAGAGAAAGGCAAAAAGGAAGAAACCTATTACTAAACCGCCACGAAACCCAAATTCTATGAGTTTTAGGAGCGCTGTCAAGTCCGTCCCAAAGGGTCTGACAAGTTCCGTATTGAAGATAATCGATAAACCGAGGAAAATGAGGGCAATAACATAGGTCTTGACGGAAGTATTATACATCAAACTTATCTCGCTAACACCCTCGCGTTTTTTCTCTTCTTTCTCGGCGATGATTTTTCGGTCTTTGCGGTATTTTGGCATTTATTCCTCCTCCTGATCTTCCCCTGTTTCTTCCTCTCCGGTCTCTTCTTCCTCCTCTCCTTCAGCATCCTTCGAAACTGTTTCAGGTTGTTTCTCGCGTTCTTCTGGGGTACGTCCTATGGGGAGGGTTACTACCATCTTCTTTGAGATTAGAGTGAAGATGCCGAGGATTCCAAAAATCCCCGCTGCAACACCAAATGAGATCCAAGTGACTAGATTCATGTCAAAAACAAATTCACCTAGCCCGGGGGTGGTTGCATTACCTGGAGGTCCAAATAAGATCCCAAAAGAGGTATAATTCACATATTGTTTAGTCACTGCATCCCCGACTCGAATTTGTGCCAGGTAAGTATTGCCGAAAATCCACACAATGTCTTGATCTGGGTTTGTATTATTGTAGCTAAACCCAAATTCGTAAACAGTATAATTCTTTCCACTTGGTTCGAACAAGCTCGCTTTTCCGGTGATATTTTGGACATCATCTAGTACGTATTCTCCCGCTTGGAGACGCCGGTCTTCTGTGTTATTATTGATGTCGATATATTTTTCATCCGTGAAATACTTGAGATCCGTTAAGCTCGTGCCGTTATTTGAGAGCATTAATAAAATCGACTCGTTTGCGCTATGGATGTTATTTTTCACGGTGATCAGACAATATGCCATTGACCCGTTGTATTTCATTTGAAATTCAAGGTTAGGCTGGATATTTCCTTCTTTAAAAACAGCACAAACGGCCCAAGAAGCTTCTTGCACACCATCCAATTTCGGAGTAAGACTGGGAAACGCGGAGTAAGTGTCCTCCTCATTGGCCTGAAACCATTCTGCGTGGACTACGGGAGTTAACCAAAATCCCATTACAATTGGAATGATCAACATTACAATGGTGAAAAATGATTTACTTCGCGTTGCGGAATACATAATGGTTATTCCCCGGCTTAAACACTAATGCTAATCTCAACCTTATTAAAAATTTTGTTCATACGAAAGTTGATGGTTAGGAAACTCTGGAATCTTTCCTGGAATAGAGTCGCCGGAGTCCCTTCATCAAAATGAATGAGGATCGGTATGAAGATTTTTAAACTAAATGAAGGTGAATTAAAAGAATATTTAGGAATAACTGAAAACCGAGGAATCAAAGAAACCGGTGTCCGAGAAGCTATTTGCAGAAATTTTTTCTTTCGCGTTTGAAGACTACAATAAATGAGTTGAAGAATAAATGTGGTTGATGCCGGGTAAATGTATAAAAATTAAAGATTTTAAGTTTAAGCCTGGAACAAAACGGTTGGAAAACAGGATTTATTCCAAGAATCGCAAAACGTCACTACCCGCTTCCAATGTCGCTGATTAATCTGCCATATTTCCAAGAAATGTCCTGTTGTGGAAAATTATTGACCGGATGGTAAACTTCTTTTGTTTCTCCCTCCTCTGGAATTCAGAGTGTAAATATAAATTACAGAATTGGGATGAATGAATTATGGAGATAGAACGTAAACATAAAAAAGAGACAATCTGGGTCATAAAGAGAAAAGACCAACCCGGGCTCTTCACGCTTAAATCCGAGGAAGTATCTGACATCGGGTCCTCCTACACCGTTATGATGAAGCAAGCAGACGTTGAACTCACTTTTAAAATGAATCGAGAAGAATTTTCGAACTTCATAAGTATCTTGAATGGTTTCAAAGATGTTGTCATGTCTGGCGAACCAGAAGAAAATCTACCCGAGTCAAAGGGAACTGAGATAAATAGCGGTACAGAATCTGAAATAAATGCCTCTCCCCCCCTCGAAGGCGAAGTCGCGAGCTCGAAAAAACCTTCCGGAGAAAACAAGCGGCCACCGAATTCCCCGAATAAACCCGAATCTGAATCTGAATCTGATCTTGATCCAACGGAATGGGATCCCTTTTAGCTCCTGTCTCTTTGATGCATTTATATGGCAAAAATCTGCCTTTCCTGTGGGAAATGCTGCCTCGACACGGAAATGCAACTCACTCTGGATGATCTCAAGCGAATCGAGATGAGTACAGGAAAGTCTTGGAAAATTTTTTCGAGATGGGATGGGACTTCCCAGATTATTCTAAAGAATGTAAATAACCATTGCTTTTTTTTTTCACCAACCGACAAAACGTGCAATATCTATGAAGTAAGGCCGTTCGGTTGCCAACTCTATCCTGTTGTTTTAGATCCTTCGTCTAATCGGTGTTCTTACGATAGAGAATGCCCGCATCCCAAGCAAGTATCTCCTCCGAAATTTATGGATGCGAAGTGCCGGTTGATCAAGAAGCAGCTTCCTCATTTCTTTTTCTCCAGTGAGCCAGAAACCAATTAATATCATCATAAAAAATAAATTGCAGGGGAACTTTTTTCGCTCAATCGCACCAAAAAGGTGAACATCTTTGGGATTATATCAACGTGTTGCCGCTGCCCTGCCCCCTCAATTCTCGTTATTTAAGATGATGGCGCTACTGAATATGGACGCAAGTGACCACAGAGAAGCCCGAAACATTCTGAGGCAGTGGTACAATATCGGACTCGTCAGGCGGGTCAGTAAAAATATGTATGAGCGCATAACAGGAAAGCAAGCAGAAGAAGCACTAAAGAAAGCGCAAAAAGTTCAGAAGAAAGAAGTAAAAGCTAAGAAGAAAGTGGAGAAGGTTACGAAGAAAGAAGAGCCCAAAGCGCCGGCGAAAGTGGGAGTAAAGGTTCCAAAGAAAGAAGAGCCCAAAGCGCCGGCGAAAGTAGAAGTAAAGGTGCCAAAGAAAGAAGAGCCCAAAGCGCCGGCGAAAGAAGAAGTAAAGGTGCTAAAGAAAGAAGAACCCAAAGCGCCGGCGAAAGTGGAAATAAAGGCGGCGAAGAAAGAAGAACCCAAAGCGCCGGCGAAAGTGGAAGTAAAGGTGCCAAAGAAAGAAGAGGTTAAGACCTCGAAGGAAGACGCCAAGAAAGCAAAGGAAGAAGCTAAGAAAGCAAAGGAAGAAGCTAAGAAAGCGAAGAAAGATGAAAAAAAGAAATAATCCCGTTATTTACCAATTTCCTCCATTGAGGATTGTAATTTGATCTCTTTTTGAAACCTTTTTTGTCTGACACCACGCGGAGAATTTTAGCGTTAGAGTTATTAGAAGTACCGGCTAGTGGATTTATGAAGTATCTGGTATCTGGTCGGATGATCATCCTGTGGTCTTCATTGAATATGTTACCCCATTTATTGCACTTGAAGGAACGGAAGGACAATCTCAAAGTAGAACGAAAGGAGATTTTTGGGAGGAAGTTTCGATCGCGTTTGCTTGCTTAGAAGAGGATTATAAGGGCAACATCCGCCGTCTAGGCACATTCAGTTTTTTCACGCAAGGATTCTGGCCATTTTGGCTTTTCCCCCTGAATGACGACTATTGCACGTTCTTGGACGCACTTGAAATTAACGAATACACGTTGCCGATAGGGAACTATCCATCGCTAAAAGAGGTTGAAAAGGAACTGAAGGCAAAAAATCTTCTCGAGTTCGAGCGAAAAGTCCTCCGTTACGACAATTATTTGAAAAAAGGACCTTCTTACACGCGCAAGAACGAGAGGATCTTGGGATACCTCGACCGCGATACCTTCGCCTATTTGAAACCCCATTTTTATAAAATTACCAAGCTCTACACGGATAGCTTTTTTGTCATTCCCCCCAAGCTCGAGGAGGAACAGGTGCTCAAAGAACGGCAAAAATTCAACGACTTTCTCTCCTTTCACGTGGTTCAGGAACTGCAATCTCACGAAGAGTACGCGCTTCAATTGATAGATCAATGGCTCGAACATTTTCAAGAGAAACTTGCAGAAATGGCCCAACCACCGGTAGATACATCGGAGGAACAAGCTCTCATCCAGCAATTAGAAGAACAAATTGCCGAGGCAGAAAGTCGCCCCTACGAGGATTCGGACCAAGAATTTTTGTTGCGCGACGAATTTATTTTGCCTTCGCTGTCCCAAAACATCGAGAGCGATATCTCGCTGCTTGAAGAACAAGTCCAACAAATCAGACAAGGACTCGAGCAGCGGGATTTAAATCAGGTTACCACCTCGAGCGAATCTGCACTCCGTGGATCTCGTGACATTTACGCAGTGTTGTCCCAATTTAATAAGAACATTGACAGATTGAAGAAAGATATGGGACAAGAACGGAGGCGAGAGCGCCAGCAACGCGAGGACGAGATAAAATCTTATCAAAAACAAAAAGAGAGAGTGCAAAAACAGGTTCAAGATAAAGAAACCAATCAATCCGCAGGATATGATACCCAAAAAGACCAATTCGAGTCTTTTTCGCGTCTTCATCGTGAGATAGAAGGGGATTTCAAGCGCTGGATCCGAAAGCAAACTGACGAGATTCAGGACTTCTTTACTTTCCACGCGATCCCCATTCGGGGGAGTGTGCAACTTGTTGGCCTTCCAGTTCTAATCTTCGGGTTTTCGCGAGGACCTGAAATTTCAATTATTCCATATTTACCAAAAATTATTGCTTTAGCACAGCAAAAACAAGGGCAGATAGACTTTCACGATTCCCGTGAGGAAACCCGAATCAAGGAAAATTTCAATCGCTACATTCAAAAAAAAGCAGGGGTGCAAACGTTTTTTGCAGAAAACGGGAAATTGCATGATCTTACTACCCTCCCCCACTTTATGCAAAATGTCGTATCCGCCTTAAATTCCCTGCGTAAGAAAAATTGGGTTACAGAAAAGAAAGCTCGCCGTATCAAGAGAATGTTAGACGAGGAGTTTATCTTAAAAGATTAAATTACTATGACAAAGGCCAGGCAGGTCTGAAACGGATGTTATTCGTAAAACTCAAGGACGGCTCCCGGTACAATTTTTACATCATTGACGGACACACCCACATAGGGAAAGAGGAGGTCATCGAATTTGGCAAAAAAAATTACCGCACGAACCTGCCTAACCAAATTCTCGACTTCTTCACACGGTTACAGTTTAACCTCCTGCGCGATATGAAAAAGAACCCCGATTATTTCCATTTTAATCCCGATGATCCCTTTGTGCGACCAGCGGCATTCATTGGGGGACTCTCGGAGGAAATATCAAAAGATCGATATACAGGGTACCTCATAGACCAATTCGTCACCTTCCCTTTCAACGATGTTAAGGCGGCTGAGACCAGTCCTCAATTTCAGATTCCAAACGACACGATATTGAAACGCCAGCAGACTCCCCCCTTTTTCACCCGAATGCTTGGGTTCGTCCGCGTAAATCCACTCGATGGAGACGCTGCTGTGAAAGAGGTTCGCCGCTGCGCGGAGCAAGGGGCACGGGGATTGAAATTGCACCCCATTTCCCAGCATTGGGTGGATAATGTCACAGACTCGAGAGTATGCGCCGTTGTGACTGCAGCCTTGAATGCCCGCTTGCCCGTGATTTTCGATTGCCGTTTCCTCAAGACTGCCGAAGATATTTACCAATTACATCAGATCATTAAGAAAGAAGTGCAAAATCCGAATTATGGTCTCATTTTAGCGCATTCAGGTATGGAATTTAATTCTTCTTCGCTTTACCAAGTCTTGAACGATAATCACCTTTTTGGCGATACCTCCGGTATGCGATCCGATGACGTGGGTCTTTTCTTCAAAAAGTTCGCGGAAGCTGCGCCCCAAACTTGGTCCCATCACGTGATTTTCGGGACTGATTTCAATTATTTTACCATCCCCCAGGCAACCGACCTGCTTGAATATCTCTTGTCCGAAGACTTATTCACTAAAATTCATCTCTCGCCACTCGAAATTCAGCGTGTTCTCGCGGGAAATTTAATGGGAATTCTTCCTCCCTTCGACCTCTTCTCATCGAATGATCTAGCCAACGCGTTCAATCCATCACAACACTTACGACTCATCGATACCCGCCTATTTAGCCTGACAGAACAACTCGCGACAGATACCGCACAATTGGTGGGAAAGTTTTATGGTAAAAAGGTAAAGGACCAAGAATTTACATATATATCCTTCGACCCCTGTATCAGCACGGGCAGGGGATTCGTTGACCAAACTTCGTTTTTTGCCCGCCCTATTAAGCAATTGGGCCCCAACGCCCCCATTCTCCTCTGCCTCGCGCTCCCTTTCGATGAGAAATTCGGGACGAGTGACGAGTTAATTATTCAAAAACCGGCCCCCGAAATCCCACAGAATGTCCCTGCCGATGCGGGAAAAACTGATCCACTTTTTGAAAATACGAGGGAACCCAGTGTGAAAGAGAACGAGATCACGCCCATTCCTTTAACATTACCCGAAAGATTCACCTACCTCGTGGGTTTATTCGAGTGCAGCGCCCCGCTCTCCCGCTTTAATTTGCGGACGCGCGGCGCGGTAAATCCCCTTTTCGCGTACCTGCGCGATACGATAAAAAAAGAAGTACATGTGATTACTAACAAGGATGCGCTTGGCGGCTTTCTCCAAACGTTGCTAAATACCTGAAGAATGTAAAAAATTGGAGGGAATGGATCCCTCGATAAAACCTATAACACATTGGCAATCAGCGTAACTATAATTCTTCACAGCCTGAGATTTCCAAGCTCAGCCTTGCCAGTTCTCATCAGCGCGTTTTATTATGGGGATCATTGGTGAAAAAAATTGCGCAAATTTTTTGAAGGGGCAACCTTTGACGTTTTTAACTTTGGAAAATTTTGCTCCAGTCTTTGAGGTGATTGGGTAATGGCCTATACCGTGACCCGAGGCGAACGTGTTTTGCTGGTTTTTATCCGAAGACTTTAGGATCCAGAAAAGGCAAGCACCACGAACAATCTGCCCACCTCTGGAAGGTCGTACCATCTCTTCTTGTAAATATTCTTCAAATGAAAAGACATTAGTCCGCTTAATGGCACAAAGAGCATTTTATTTTTCCAAAATGAGAAATTAACCGTGAATTCTATGTCAAATCCAAGAGAAATCGAAATCTCCCCGATAATGAAAATCATCGAAGCAGAAACGCACCCGCCCGAGCGCGTGTACTTTTTCGACACCACGCTACGGGACGGTGAGCAAACACCCGGTATAGCGTTTACGCTAGAGGAAAAGCTCAAGATAGCTCAAGCCCTGGATCAGCTCGGCGTTGATGTCATCGAGGCGGGTTTCCCAATGGTATCCGATGGCGATTTCCAAGCGTGTAAACAGATACCCCAGCTCGGCCTCAAGTCCGAAATCATCGGACTTGCCCGCATTGGGAAGGATGACATCAACAAGGTCATCGATTGCGACATGGACAGCATCCACGTCTTCATCGCTACATCGGACCTTCACTTGCGTGATAAGCTGAAGATTACACGCGAGCAATGTATTGAAAAAATTATCGAGGGTGTTGAATATGCTCGCGCCCACTTCGATATCGTTGAATTCTCGGCCGAAGACGCTACTCGCACGGACCTCGACTTCCTGATCAAGGCCAACCAGACCGCGGTGAAAGCGGGGGCGAGCCGGATCAACATTCCTGATACCGTTGGAACCATCACCCCGCGTGGATTTGGCTACGTGATTCGGAAAAACCGTGAAGTTCTACCCGCGAACGTCCGGATTTCAACGCACTGCCACAACGACTTCGGTCTTGCAGTGGCAAATTCTCTGGCAGGCGTTGAAATGGGTGCCGGCCAGATCCACACGACCATTTTAGGTATTGGGGAGCGGGCGGGAAATGCAGACTGCGCCCAGTGTGCGATGGGACTGTTCGCGATGTATGGGGTGAAAACCAACATCAATACAAGGTTACTATACCCGACTTACAAGCTTGTGGAGTCGTTGAGTGGTTTCCCCATTTCTGCTTGCGCACCGCTGGTTGGTAAGAATGCTTTCCGCCACGAATCTGGCATCCACGCCCACGCCATCATCCAGAACCCGCGCTCGTATGAACCCCTCACCCCCGAACTCATCGGGATTCCCCGGACAGATAAACTCTCGGACATTATTGACCAGAGTATTCAAATTGGCAAGCATACGGGCGGGCACGCGCTCAAGGCCAAGCTGGAGAGTCTCAGCATCCCCTTCACTCGGGATCAATTTACTGAAATAATGAGTCGCGTGAAGGCGTTTGGAGACAAGGGGCGCCGGGTCATGGATGAAGACCTTATGGCGATCGTCCGGGATGTCATCGGGTCAATCCCTGAGGAAGAGAAATTCATTTTCCTGGACGAATTAACCGTTTTGACCGGATCCGTAACGCCTACCTCCACCGTCAAAATGCGCATCAGGATGAATGGCGGGTACGACACCCAAATTGCATCCTCTATTGGGGTGGGGCCGGTGGACGCTTGTCTAAAAGCCATAATGACCGCCTTCTCCAACGTGAAAAAGTTCGACATCCCTCGCCTCGAATTAATGGAATACCAGATCGAGGCTGTCACGGGCGGAACGGATGCATTAGCTTCAGTGACCATCAAGCTCTGCGATGAACAAAAACGTGAATACGAGGCGAGAGCTGTTCACGAGGACATCGTGATGTCGTCCGTTAAAGCTTTACTCAACGGGTTCAACAAGGCGATGATCCAAAAATACAAGAAAAAATAATTAATTTTCCACTTTCAACTCTACTTTTTTAATGTTCCTTGATCTTTATGAGTTTGCAGACTTAATTTAAATTCGCTCCTCCTCGACCCGGCATCGCAAGATTGCTCCGGGGAAGGGGCAAGGGCAAACGTCCAAACCTTTAAAT
>Ga0299912_10005261_pt1 | contig 10624 bp, 10 predicted proteins | sample RVTome_2_FD_207667 | JGI IMG/M metagenome (GOLD analysis project Ga0299912, IMG submission 207667) | Soil microbial communities from uranium-contaminated site in the Upper Colorado River Basin, Wyoming, United States - RVT95D214 (version 2) ... | reverse complement strand
TCCTGATGGCCGGTGGATTTTTCGGCAAACTGCCTGGAAACCACCATATGATCGACCAGCGGCAGCAGATCATTGATTCTCTCTCTCGAGGAACCGGCGTCAAGCACTACCTGGGCGCCGGCGTCGCGAGCGATTTTGGCCGCCGCGATCCCGGCCTCGCTCTCGCGGCCGTCAAGGTGCAGAAAGCGGCAGGAGCGAAGCATTTCCTGGTTAAGTTCAGACGATCGCAGGTCGGATATTTCGGTGCGGTCGAGCACCACGGTTCGTTCGCCCGTTGCCTGATCGACCCAGATAAACGCCCGCGGCGTGCGGCTGAAAGTATCCAGGACCATGCCGCCGGTATCGACCCCGAACAGCGCGATTTCGCCTTTGACTATTTTGCCTTCGGGATCATCGCCGCATTTGCCGATAAACGCGGTTTTTTCGCCGAAATGACTGATCGCGCATAAAGCGGTCGGCACCGGTCCGCCACCCTGCCGGGAAAAATGCCTGGCTTCGAGCTTCTCCTCCGGGCCGGGGAATTTTTCGACTATGCAGATATAGTCGAGCGCGCACAGGCCCACGCCGGTGGCCAGATATTTTTTATCCGACAATTTCCACCTGGCCGTTCGTGGCGTCTTTGAGCTTGGTGATGAATTCCTTATGTCTTGATTGCCTGATATCCACGGTGAAAACCACCTGTTCGCCGAATGCTGAGTCTTTTAAATTAGCCTTGAAAGTGGCTATTATATTGTGCACCAGGGACACGAATTCAAAACTCGTCCTGAACATCACCGTTTCGAATTGAAAGTTTTTTTCGATTTCGCACTCTTTCAGCACGTCGTTGGTGACTTTGCTATAGGCTCGGATCAGGCCTCCCGTTCCCAGCTTGATCCCGCCGAAATAGCGGACGACCACCACCAGGATGTTCGACAGGTTGCGATTTTCGATCGCCTTGAATATCGGCAAGCCGGCGGTGTTATTGGGTTCGCCGTTGTCCGAATACCTGTATTTGAGATTTTTGCCATGACCGACACGCCAGGCGTAGCAGTGATGGGTTGCGTCGTGAAATTCCCGGGCGATATCGGCGATGCCTGAGGCGGCTTCGTCTTCGTTGGTAACTTTTTTGATGACCGCGATAAACCGGCTGCCCCTGATTTTCAATTCGCCCCGAAGCGGTTCTTTTATCTGCAGAAAAACGTCGTTGTTATTGATTTTATTCATGCCTGTCCCAGTCCCTTCCCGCCAAAAATCAGGTCGAGGAATAGCAGCTCTATGCGATAAATTCGCTCATTGCTGCTTTTTTAAGCATCTTGGTGCAGCGATTGGACTGGCCGATTATAATAGCTTTTTTGATTGGTGTCAAACCCTAAAGACTGCCATTTAACGTATCATGTATTTCAAAACTTCATCAAATTGGTCGCTGCCGCCAATAGTTATAGCCTGATTATTCAAGAGAGGTTCCGAGCTGTATTTGCCGTCCGGATCGACTACAAATACCGGCTTGCCCTGCTCGAGCGCGGCTCTGGCGGCATGGAGCTCCCCTTTTTTTGCTTCACCTATCTGCACCACCACGACCGCATCCGCCAGGGCGGCAATCAGCCTATTTCTCGCCACCAACCGGCGCGGGATGGGGTCAGCATACGATTCATATTCCGAAATCACAATCCCGGCTTCGGCAATTAGTCCCGCCAGGGGGATATTTTCATCCGGATAAATATTCAGATGGCCGCAGCCAAGCACAGCCAAAGTCTTACCGCCGGCTTTCAGGCAGCCCAGATGCGCCGCCGAATCGATCCCGGCCGCCAGCCCGGAAATTACCGTCTGGTGAGCCTCGGTCGATAATTGCGCCAACTTGACCGCCAGCCTGATCCCGTCCTGATCGGCGACAGTGGTGCCGACAATAGCCACGCCGCCTTTTTGCAGCAGGCCGACCTCCCCCTTTACATAAATTGCCAGCGGCGGTTCGGCGATCCTGCGTAAAGCTTCCGGATAGTCGTCATCGACATAGCTGACGGCGTGAATATTCGACATGCCGACCTCGTCCAGGGTATCCTGAAGATCGATAAGGCGCTCCCCGGCCTCGATAATCCTGCGGGCTTTGGCCAGATCGATATTGGTCATCGCCGATAGTTCTTCCGCGCTAAAATTGAAAATATTGGTCGGACTGCCGTATGTCAGCAACAGGTGCTGAAACAGCCTGGGCCCTACCAGGCCATATTCTTTGAGAGCGAGACAGGCGATTCGATTGCCGTCCAAATCAGTCATACTTCTAACGCGTTAAAAACGATCTGGCGATCTTCAAGTTGTTTTGCAGCAAAATCGGGGAATTACTTCGGCTTCACTTCTTGATGGCTTGCATCGATTTTTAGCAGGCCGCGATACTACCTCGTCTTAAAACTCCATTGATATTGCCGGGCGACGTTGCCAGTGGTGTCCATAAATGGCTTAAGCCCCGGGCCATTAATCCAGAACCGGTATTCGCGATTCGGGTAAAGGTGCACGCTGAAGGTAAAGCTACATCCCTGAGAATCATATTCGACCTTATCGAATGCGAAAAAGAGGTCTTCGGGTTCGCCGGCCAGACCGTAGCTGTCCGGATTCATCGGTTCGTTAAAAACAACCTTGATTTCGGAATATTGTTCGATTCCTGAGGCATTGGCCGACGGGCTGACCGCCACGACCTCCGGCCTTGTTTTATCAGGCTTTGAAATGATCAGCGCCACGTTCCACGTCAGATCGTATAAATCCTCGATACCAAATCCCAGCATCGGCTCAAACTCGAATGGCGTTTTTGAACCGGCCTCGACAAAATAACAATCCATCACGAACAGCTCGTTTTTGGGATATGCCTGGCCATAAACGGCGCCAGTCGCGCCCAGGGTCGGCAGCAAGCTGGACAATTTCAGCGGGTCCGAATTTAAATCGACTTCCCGCAGATTCTGTCGCTTTAACAGACTTTCCCACGCCGATCGCTCTACCATGGGAACCTGCAAAATTTTCAGGTTCGCGGCAATGGAATCGGCGAGGTTGTCGGCAATGCGGCCCAAATCACCCTGGCAATCGAATTGCAGAATCAAAACCTTTTCCGCGCGCGATGACTGAGCCACCAAGCCGATCATCACGATTGCAGCCAGCATTAATTTGCACAATTTCTTCATAGCGTTTTAACTTACTAAAAAATGGTTCTACAAGCAAGCCCTTCGGCCGGCCCTGGCCATGTGACTGCCACGGACCGATATCGACTCAGCTACTGATTCAACACGTACATTCTTGGTTCGGCAGGTTTGTCGAGTTCCTTAAGTCTTTTGGCGACTAAATCTTGAAATTCCGCCATATACTCAGATTTGACCGGTGCTGAGGCCGGCACGGTCATATTCAAGGGATTAAGGTACCTGTTATTTTTTTTGACCCGATAATCCAGATGCGGGCCAGTGGCGTCTCCAGTTTGACCAACGTAACCTATTGTTTGGCCCTGTCTTACCTTACGCCCTTCGACGACACCTTTGCCGAAACCGCTCAAATGGCCATAGCCGGTGGTCAGGCCGAAATCATGCTTAATCTCGACGTAATTGCCAAAACCATTAATCCAGCCTTGCTGCCTTACCATGCCGTCGCCTGCCGCCACGACCGGAGTTCCGATAGCCGCCGCGTAATCGATTCCCAAATGAGGCCGGTAGATCTTGAAAATCGGATGCAGCCGGCTTTGCGAATAACCTGACGAAATGCGGCGATAATTCAAGGGCGATTTCAACAGCGCCCGGCGCAGTGAATAACCGTTTTCATCATAGTAATCGGTATAGCCGCCGGGATCGGTAAATAAGAATGCCCGATGCGGCGTCCCGGAAAGATCGTATTCGGCCGCCAGGATATCACCACATTTGACGAATTGCTCACCGTTGTACAGGGCCTCGAAAATCAGCTTATAGGTGTCGCCTGCCCTTGATTCCGTAAAGAAGTCGATCTCCCAGGCGTAAATATCGGTTATCCTCGTGAAAAGCTCCGGGTCGGGTAACAGGCCCGCCAGGGCATCCCAGAGATTGGTCTCTATGACTGCGCCGACGAATTCGGTCTTTCTATCGAGCTCAACTGTCGTCACTTGATCGATAAAGTCATCGCCGTCTTTTTCAAGTCTGTATTTTTTCAGGTCGTACGTGGTATATTCGAAAGCCAGGATTGTATCTCCCGGTGTCAGGAACAGCTTGTATTCATCGCCCGGGTGGGAATTCGTCAAATCGAACAACTCGGAAAAACTATTGGTAATTCTGGCCACCGCCGCGTGCGGCACGTCTTCATTGAGTAGTTCGGTATACAGCGAGCTGTTTTTATGAATCGTGCCGGTGAAGATGGTGGATAATTTGATCAGTTCGCTATCGGCGGCCGCCGTCTGCGTTCTTTTGATCGCCAGCTCATAGTTATCCCGGGTCAATGTCAAAGCGAAAACGACAATGGCGGCCAGCAGGGCAAAAGGCAATAGGACCGCATAAAGCCGCCGCAGAAAGCGCGGGCGAGAGGGCCGGAAATTCCTTATCTCCCTGGCGATTTTATTTCCCTCCAAAAATATCAGCCTGGAATCGCTGGATCCGGGTTCCAGGCTCCTGCCAACTTCCGGGGGGCAAGCCAGCCTTCAGACACGTTTGGGCGAGGAAAGTCTCTCTGTCCCAGCCATTATCGACCGCAACTTGCGGCAAAAGCAGTCCGCTATTGAGGCCCTTGGTGATATACAATCCATCACGGCCGACTTCGATTTCCCCGGCGTCTTTTACAAGTGTCATCGGCGTCAAAACGGAAATCTGAATTTCGATCGCTGGAAACTCCTTTGCCGTCAGGGGCGGAAACCGGGGATCGTGAAAAGCCGCTTGAACCGCCATCTCGGCAATCGTCTCATAGAGCGGCTTGACTGCCCTGATATAACCAATGCAGCCCCGCAGCCGCCCCTCGATTGTCAATGTCACGAAGGCCCCTCGTTCTTCGGCCAGGACCCCTTCAAACATCGACTTATCAACAGTCAATAAGCGACCGGCCAGACCCATTTCAATCGCCTGGCGGGCTAAACTCAGAAGGTGCAATCTATCCTGCTCGGTCAGGCCAAAATCGACACCGGAGGCCGGGCTCACTTTGATATCCGGATACTTTTCTTCCGCATCGTCGGACAGGTCCACGTCGGCTGAATCAGCGTCAAGTTCATAGATTTTTCCCCGATCGCCGCCGCGATAAACAAGCGCTGAGAGGTAGCCCACGACCGCCGAGCTATCACCGCTGACATCGCCGGAATTGGCATATCTTACCACCGATGCGGAGTCAGCGCCCATCATCTTTGTGGCCATAAGCAAGCTGATAATCGGACCGCCGCCGCAGGCCTCGACTTTGCCTTTGCGCAGTTCTTCGTACAACTCATCATAATCGAATTGATTGATCAGATCGACGATCCTGCCGTCAAGGCTGGCCGCGGTTTTGTAGTCATGATAATGTGAAAGATCCGAACTGGCGACGATCAGCACGTCATCCCTGCCCTTGCAGGCCGCGGCGATACTTTCAGCTAAGGCTTTGCAGATATCCATCTGTTGCTCGCCCATGACTATCGCCACGAGCCTGAATTTCCCCAGCATCGTCTGCAAAAACGGCAATTGAACCTCAAGTGAATGCTCGGCGCCACCATGGCCACGAGAGCCTGCGCGGTGACCGTATTCGGATTTTTGGACCAATTCAGAATGAGCGATGATTTTGTCGGAGAGTTCCATATCTATGGGGATCTCTCCCAGCGGTGTAACATAGGCCTCACCCGGGTAAACTGCCGCTCCGGCAAAAGCCTCGACATGGCAGGGAGATATCACGATGACATCTTTGTACTCCAGCCCCTGGATAGCTTTATAGGCGTAGGCCGCAACCGGCCCGGAATATATATAACCGGCATGAGGGGCTATCAGGCCCATTATCTGCCCGGATACCTCCGGCTTTTCGGCCCTGGCCAGCATTCCCGCGATCATCTTGGCCAGTTCGGCCGGTTCGCGCGGATAAAAACTGCCGGCCACCGCCGGTTGTCTGATTTCAGTATTCATATCAGCCTCCACCAAATTCGCCCATGAGCTAAGAACAATCAATAATATTATAAGTATCGATGTTTTCACAGAAATAATAATTAGCGTGCCGGCTGAGAGGTGTCAAGGTAAAATGGGTAAGTAGTTCTGCATATAAACGTTGCGCATCCATTTTCCTGGCAGACAGGGAGGTCCGCAAACCCAGCAGGCCCACGTTGCCAAAAACGAAATCGACCGACAGGGGCCACGCCCGGTGGCAAATTTGATTTATTTTAATGGAATAGATGGTAGATTGAGGAGTATATTAAACAGTAAAGCATATTGTCCCAAGCGAGAGTGATTCGAACCAGCAGGAAATCAGATATTATTATAACGCAGCCTGCGATTCCAGCGAACCGACCTCTGCAGATCCCGCGATATATGATTGAGCGTCCAACACGCTCGGCAAACTCCCAACACCGAACTGGCGGCACATCGTGCCAGTATATCACATTGATTGCCGACATCCGGACTATTAAAAAGATAAGGAGATAGAAATGCGTTATCTATTTAAAATTACTTTTATACACGCCACTTTGTTGTTTACCCTCGCTTTGTCCGCCGACATTGAAAAAAGCGATTTGGATTTTAATTCTGCCCTTTCATCATTTAGAGTGAGAATGTTCGGTTATTCTGATTCTATGTTGTATGTATCAAGTGTGGCGGGGGGACAAAATGATATCATTCGCCATTGGTCAAACGGCGATATGGGGATTGCTTTTTACCCGCCTCCCCACGCTGCACACGCAACAGCGGATAGTGTTGAGATGCAATTCCTCGAATACTACACTTCCGTTTATTTGAATCAGAACTTCTATGATCCGGCGATATTCGCATTTACTAAAAGTTGCTGGTTAAAAAATTTCAAACGCAAGGAGTTCTATTTCGATGTTGTTTCTAACGGGATACCCTTGCGGTTTTCCGGGTGGTACGGGCATTGCCTTCATATAATAGTATTCACAAGATTCGATAATAAGAGTGAATTTGCGGATCAGATAGATAAATTTTTCGATTCGCCCAAGCTGAATGCTGACGATGTCGCCTATCACACGGACGCGAATTTCAAAGATGATTTCTTTTTTTCCTATAAGGACTCAAAAAAGGGAGTCGCCGTCTATGGCTACCCACTTCTGCTGCCAGATGAAAATAAGCAAATAGCCAGAATTGACGGCAGGTTTAATACGGCCCTGGAATTTTATGTTAATTTAAAGGAGGACCAGGATGAAGAATAATAATTCCGCGATTTTGTTTTTAATAGCGATTTGTTCGCTGCTGTCGTGGCCGCTCGCCCTCGCCCAGCAGTATGATACATTGTGTTCCTACCCTAATCTCCCCATTCCGATAGAAAATGAGCCGGGCATAGCCGATACTATTGAGATCGACCAAGATATCATCATCGAAGATATTAATTTCTATATCGGCATCACCACTTTTTCGCATTTGCCAAGTGAGTTGATTATAACTGTGACTTCGCCCTGGGGAGAGGAGGTAACTCTCCAAAATCACAATCTCGAGCCGCAGTTCCCCTGCTGGATCGACACCGAGGCGGAAGAAGATGGACCGGGCGATCTTGATGACTATATCGGCTATAATGCCAGAGGGCAGTGGGTGATGTACATAGTTCGCTATGCCGATTACTACCCCCTCGTCTGGGAGAGCTGGCGGATTGAAGTTGTCGGCGAGCCTCTCGTCGGGATAAAAGATGAAAGCCGGCCGCTGGTCACCGGCCTGGATGCAAATTACCCCAACCCGTTCAATTCAGCCACGGTCATTCATTTCACCGTAGCTCAACCGGAGGAAGTGTCTTTTGCGGTTTATGATATCTTAGGAGATCTGGTGCGTGACTTTGAGGCAGTCGCCTATAAACCGGGGCATTATCAGCTAAAATGGGATGGCGCCACCGCCACCGATGAGCCTGTATCGTCGGGCTTGTATTTCCTCAAGATGGCCGTGGACAGTGCGGGGAAAAGGCAAACCTTCACCCGCAAACTGACTTTGCTGAGATAGTTAAGTCCTGTCGGACCCGAGTGGATTCGAGCGAAACCCCAAGCCAGTTTTTGTCAACAGTCTCCTGTAGAGACGCAATATTTTGCGTCTCTACGTACTGTTAACAAATGATAATGTGATATTGACCGCCCGAAATCGAGCTTTTGCGCAGGGGCGTCCCATAGATCCCACGGATATTGCATACGCCATTTTTAAATCATTTTATTAATCATACGGGGCGAATTCGATTCGCCTCAGCGCGATACTCCGAGCCGCCCTTTATCAACAGCCTTGGCCAGCACACCGGTGCTGTGCGAGCTTACGTGGATAATCTATCCCGCCATCTCATACGCCAGCTTGACCCCTTCCAGATTTAGAAAATGGTTAATATGTCTGATATATCTGGCGTAAGGCGCTAATATACCGGCCAACCCGCCGGTTGCCACCACCGGCAAATCCTGAACTCCTATCTCCACCAGCAACCTTGTAAGGATGCCGTCGATCTGGCTGATCGCGCCATAAAATATGCCGGCCTGCAGCGATTCGGCAGTGTTTTTGCCCAGGCACCGCTGAGGTTCTTCGATATGGACCGGGAATAGCTTCGCCGCTTTCTTGAACAGGGTGGAGGCTGAGGTCGCAACACCGGGAGCGATAACACCGCCGGCGAAGTTACCATCCCAATCGACGACATTGAACGTGGTCGCCGTGCCCATATCGACCACGATAACCGGCGCCCCGAATCGCGTCTTAGCCGCCAGCGCACCGGCCAGTCTATCGACGCCGACCTGCTCGGGCCTTTCCACCAATATCTTCATGCCGAGATTCGCCTGATAATCGAGGAACCACGGCTGCAAGTTGAAGCTTTCTTGCGAGGCTTTCCGACAGGCCGGCTCAAGATCCGGCACTACCGAACTTACGGCAATCGCCCCGGGTTGCCTATTCCTGACTGCACGATTAGCCTTGAGCTCCGCAAAAAAGCCGCTTACGTCGGCCGCCCTGAGCGTGGAATCTGAATCGTCAGGGCTGCGGACCGGATAGCGGAAATGCTCGATCAGCTTCTCACCGTCGAAAATCGCCGCTTTGATGTTGGAATTGCCGATATCCAGTATGAGCATCATATCCTTGCCGCCTGGCCGTTTTCGATTGAATATCTCGCCAGATCATGCCCCTGCCAATTGAATTCGCCCGCCGTGGCCAGGAAAACCTGCTGTCTCTCGCCTAACATCCCTACCAAAATCCGGCACTTGCGCTCGTCCAGTTCGGCAAATCCCTCATCGAGGATAAGCACGACCTGCTCTCCTTTGATCAAGGATAGATAATCGGCGGTAGCGAACTTGATCGCCAGCATGGCGCACCTTTTTTCGCCGCGGGAGCCAAAATGGCGAAGCGATCTATTTTCGATAGCCATCTCGAGGCGGTCACGATGCGGCCCAACCAGCGTCAGGCCGGCACGCAGTTCTCGAGGTCGGAACGCCGCCAGCATTCTTTCGATTGCCGTCGCAAAATCATTTTCGCCGGCCGTAATTTTCGGCCGGTAGGTGACCTGCAGCTTGTTCCCACCGGCAAACCTGGCGTAGTAGTCCGCGGCGCTTGGACCTATAGCCTCAACGAACTTATGTCGTTGCGCTATAATCCTTGAGCCATGCTCGATCAGCAGGCGATCCCAGGCTGCCAGCTGACCTTTATCGCCCGGGCCAGCCGCGATTTCCTTTAGCAGCCGATTTCTTTGCTGTACCACCTTGCGGTAATTCAGCAGATCGTCAAGATAGAGCCGGCTATATTGCGAAATATATAGGTCCAAAAAGCGACGATGAAAAGCAGCGGGGCCGGCGGTCAGTTCCAGATCCTCCGGCAAAATGAATACGGCCGGCATCGCGCCAACCAGTTCGCCGATTTTGCCGACACGCTGGCCGTCGAAAATGATTTTCCGCGATCCGGTTGAGTTTATCCTGAAAGTGATTTCAACTTTTTTTTTTGGCTTGACACTATGGCGCTGATCTCAGCCAGGTCGCTTGATAGACGGACTAAAGCCCCGTCATCGGCGTTGCGACAGGATTTGCCCAGGGCGAACAGGCCGATAGCCTCGAGCAAATTCGTTTTGCCGGAGCCATTGGGTCCGACCAGCAAATTGATCCCGGCGCCAAATTCTAACTGAACCTCGCCGAAATTGCGGAAGTTATGCAGGCCGATACTCTCTATCATTCAGGCGATTAGCGTACCCCGGGCGGGGTATTATTGATCCATCAGCCGAAGCGGCATGACCAGAAACAGCATATTTTCATTTTCCGCGGGCTTTTCAGGTTTGACTATAGCGGCTGTGGTCGGATTATCAAGTTCAAAACGGACTTCGTCATTGTCAATCTGCTTGACGATATCCAGTATATACGTGGCATTGTAGCCCAGCTCCATTGGCTCCGATCCATAGCCGGCCTTGAGTGTTTCCTTGGCCTCGCCGCCAAAATCGAAATTGGCTGCTGACAATTCCAGACTATCCTGGCCCAGCGCGAATTTGACTTGGTGAGTCAGGGAATTGGACAGGATCGATACGCGCTTAACCGCGGCTTGCAGCAGGTCTCTTTCGA
>Ga0299912_10005260_pt1 | contig 10625 bp, 8 predicted proteins | sample RVTome_2_FD_207667 | JGI IMG/M metagenome (GOLD analysis project Ga0299912, IMG submission 207667) | Soil microbial communities from uranium-contaminated site in the Upper Colorado River Basin, Wyoming, United States - RVT95D214 (version 2) ... | reverse complement strand
TCATAAAGGAGAATATAATGACGGAAAAATTATTAATTGTAGACGACGAACCTGATATGTTAAAACTTTTGGGCATGATCATCAAAGAAAAGACACCTTATGAGGCAGTTACAACAAACAATCCGCTAGAGGCGCTTGAGTTGGTAAAACAGGGGGGCTTCGCTCTAATAATAGCAGATTTGAAGATGCCTGGACTCGACGGGATGGAACTCCTCGAAGCCGTAAAACGTGTCGATGAAGGTATCCCTGTCATAATAATAACAGCATACGGAACGGTTGAGTCAGCCATGGAGATAATGCAAAAAGGCGGGTTTGACTTTATCACAAAACCGTTTAAAAAAGAACAAATACTCTATACTATCGACAAGGCATTGAAATGGGTAAATCTACAGAAAGAAAACAAGATGCTGAAGGAACAGCTGAAAAAATTGAATAGTCAATAGTTCTAAATGTCTACTGTTCACTTGCAGTTATTCGCTTTTTCATATGGTCTCTTATAAAATCCTCAATAAACATATCAGTAACCGCGTCGTTATACATCACCATATCGAGTTGTTTTGTATAGACCGTGAGTTTACCCATGACCTCTAATTTATCTTCAATCGTCGATTGTTTATATTTGGTTAGCATCGCATGCATAACATCTTCCGTAACATCCACCTTGAAGTCCATTTCCTTAAGGATCTCCTTTATCAGCCTGACCCTTCTTAATCTTCTGTCGTTGGCCGCGCCTCCGCCTTTAAAGAAAAATTTAATATAATTGTCATTGATGTTCTCCCCGGCATAGGCTTCCACCATGGAAAAGTGATAACCGAGTCTTATGCTGAAATTCATATAATTATGGGATATAATGGCATAGCTCTTTCCACCCATTTTGAGAAGCTCTGCTTCCTGGGTAGAAGCTGTATTCGCGATCATGCCGAGAAACCCCTTAGCATCAACCGGCCTTGGCTCAGGCCATTTCATACCCTTCAAACCCATGAGGAAGGCTGAAAAAGGGACAGAGGCTATGTCCTCCTGTGTGACTTTTTTCAGTTTGGCCGTGACACAACTGTCAATGTCAAGCAGGTGGGCGTCTATAGGGATACCGGCCCTTAAAGCATATGTCTGCTCGCCAAGTCTGCCTGAATCGCTGCCTTCGGCATAGGCGGTAGCTGCCATCATATCTTCAAAGCTGTCAATATCCTGGCCTTTGCCTGTCTTAAATATTTCAGCCATAGCCATTTCGTGTATGAATCTTGTTATGTCGTGTAAGGACTTGCAATATTCAGGTCTGAAATTCTCGCTGTCAGGGTCTATCAAACTCAATGGCACTATTAATTTCAATACCATTTCCATATTGACAAACAGCTGTGTGTCTTTAAATGGTTCTTTCTTTTTTGAGGCAAACGCTATGAGTTCATCTACCCGGCCCTTATAGATATTGCCATTAATTGCATCAACGGTAATTTCCTGTCCGCTTTTTATGACTCTTGTTGCTGTTTCAGTGTCAAGAATTGTCGGGACCTGGTATTCCCTGGATATGGATGCCATATGTCCTACAGTGCTGCCGACATCGGTAATAATGGCAGCAGCCTTATTCATAACAGTAACAAACTTTGTAGAAGTATGCCGTGCCACAAGTACGGCACCCTCGGGGAAATCCTTCAGGTCTTCTTCGTCTTTTAGAATAAACGCCTTGCCATAACCAATACCTTTAGAGGCGATAATGCCTGTATCAAGCAGAATTTTGTAGTTATCAAACCGTCTGGGGATACTCGATGTAATACTGTCGTCCTTAAAAAGCCTAAGAGGTCTGCTTTGAAGAATATAAACCCTGTTGTCCTGGCCTACTGCCCATTCTATATCCTGAGGTCTGTCGTAATGTTTTTCCAGGGACAAGGCATAGTCAAACAGCGTCTTTATCTGTTCTGTTTTCAAACATGCTTTATTCTTCTTTTCATCCGGAACTCTAACCTCAATTACATCTCCTTCAGGATTACACAAAAGCATCGTTTCCTGACTCGGAATCCTTTCCTCGACAACTGTCTCGTTTATTCTTGAAACTGCCAGAAAATTAGGGGTCTCAGTTCCATCTACAACAGGCTTTCCAAGCCCCCATATGGCACTTATGATAACTGCCTCCCTCTCAGGATCATTCGGGTCCCTGGCGTACATGACCCCTCCGGACAAGGCATCCACCATTATCAGCACACCTACTGCCATGACCATATCTTCTTCGGAAAAACCCTTTGTCTTATAATAAAAAATGGCATTCGGCGTAAAAAGGCTTGCCACTACCTCTTTGTACTTTTGGAGGATTTGCTCTGGAGAAACATTAAGAAATGTAGCGTATTGACCTGCAAAACTGAATTCTCCGTCTTCCTGTATTGCGCTGCTGCGGACAGAGACACGAATAGTCGAAGGCTCACCCTCCCCTTGTGGGAAAGGATTTGGGTGAGTGGTAGTTCCAGCCTTCAGCTTTAACCCCTCAACAGCGTTCATTATTGCATTCTGTAAGTCGTCAGGGACATCTGCATTGATTACCATGTCCTGAATCTCTTTGCTCACCCTATTAAGTTCTTCCATGTTGTCAATATTCATCTCTGACAGTCTTGTGTTTATCTTGCCTGTGAGGTCATTGGCATCCATGAATCTTTTAAATGCGTAAGCAGTGATCGAAAAACCCTCAGGTGTCGGCAGCCCGAGATTCTTTTTCATCTCTCCTAAATGAGCAATCTTTCCGCCTGCAATGCTTGTCATCTCCCTGGTAAGATTCTCTAGTGGGATGCACAAATCACTGACAGGGATCTCCTGCTTATATCTCAGAGCTTTTTCAATCTCTTTGTTGATGTCGGCAAAAACCTCGTATAACTGCAGGTATTTGTTATTTGAAATCACATTTATGTGTTCTATAATCTTTTTAGTGCCTTCGGCTATAGCTTTGACATTTGTATTTATATAGTTTCTGTCAAACAGGTATTCACCGGAAAGCTTTTCTTCCATATCTGCCATCAGCATTAGGATATTATTGTTTTCAGCAAGAAGTTCCTGAAACGTAAGATATTTATTTTTTAAAATATCAACGAGGGTATATGTCTGACTGGTCTGTTTGGAGGATTTTTTAAATATCCGGAAGAAATCTCTCATTTTTGATTATACCTCATTAAATTAAAAAAAAATCAAAAGTGCTGCAATTTGAAACTGTAGTGATTAAGTCCGCCCCCTAATTGAAGTGATTGATACTTACTTTCCATTAATTTCAATTAGTTAGGCATTCAGGATAAATTAATAGACTTATCTATAAATCTATAAGAATTATTTATTAATTTAATGCTTGACAATCCAAAAAGGATTCTTTATCCTATCATTATTACTAAATAGATTATAATGTAATACTTTATAATGAATTAGATTATAATAAACTAATAATATGAATACAGAAAAATTAATCAACAGAGACAAACCGCAAAAACTCTATATACAGGTTTTTGAGGTTCTTAAAAAGAAAATAGAAAGCGGCGAATGGGGCGTGGGGTCTCAAATACCCATTGAAGAAGACCTCTGCAAAATATATGAGGTAAGCAAGGCCACCATAAGATTAGCTGTTTTGGAGCTTGTCAGGCAGGGTTATCTTGTGCGTCAGCAAGGCAAAGGGACTTTTGTATGCAAGAGGGTCATCCCTGAGGGGCTTACAATGTCAACCAGCTTCAAAGAGTTGATGCTTGAAGCCGGCGTGGCCTTTTCTACCCAGGTACTTGCCCAGACAGTAGTAATGCCGACGGATGATCTCGACATAAAGCTTGAAATACCGGATGACAAACATATTATCTACATTAAGCGGCTGCGGATTATTGATAGCGAACCAGTTGTACTGCAGGAGACATATATTCCCCATCATATTTGCCCTTCCCTCCTGAATGAAGATATTGCAGACCATTCAATTTTAGAGTTATTTGAAATTAAATATGACATACCTATAACAAATGTAAAGGGTTACATTGAAGTCGTTTACGCCAAAGAAGACGAAAGCAGGTTGCTGGGGCTACCAGACAACTCACCGGCATTGCTATTGGAACAACACTTTTACTCTGGAGAGAAGCAGATAATGTATACACGTTCTATCAAGCGGCCGGACAGGTTCAGGTTGTCTATTGAAATGCAGAAGAAGACTTATTAAACGGCTGAAAAGTCTCTAGTATTGAGTGAATAGACAAAAACAGATATTACTGGTGTTCAATTAAATCAAGGAGGGCATATGGAAACTATCAAGGTAGTAAAAGATGTAATGGTAGATGTATTTGATTTCCCCCACGTCCCGTACTGGTTTTCCTTAAGACAGGCAATCGGGATCGCCAAAAAATCACTTCTTACCAGCGAAAAATGTCATCATCCGATGGCAATCCTCGTCTTTGACGAAAAGTACAATCTTATGGGCACGTTAACTCTTAAGGACATCCTGAAAGGACTTGAACCGAATTTTCTGAAGCCTATCACAAAGGCCCAGGGTCTTGAATCAGATGAGTCCGCGTTATCCGCATTATGGGACGGTCTTTTCTTTAAGGAATCACTGGATAAAGCAACCAGGCCTGTCGGGGAGGCAATGGTCCCTGCAAAGTTTTTTGTGCAACCGGATGATCCCCTTACAAAGGCGGCTTACCTGATGATCCATAACGACCTTGTCCTGCTGCCTGTACTGGAGGACAAAAAGAAGTTTGTAGGGCTGGTCAGGATAAAAGAAATATTCGAAGAACTGTCTAACGCAGTTCTCTCGGCATAGGGGGAATATTATGGCAGAGAAACATATCAATACTTCACAAGGCTTACCAGAGCCGCCCCAACAGATTGTTGTCGCAACTTCTAAAATTCCCTTTGACTGGAAACGCGTATTTTTTATTCTATTGGGATTAGGAATATTTCTTATAATAAATTTCATGCCTCAATGGGGGGATGCTATTGATCCGACAGGAAAGGCATTCCCTTTGCCTCAACAGGCTAAAGGCGCCATAGCCCTTTTCATTCTTGCAAGCATCTGGTGGATATTTGAAGTGGTGCCGATCGGGGTCACAGCCATAGCAATCGGCGTCTTTCAGGCGCTTTTTGCTATCCGTCCTGCAAAGGAAGCGTTCAAAGATTTTATGGATCCGTCCGTTATGTTTATCTTCGCTTCGGTTGTTGTAGGCCTTGCCTTTACAAAATCAGGTCTTACAAAGCGTCTTGCATACAAGATGCTGGAAGTCGTCGGCGAAAAGACAAACATGATTTTATTAGGGGCCTTGGTAGTCACCGCAGGGCTGGCCCATGTCATGGCTCATACTGCTGCTGCTGCCACAGTATTTCCGATACTTCTCGCAGTCAACGCCCTCTATGGTGAAGGGGACAAGAAGACAAATTTCGGTAAAGCGCTCTTTATCGGCATGGCCTATGCAGCAGGAGCAGGCAGTGTTATCACCTTTTTAGGCTCGGCGCGCGCTGCTGCCGGCGCAGGCATGTTTGCCGAATTCACCGGCAGGACCATCGGGTTCTTTGAACTTACTAAATTCAGTTTTATTATCGGCTGGGGCATGGTCTTCCTTATCTGGATCTACCTCATGGTCTTCCTTAAACCTGAAAAGAAAATAATACCAGGGCTCAAGGAAAAGGTCGGCAGACTCTCAAAAGAACTCGGCCCCATGACCAGGGACGAGAAATTTGTGATAATAACAGTCCTTGGCGCTATAGCCGTAATGTCCATGCAATCCTTTGTTCCGGCTTTAAAGTCCCTGGACAGGGCCGCAATCATGCTTGTATCAACTCTTTTATTTTTCATATTCAAGGTGCTGACTGTTAAGGAGCTTGAGGAGATCCCGTGGAATATCATCCTGCTTTTCAGCGGCGCCATGAGCATCGGTTTTTGCCTCTGGCAGACAGGCGCTGCCCAGTGGCTGGCTGTAAACTGGCTCGTCATGTTCCAGCACGCGCACTGGCTCGTATTCGTTCTGAGTATAGCGTTCTTCGTGCTTCTCATGACAAATTTCATCATGAACGTGGCCGCCATAGCCATTTCTCTTCCTGTTTCGCTTGTCATCGCTCCCTATCTTGGTGTTTCGCCTGATGTAATTTTCTACTCATCGCTGATGACAGCCGGAATGCCTTTTCTGCTTTTGATTGGAGCTGCTCCGAATGCGATTGCCTATGAATCGAAACAGTTTTCCACCGGTGAGTTTTTCAGGCACGGGGTATTGTTGAGCCTCGGGTTGATAGCTGTAATCGGTATAGCCATAGTCACTATCTGGCCGCTTATGGGAATGCCGACACAGATGAAGTAATATGTACTTTGTATCAGGGGGGCCTGAAGAATTCTAAAGGCCCTCCTGAGGCAACTGCCTTATTAATATTGAGAGGATTATTGAATGGGTTATGAAGCAGTCATAAAAAAGTTTTTCCCCCTCCTCTATACTGAGGTGGATTTTGTAAAGGAAACCTATAGCAGACTAAAGGCCCTTGGTTTTGCCTATGACAATACCATCGCCGCCACCTGCATCTGCAGGGACGAAATCTCCCAGTCGCTGCGAAGTGTGGTCAAACACATCTGGGGTGAGGCTTTCAATCTGTCGAGTCTCGGGGGCATGTTCTTCGCCGGCAGGACAGGACTGCTTGCAGCCATGCACCATGCGCCGATTGTGGAATCCAAGGAGCATTATGTATTTTATGCCTTTGCCCATATCGCTATAGATAGCGAGGGGAAGATAGGCGTATGCAGACGGACGGGCAGGGACTCTGAATCAATAGCCTGCGGGGCCCTCAATGCGCTCCAGAAAGAGCTGGTCGGGGGAAAGGTCAATCTTACCATGGACAACGAAGACATTGAACAGAGCCTGCTGAGGATGCGGCTCCTGCGGGAGATACCGTATGGACATGTTCCGGACCTCCTTGAACTTACGAAGCTGACCCAAAAAGTCATTGAAACAGACCTGTCTCATATCTTAAAAAGTGTCGTTGAAACCAGCAACAATGATTATGCGGTCCTGACAGGCATACAAATCCACAGCTCAAACGTCACCTATATATGGCCAGGCACGTGTTATGCGGTTGTAAACGGAGAGAAAAAGCAAATAGAGTTAAAATGAAGGATTCAGGAAGGAGACTTCGATGGCATATGGCAGAACTGTAAAGGAAGTAATGGTAAATATCTCCCAGTATCCTCAGGTCCCTTATTGGTTTGAACTGGGCCAGACCATAAAAATTGTTAAGGTGTCTTTTCTTGAAACTAATAAGTACTATGTGCCTATGACTATACTTGTACTGGATGAAATGTATTATCTTCGGGGTACATTGACTCTGAAGGATATACTTGGAAAGATCCGGGAGGAAAAGGGACCAAAGGAGATATTGGCAGTTCCCGTAGGTAAGCTTATGACCCCGGCGAAGCTTTTTGTGCAGCCTGAGGACCTCGTAACAAAGGCCGCGACCCTGATGCTTGAAAATAATCTGGACCTGCTTCCTGTCTCCGACGAAAAGAATAAATTTATAGGTCTTGTAAGAATGATGGAAACATTTGATGAGCTTATTAATATTGTTTTAAAAAAATAATCGGAGGATTTATGAAAGCAAAAGACCTGATGATTCCGCTTCAGGAATACCTGAAACCTGAGACTACCCTGAAGGAAGCGGCAAATATTTTAAGGACTGCAAAAAGGGATGAGGAAAGATGTGGAGTAAAAGGTCTCCCCGTGCTCGATGCAGCAGGGAAAATGATCGGTTTTCTATCAATGGGAGACATCCTCAAGGCGGTATTCCCGTCCTATATGGGGCTTATGAACCTGGGCGATTTCACCTGGGACGGTATGGTCGAGGACATGGCCAAAAAAGCAGGAAATAAAAAAGTATCTGATATGATGACAAGAGAAGTCATCAGTGTCGAAGAGGATTCGTCTCTGATGGAATGTGTTGACCACATGTTGAAACACAATGTCAAGCGGCTTCCTGTGATAGGAAAAGATGGGAAAATTGCCGGGATACTCTATGAAAGAGATGTATTCTTTGCAATTACCAGGGCGATGCTGGATGAGAATGCCGGAGGTGCCAGATGACTCACGAGGCAGCTGCTGCAGCGCAGCCTTTTGTAATGGACACCGCCTTCTGGACAGCTACGGTCATCTTTCTGATGGCGTACGCGATCATTATATCCGAAAAGATCCATAAGACAATCGTTGCTATATTCGGTGCGGGATTGATGCTCGTCCTGAAAATTCTCGAGCAGCATGAGGCCTTTCATCTGGAGGAGTTCGGGATAGATTGGAACGTGATATTCCTCCTTATCTCCATGATGATAATTATCAATCTTATGAGACCTACGGGTGTCTTCGAATACATCGCGATAAAGAGCGCAAAAATGGGGAAAGGCGAGCCTTTCAGAATTATGGCGATATTTGCAGTCGTGACTGCTGTCCTCAGCGCACTTCTGGACAATGTCACTACAGTATTGCTTATCACACCGGTGACTTTGCTGATCGCTGATGCGCTCGATGTGGACCCGATTCCATACCTCATTTCCTGCGCCCTGGCATCAAATATAGGCGGGACTGCTACTTTAATAGGCGATCCTCCGAATATCATGATCGCATCAAAGGCCCAGCTCAGCTTTATGGATTTCATATATCATCTTACACCGGTAGTTATTCTTATGATGGTATTTTATATATTCGCTATTAAGTTGATATGGGGGAAGAAATTAAAAACCAGGGATGAACTAAAGAGCAGGATAATGTCGATGAATGAGAATGAGGCTATCAAGGACCCCGTTATGCTGAAGAAATCCCTCTTCGTCCTTGCACTTGTGCTCACCGGGTTTGTTTTCCACGGCGTCCTCCATTTCCAGCCTGCGACTGTGGCCTTGTTCGGCGCAGGACTTCTTCTTCTTCTATCGAAAACCCACGAACCCCACCATATATTGGCGGAAGTCGAATGGCCGACGATATTCTTCTTTATGGGGCTTTTTATAATCGTCGGGGCCGTCGTAAAGGTAGGTTTGATAAAGTGGATGTCGGTCCAGGTGCTAGAGTTGACGCAGGGTAACATGTTTGCGACTTCAATGGTCATAATGTGGTTTTCCGCTATCGCCTCCGCCATAGTCGATAATATCCCTTATGTCGCGACCATGAATCCGCTTGTTGCCGATATGGCTCGACAGCTCTGGCCGGATCTTTCCGGCGTCGAGCTCCTGCACCATCCCGATCTCATGCCGGTCTGGTGGTCATTGGCTTTGGGGGCTTGCCTCGGCGGCAACGGGTCTGCAATAGGGGCTTCGGCAAATGTTATTGTGGTCGGAATGTCTGAAAAAGCGGGGAAAAAAATATCATTTATGAAATTCATGGCATACGGCATGCCGATCATGTTTATGACTGTTGCCGTTTCGACCGTATACGTCTGGTTGAGATATTATATTTTAAAAATATAGAATTTTACAGCGCAGCTTTCAGCAGGAAGATAATCTCTGCTGAGAGCTGCCTGCTATAAAACGCTCTGTATTGAAGCAACCCGATTTTATCGGGCTTAATTTAGGTGGAGACTGTCAGAAAGGAAAAGATGTTTGAAGTAGAAGTAAAGTCTATATATCGCGTGTCGGGGATAATACGGTGATCTCCGAAAACATCGCCAGGACTTTCAAGCATTCTCTGTCGTATTCACGGCAAGGACTGTATTTCTTTTCAAACTCACCCCTTCTTGTTCTTGTGTTCTTTTTTCTTTCCGCAGTCTCGCCGTTAAAGGTCTTTTAACGAGGAGGACTCACCCAATGATGACCATGACCGCAGTAGTCTTCGTGCTCTGCTATGCAATGATAGCGCTTGAGCACCCCATTAAAATCAACAAATCCGCCACAGCGCTGATTGCCGCCGGCTTGATGTGGACCCTTTATTCCTTCGCAAGCCCGCTCGGCGTTGAAGGCGTCATCCATCAGCTGACTGAAAAACTGGCTGAAACCGCGGCGATCGTATTCTTTCTTATATGCGCCATGACAATTGTCGAGGTGACTGACTCCCACGGAGGTTTTGAGGTCATCACCTCACGCATCAAGGCCAAAAAGATCACGAGCCTGCTCTGGATCATCGGCTTCATCACCTTCTACCTCTCTTCCATTCTCGATAACATGACTACCACCATCGTGATGGTCGCCCTTATGAAACGGCTGCTAAAAGAACATAAACAACGCCTCTTTTTTGCGGGCATTATCGTAATTGCAGCCAATGCAGGCGGTGCGTGGTCCCCTATCGGCGATGTGACAACAACTATGCTCTGGATCGGCGGACAGGTCACAACACTCAATATTATGAAGACTACCTGGATTGCTTCGATGGTCAATCTGCTGGTCCCTCTTACCATTGCCTCATTCATGCTCAAGGGAAATGTCGTGCCTCCGGATAAGGTTGAAAACGGTGGAGGCACAACCTCACAATTTGAAAAGACCCTGATGTTCTTTATGGGCATGGGTTCCCTGATCTTCGTTCCCATATTCAAGTCCATTACGCATCTGCCCCCATACCTCGGCATTTTGTTTGCCCTCGGGGTGCTCTGGCTGGTGGGTAATATACTGCATCGGGAGAAACAACCGGAAGAAAAGGAGCACCTAACTCTGACCAAGGCCCTCAAACGCATTGATATGGCCT
>Ga0299912_10005259_pt1 | contig 10625 bp, 6 predicted proteins | sample RVTome_2_FD_207667 | JGI IMG/M metagenome (GOLD analysis project Ga0299912, IMG submission 207667) | Soil microbial communities from uranium-contaminated site in the Upper Colorado River Basin, Wyoming, United States - RVT95D214 (version 2) ... | reverse complement strand
CACTCAGGCTGCAGCCCCGCACATGATCGCAAAGAACAGCGGGAAAATCATCAACGTGACCTCGGTGGCCGGTGTGGTGGGGACCGTGGGACAGATCAATTACAGCGCGGCCAAGGGCGGGGTGATCAGCATGACCAAGTCCATGGCCAGAGAACTGGCCCGAAACAACATCTGTGCGAACGTTATCTCTCTGGGCATTGTCACGACCGACATGAGCGAGAAGATCACGACGGATGAAAAGCTCAAAGAGATTTACATGAACAGGATCCTGCTCAAACGATTCGGTGAACCGGAGGATATTGCCCCTTCCTTCGTTTTTCTGGCTTCGGATGAGGCCAGCTACATCACGGGACAGCTCATTGCCGTCGATGGCGGGTATGGGATGATTTAGAAACCTTGCAGACACTGGCGACCGGGACAGCGATTCCCTTTTTGGGCGAATAATATCCCGGGATAGGATCACTGAAAGACTAAAACCTTAGAAAGAAGGAGGACAACATGGGAGGAGTAGTGAACATGATATGGACATGGCAAATGGTTCAACCCGCGTCCTTCAACAAGGAGACCAAAGAAACAACACCGGGCAAGCTTGAGAAGAAACAGATTCCAGTACCCCAGCTCCAGCCCGGAGAGGTCCTTGTCGAAGTCGCGGGATGCGGGGTCTGCCACACCGACCTCGGGTACTTTTATGACGGAGTCCCCACGGTATCCAAACCGCCGCTCACTCTGGGGCACGAGATTTCAGGAACCGTGGTGGCCGGGGATCAGGCATGGATCGGAAAAGAGGTCATTGTCCCTGCCGTGATGCCCTGTCGCAAATGCGTTCTCTGCAAAACAGGCCGGGGCAATCGCTGTCTGGATCAGAAGATGCCGGGCAACAGCCTCGCGCTCTTTGGCGGATTTTCGAGCCACATCCCTGTTCCGAGCGTGGATCTTTGCGAAGTGAAGAACCGAGGGAGCATCCCGCTTTCTCACTTGGCCGTCGTAGCGGATGCGGCCACTACCCCCTATCAGGCTGCAATGAGAGCTGATTTACAGCCCGGTGACAACGTCGTGGTGGTGGGAATCACCGGCGGTGTGGGTCAATACATGGGGCAGATGGCAAAGGCTCTGGGCGCCAAGACCGTGGTCGGCATCGCTCGCAACCAGGAGAAGCTTAACCGGGCACTCAAATTCGGGGCCGACCTGGTCATCAATTCCACGGACAAAGATGCGGGTGCGATCTCAAAGGAGTTCCGCGGCATTTGCAAAGAAAGGGGCCTCCCGGCCACAGGATGGAAGCTCTTTGAAGTTTCAGGGGCAAAGCCGGGCCAGGAAATTGCTCTCAATCTCCTGAGCTTCACAGGCAAGCTGGTGGTCGTGGGATTCAGCATGGCCAAGACAGAGTATGCCATCGGTCGTCTGATGGCTTTTGATGCAGAGATCATCGGAACCTGGGGATGTCTGCCCGAGTACTATCCCATCGTTCTGGACATGGTCCTGAGCAAGAAGATCAATATCGAGGAGTTTGTGGAAACGCGGCCTATGAGCAGCATTGCGGAGACATTTGCGCAGGCTCATAAATCACCACCGATGAAGCGAATCGTGCTCACTCCAGATTTCTAGGGAGGAGACGATCCCGTTGAAACGGGATGCGAACAAACAGTTTATTCTATTAAAGGAGGGAAAGATTATGGCGTTAAAAGGTTTGGAATGGTTGCCAAGGGAAGATGGAACAAAAGATCATGCGTTGCACACCAGCGTGCACTGGGGAACACAGGCTCCCTGCACGGTTTACGAGAAGAGGCCCCTGAAGGACCCCAACACGGGCAAAGAAGTGGATGGACTTTTTGTGTCCTGGATTCGCCTCAACAACCCGGCTCAGTACAACTCCTACACCACGGAGATGGTGAAGGGCGTGATCGCCGGTTTTGAGAACGCTTCTCTGGACCGCAGCGTGGTGGCTGTTGTTTTCACCGGTACCGGTCCTTTTGCGTTCTGCACAGGGGGCAACACGAAAGAGTACAGCGAATACTACAGCATGAGACCGGATGAATACGGCCAGTACATGGAACTCTTCAACCACATGGTGGATTCTATCCTGGCTTGCAAGAAGCCGGTCATCTGCAGGGTCAACGGGATGAGAGTGGCCGGCGGTCAGGAGATCGGGATGGCCTGTGACCTTGCCGTGGCCTCGGACCTGGCCATCTTCGGTCAGGCGGGACCGAGACACGGATCGGCTCCGGTGGGCGGGGCCTCGGACTTTCTGCCCTGGTACCTGAGCGCCGAGGATGCCATGTGGAACTGCGTTTCCTGCGAGATGTGGTCGGCCTACAAGATGAAGGCCAAGAACCTCATCAGCAAGGTCGTCCCGGTCCTGAAGGTGGATGGGAAATGGGTTCGGAACCCCACCGTCATCACCGATCAGTATGTAAAGGATGGAGAGATCGTGTACGGCGAGTCCAAGACCGGCGATGAACTCAAAGAGGGCCGGGCAATGCTGAAACAGTATCAGGACAAGGCCGACTTCGAGCTCCTGGACAAAGAGGTGGACAAGATCAACTGGACCTTTGCCAATCTGTTCCCCGCGTGCTTGATAGAATCTATTGACAGCGTGCGCCAGAAGAAGAAATTCTTCTGGGATACCATGAAGAATGCCCACCGGCACTGGCTGGCCGCCAATATGGGCGGTGAGGCCTTCCTGGGCTTCGGGGCGTTCAATTCCAAGAAGATAACCGGCAAAGATACCATCGACTTCCTCAAGTTCCGCCAGAACATCGCGAAATGCAGGACCTGGGATATGGAGCTGTTTGCGGAAGTTCTTGGGAAACCGCAAAAGTAAGCTTCTTGGCATTCTTGTTCCACTGGCAGGCAGGGCCGTCGAGGCAGGCCCGCCTGCCATTTTCGTTTGTACAGAACAATCCAAAGAAAGGAGGCAGGATCACCATGGCCTACCAACATATTCTGACGGAGTTCAAACAGGGACTCGGCGCCATCACGCTGAACAAACCCCCTGTCAACGTCCTTAACATTGCGATGATGGAAGAGATCAATGACGTGCTCAAGGGCTGGCAGGGCAAGAAAGATCTCAAGGTGGTTCTCTTCAACGCCAAAGGGAAGTGCTTTTCAGCCGGCGTGGATGTGGGAGAGCACATGGGGGATCTGGCCCCGAAAATGATCGAAGCGTTTCATCGCATCTTCCGGCTCATGGACAAGCTCGGTGTTCCAACCGTGGCTTCAGTTTTCAGTTCCTGTTTGGGCGGAGGGTGTGAACTGGCGGTCTTTAGCGACCTGGTCATCGCCGGAGAAGGAGCCAAGTTCGGCCAACCGGAGATTCAGGTTGGAGTGTTCCCGCCCATTGCCGCTCATATCATGCCTCGGATTCTGGGTCGAAAGGCTGCGATGGATCTCGTCCTCTCCGGCCGGGTCATCTCTGCAGCCGAAGCCCTTCAGATCGGGATGATCAATAAAGTGGTGAAAGACCAGGATCTGGAGAAAGAAACAGAGACTTTTCTCAAACCTTACCTGGGCTTGAGTGCGGAAGTGTTGCGGCAAACGAAAAAAGCCATCGCCGTTGGATTGCACGATGACCTGGAAACCTCTCTACGGCCCATCGAGGAGATCTACCTCAACAAACTCATGAAGACCCATGATGCTCAGGAGGGGCTAAAGGCTTTTCTGGAAAAAAGGAAACCTATCTGGAAAGATGAATAAAGTTCAATTTTCTTAAGTCCTTTTGCCGGAGGTCGTCGCGAGGAGCGGGCCTCCGGCAATTGTTTTTTGTGAGGGATTTTCTTGGGAGCCGTTGGTCCGGGAGGAAAATAGCTTGAGGAATCGTGAGGTTAAGTCTTGACATAAGAGCTCCATCTTATTTATAATATTAGGAAAAGTTTTCCCCCTGGGTCCATGGACCGGTGCAATGGATTATAACGAGTTATTGAATCACCTCCAAGTCGTCGGAAAAGATCCGTCCCGCCTGATCTTTGAAGACGAACTCACCGGTCTTTACAATCGCCGTTTCCTTTACAACTACTTCCAGCAAAACATCCCGTGGAGCGCCCTTGAGGATAATCCTCTGTCCCTTCTCATGATGGACGTGGATCACTTCAAGAGAATCAATGACAGCTACGGGCACGATGTCGGAGACCAGGCCCTTATCTGGGTAGCCAATCTGCTGCGCGAGGCCGCTGGAGACAAGTATCTTCCCATCCGGTATGCAGGCGACGAGTTCATGATCCTGATGCCTTTGTCTCGCAAGAAGACGGCCGTCAACCTCGCTGAAAAGGTGATCCGTCTGTCCCATGCAAAACCGATGCGGCTGGATGATTCAGGGAAGACTCTGGGGATCGCGTTGAGCATCGGAGTGGCCTGCGCTCCTGAGGATGCTAAGGGAGACAAGGCCCTGATTCACAAGGCAGACACCGCCCTCTACTATGCCAAGAAGGCAGGCCGTGACCGTCTTGCCACTGTGGCCGAAATCGTTCCGCAAGACGTGTTTGCCAAAACCGCCATGTTCCAACTGGAGAGGGCCGCCATTGCCGGACGGAAAACGCAACTCTCGGCAGTGGCCGAGTCCCTCCGGAAGTTCAGCCAAAGGGAGAGCCAGTTTCTGATCGCGGAAGGGGCTCCAGGGATGGGGAAGAGCATGTTTCTGGAAACCGTTCAGCGGAGCCTGGCCCAGACCAAGTCAATTCTGCAGGTCAAGGCGGCAGGAAAGCCGCAGGAGCTGTACCGCCCCTATTACCTGATCGCCGCCATCCTCTCCGAGCTCTTGAAAGCCAGGAAAGAAAAAGGAGCTGAAATCCTTAAAGGCCTTTCCTCGGAGGAAACGAATTATCTTTCCCTTATTCTTCCTGAGCTCTCTGAAGGGAAGCGCGAGCAAAAGAAAGAGGACAAGGCTCAGCGAGAAAGGATCTTCTACACCCTGCTCCAGGTGACGACAAAAATCATGGAGGGGGCCCCATCCATTTGGGTCCTCGATGACCTGCATTTCAGTGATGAGGCGACGCTTCTTTTTGTTCGCCAGATGATCACTCGGCGCCAAGTCCCGCTCTTTGTTTGCGGCGCGGCAACGGAGTTCTCCAAGGAGACGGGAGACGGGCAGGGAGATACGCTGGGTCGTTTCTGCGCCACCTACGGCCAGGAAATCGGCATACGAAAGATCGGCCTGTCGCCGCTCGCTGAGGCCGATGTGGTTAGACATCTGCAGGCTATTTTCCCAAGGATCAGCCTGCCCAAGGATTTTGGCAAGGCTCTGGAGCAGACGACTCAGGGGAACCCTCTCTTCCTGAATGAAATCGTCCGCAAGCTCGTCATGGACGGGAAGATTTCCTTGAGCGGTCAGCAATGGGTCGTGAGCCCGCTGGAAGAGGGGTATCTGCCCAGGTCGCTGGAGGAGATCGTTCGACAAAAAATTGCGGCCCTGGATGAAGAGAGCCGCAGGGTTCTGGATCAGGCTTCGGTGTTCGGGGGCCAAGTGTCTCTCAGCATGCTGACCGGGAGTTCGGACAAGAGCGAGGCCAAGATCCTCGAATTCGTGGACAACGCTGTTTCCCAGGGGCTCATCAGTTCGGATTTCCAACACAACGATGAAACGGTTCAGTTCCTGAGCAGGCGTGTCTTGGACATCGCCTATGGGGCGATTCAGAAAAACACGAGGCAGGCGCTCCATGAACGCGTGGGTGCGTATCAGGAATCCCTGTATGAGAAAGACCTCCTGCCTTCGGCAGCCACTCTGGCCTACCATTTCAAGCGTTCTACCAATCAGGAAAAAGCTCGCCTTTATGAACGGATGCAAGGGACGCAGAGCAGCACGGTGTTCAATGCGGGAGAAGCGGTCTTTTACACCGGCGAAGGGCCGGCCGAGCTCAAGCCCAAAGAACTTCCCCTAGATGCGGAAAGCGTCGCCTTGCTCCCCAACTTGTTTCGAACGTTTCTGCTGGCCGTGCGAAACACAACGCTCTACCCTGCCGGAAGCAAGTCCATCACGGTGACCCATGAAAAAGCCAAAGAGGCGATTGACAGGATTCTCGAAAGAAACGAGACCATCACCGTTTTCCAGGTGGAACGCGCCTTGCTGGTGAATGGAAAGAGGGTGGAGATGGTCGAGTTTAAGGCCTTTGCCGCCTCCTTCCTTCAGCTTCTTTACCGGCTGGAGCTCAAAGGGGTGACGCTGAAGCGAGGCCTGTCCATGGAGGAGTTGACCGCTCTGCTGGACGCTTTTGGTCGAACCAAGACCGAGGCCATCGAGCAGGGATTCTGGCAGCGCTTCATTGAGGAGCAGAAAATTAGCCACGTGGAGATGTCCCAGGTGCATTATGCCATTCGGGGCGAAGGGGAGATTCCGGGGCTCGACAGCACAGGGGAATATCCGGCCGGCGCAGTGGCTCAGGAAGAGGCGGCAGAAGAGGAACCGGAAAAGGACACCCTCTCCCTGGTCCCGGAGGTCATCAAGGGGCTGCTGAATGCGGCAAAAAGCATTAAACTCTACCCTCTGAAAAGCAAGGCCACCGAGAGCGCGATCCAGATCGCCCTGAAAAGACTGCGCCGCGTATTGAGAAAGGAAGCCCACCTGACCATGGCTCGGGTTGAGGACTCGCTCTTCGTAAATGATCAAAAAGTGAGCTCCTCCGATCTGGACATTGTGGGTCAAAGCTTTCTCCAGTTTCTGGATTCTCTCGGCCTCAAGAGCATGACCTTTCTCCAGAGCGTCACTCCCGAGGAAATGAGGGTTTTCATCGGGGCGGTCGGGGACCTGCCTTCAGGGGTGCAGGACAAAGAATACTGGAACCGGCTGGCCAAGGAGCAAGGTCTCAAAGGGATCCTTTTTGACTATCGCTTTTACGAGACCAGGATTGCGGCGGCGGCGGGCGACAGCGGGGCTTTTCAGATCGCGGCAGGCGCCCGGGGCGTGGTGAAGAAGCAGGTCCAGGGGGGACAGCCGGGTCTTGCGGTAGACGAGGAGTCCTTTGATCGTCTTCTGGCACGGATGCCCAGAGAGATCGGGGATCTTTTGCTGGAAGGCGAGGAAAGGGAGATCACTTCCATTATCAAGCGCCTGTTCCATGGATATCTCAAGTCGAATCCCCAGGTGCGGCAAAAGGTGATCGCTCGTTGCCAGCACCTGTTTGAAGGTCTGATGACAGGGCTTCAGAACCAGCTGGCGAAAATCCTTGCCAAGCCTCTTCTCCTGGTTCTTTCCCAGGAGAAGGACCCTGCTGTTCTGCGGGAACTGGCCAACCTTCTCTATCGCCTGTCCACTCTCCTGGTCCAATTTGCGGAGTATCCTGTCGCGACCCAGATCCTTTTGCATCTCCAGCGACGCTACCGGAAACTCCTCGAGGCCAACAGCGAGCAGGCCAAGATGTTTGAAGAAATCCTAATGAAACCCCTGGACCCGAAGGCCCAGGAACTGCTCCTCCAGGACTTTCACAGCAAGGAAACCCTGCGTCAGCAAAATGCCGTGCAGCTGCTCGGCAGCCTGGGCAAAGTGTCGACTCCGTTGCTGATCGAGGTGGTCAAGGGGGAGGCGGATCTGAGAATCAGGCAGCTTGCGGCCAGCCTGCTTTCCGAGCAGGGGTATGAGGCGGCAAAGATGCTGAAGCGTGAATTCATGCTGGAAAGCACTGCGGAAGAGAGGCTCCAGATCCTGGATGTCATCGACAGCGTCACCCGGGACCTGAAGGCAGAGCTTGTTCAGGCGCTCGATGATGAAAATGAGCAGGTGAGGTCCAAAGCCTTCCGGCTTGCCCTGCGGCTGAACACGGATGATGTGGAGAAGATTCTATTGGAGCGCGCGGACAGCATGAAAGGTGAGGTGGCCGCGGAGGCAATCAAATGCCTTGGAAGCCTGCGACCGCAAGCAACTCTTGACAAAATCGGATCTCTGCTGAAAACCGCGAAGGACAAAGACCGGTTAGTTGCCTGCTGCCAGACCTTAGGTCAAATCGGAGACTCCAGAGGGATCGAGCTCCTGGAGCGTGTGCTCTCGGTCCAGAGTTTCTTATCAAGACGGAAAAGGAACCCTTCGCCCATTCGTGTGGCGGCTGTGGTCGCTGTTTCTTTCATCCAGGACCCCCGCACCGCTCAAATCCTGGAGGAGTGTACCCGGGATCGGGACCCCCAGGTCAGGCAGATGGCAGCCTCTCTGATCCATCCCTCCCAGCCCGCAGAGAATCAGTGAACAGTGAGCAGTAAACAGTGGGCAGTAAGCAGTGATTTTCGCTGCAGGGTCGCTACTCCATAGTGCCGTGCATTGCTGGCGAGAAGGGGCGCTATCTCCTGAGGCCGGCTTTGATATACCCCACGATGTCTTGAGTGTTCGTTCCTGGGCCAAAGATCTCGGCAATTCCACAGGCTTTGAGCGCAGGGACATCTTCATCCGGAATGATGCCACCTCCGAGGACCAGCATGTCCTCCACGCCTTTTTCCTTCAGCAACTCCATGACCTTGGGGAAAAGGTAATCATGGGCTCCGGAGAGGATGCTCATGGCGATGACGTCCACATCTTCCTGAACAGCAGCTTCGACAATCTGGCGAGGCGTTTGCCGGAGTCCCGTGTAAATGACCTCCATGCCGGCATCCATGAGAGCACTGGCTACGACCTTGATTCCTCGGTCATGGCCGTCCAGACCCGGCTTGGCTGCCAGGACTCTGATCTTTTTCTCGATATTCATGATCAACGCTCCGTTCCAACTATAGAATCTTATACAGGCCTTTGGCCCCAACCCAATCATTGAACATTTAACATTTCCCATTGAGCATTTAACATTTGTCATTGAAAAGACCGGCTGAGGAGCGTGCCCATGTTCCATGTTCAATGATCAATGCTCAATGACCAATGATCATTGCTCAATGGTATCGGGTTACCTCCCGAGCGTGTTGACCTGCCGATACTCTCCGAAGACCTGTCTGAGGGTATCGCAGATTTCACCGAGGGTGGCGTACGTCTTCACGGCCCGGAGAATAGGCATCATGAGGTTGTCCTTTCCCTCTGCCGTTTTCTTCAGGTCGGAAAGGGTCCTGGCGACGAGGTTCTGGTCACGGTCGGATTTCATTTTCTTCAGTTTTTCGATCTGCGAAAGGCGCAGCGCAGGATCCACTCTCAGAAGATTTTTCGGTTTCTCCTCCTGCACCTGGAACCGGTTCAATCCGACCACCACTCGTTCGCCGCGTTCGATTTCCCGTTGATATCGATAGGCGCTGTCCTGGATTTCCCTCTGGACAAAGCCTTTTTCGATCGCGGCCGCAGCGCCGCCCATTTCATCGATCTTTTTGATGTAGGCCTCGGCGCGGTCAAAGATCTCGCGGGTCAGTTCTTCCACATAGTAGGACCCTCCCAGGGGATCCACCGTGTCTGAAACACCGGTCTCATGGGCGATGATCTGCTGGCTTCGGAGCGCAATCTGCACGGCCTCTTCAGAGGGCAGGCAGAGGGCTTCGTCCATGGAGTTGGTGTGCAGGGACTGGGTCCCTCCGAGAACGGCGGCCAGGGCTTGGAAAGCAACTCTCACGATGTTGTTCTTGGGTTGCTGGGCGGTGAGGGTGCAGCCCGCGGTCTGGGTGTGGAAGCGGATCATCAGGGAACGGGGATCCTTGGCCTTGAATCGTTCCTTCATAATTTTTGCCCAAAGGCGTCTTGCCGCCCTGTACTTGGCCACCTCTTCAAAAAAGTCGAGGTGGGCGTTGAAAAAGAAGGAGATCCTGGGGCCGAAAGCATCCACGTCCAGGCCCGCCTGCAACGCGGCTTCCACGTAAGCAATCCCGTTCGCGAGCGTAAACGCAACTTCCTGCACGGCCGTCGAACCGGCCTCCCGAATATGATACCCGCTGATGCTGATGGAATTCCACTGGGGGACTTTCTCGGAACAGAAGGCGAAGATATCCGTCACAATGCGCATGGACGGCTTGGGAGGGAAAATATAGGTGCCTCTTGAGGAGTACTCCTTCAGGATGTCGTTCTGGATGGTTCCCCTGAGTTGCTCCGGAGAAACCCCCTGTTTCTCGGCAACAGCCAGGTACATGGCCAGGAGAATGGCTGCCGGGGAGTTGATGGTCATGGAGGTGCTCACCTGGTCCAGCGGGATCCCATCGAAAAGCGTTTCCATATCCCGGAGGGAGGAGATGGCGACTCCCACCTTCCCAACCTCTCCCATGGCCATGTCATGGTCCGAATCAAACCCGATCTGGGTGGGCAGATCAAAGGCGACGGACAAGCCGGTTTGTCCCTGCTCCAGAAGAAACTTGTAGCGCTTGTTGGACTCCTCGGCGGTTCCAAACCCCGCATACTGGCGCATGGTCCAGTGTCGGCCCCTGTACATGGTTGGCTGGACGCCCCTGGTGAAAGGAAAGGAACCGGGAAACCCGACATCGGTGAGATAGTTCAGGTCCTGACTATGAACCGGCGTGTAAAGGCGGTGCACAGGAATGCCCGAGGTGTTGAGAAACTCCTTTTTCCTCTCAGGGTTCTTTCCGAGCTTGCTTTCCACTCCCTTTGACCAGCTCTCGAAAGCGCTCGCCAGGGAATCCATATCGATCTTGTCCGCCATGGTTTTTCCTCCAATGGGTATAAAAAACTGGTCAAAAATATTTCATGAGAAGGTGGACTGTCAACTCTTTTCGCGGAAAGGGACTGGAGCGACTTTTCT
>Ga0299912_10005257_pt1 | contig 10625 bp, 9 predicted proteins | sample RVTome_2_FD_207667 | JGI IMG/M metagenome (GOLD analysis project Ga0299912, IMG submission 207667) | Soil microbial communities from uranium-contaminated site in the Upper Colorado River Basin, Wyoming, United States - RVT95D214 (version 2) ... | reverse complement strand
ATACTACAACTCAATCTTTTCAGGACTTGTGCCTTGCAGGAACTCTTCCAACCGCCAGAGAATATAGCTGCTAATATACTTAATTCTAAACAGTTAACCTTAGCCCTGGCTTAGCCGGACAGAAATGTTCTCCCTCGAATTTGATAATGTCCTTTTTCATCAGTATATTTGAATTTTGATAAAGTAACATCTGAATATTGTTCGATAACTGCTTGCCAGTTGAAAATTCTTGGTGCGCTAACGTCTTTGGCGTAAAAAAGAATAATATCATGCTTCTTATTCCATTTTGTCAGTACCCGTTCTCTTTCCTTATAGCACCAGATTATCTCGTTTAGAAAATTTTTAGCCCCAAAAGTAGCATCCATGAGAGTTTTAAGATAATGACTTGCCGTTGGATCACAATGCAAATAAATACTTCCTGTAGGCTTTAGGACTCGATGCAATTCAATCAGCCTCACAGCCATCATAGTCAAATAGGCCATCATGTCGTTGGTGCCCAGGAAAGAGCGCATCGCGTCCAGGAGCGCGGCCAACTTGTCCGGCCCCCGGTTGATCACCTCGTGGTAGGCCCTCTCCGACTCCAGGCCCCAGTGCCAGGTGTCTTCAAACGCGGTGATCTGGGCCGCGGATTTTTCCCCGCTCTTTTCCTCAAACAGGATATTGTAGGTGGCGTTAGAGTTGAAGGGCGGGTCCAAGTAGATCAGGTCTACACTTTCAGAGTCGATATGCTCCCGCAGAATCTTCAGATTGTCTCCAAAATAGAGCTTATTTTTCCAGGCGGTTTCTGAAATCATTGGGGAAAATCCCTTCCAACTTTTATGATATTATCTATTATGGCCTTAGAATTCAGTCTCAAAAATAAGGACGTTAAGACATTATATCATGTCAGTTTCCTCTTCCTTACAAATCGCCTCCTTGGCCTTTGACCTGGGCAACGTCCTGGTCAAAGCGGACCATTTCCGCTTCTGCCGCCCTTTCGCGGCCCTAACGGGTCTGACCCCGGAAGAGGTTTACGCCCGAGTGTTCGGCTCCGAGTTGGAGCCCGGCTACGACACCGGCCGCCTCTCCTCCCAGGAATTTTACCGGCGGCTCCTGGAGCGCTTCCGCCTAGCCCTCCCCTACCCCCGGTTCTGCGAGCTGTGGAACGATATCTTCGCGCCCCTGGAGGACATGGAGCAGACTGTGGAACGCCTGGCCGCCCGCTACCCCCTTTATCTGTTATCTAACACAAATCCCCTGCATTTTCGATATATTAAGGAGCGCTACCCCTTGCTCCGCCATTTCCGGCGTTTTATCCTCTCCTTTGAAGTGGGGAGCCGCAAACCCGAGGCCGGCATCTTCCAGACCCTGATCCGGGAGACGGGTCAGGCGCCTTCGCGCTGCCTCTTTGTGGACGACAAGCTCCCCTTCGTGGAGGCCGCCCGCTCCCACGGCCTGGTGGCCTGGCACTTTGTCTCTCCCCGGGAATTTCAGGAGCAACTCAGTCGGGAAGGCCTCTGGTAAAGACATTTTTAGTTTTCAGTTTTAGTTATGTACCGTTTAAGTTTTGTATGACAACAGACTTCTAATAAGCTCCTGACCTCTTTGCCCTCAAGGAATCCTGCTTCTGCTAACGCAGTTGCCCGGTTGCCCGAAGATTCCAAAACCGAAAACTGAAAACTGAAAACTGAAAACTCAGAAAGGCTTGCCAATGGCCTTGTCCAGTTTGGCCTCCGACACCCGGTAATCGTACAGGGCCTGGACAAACCTGAGGTCCGCCTGGAAATACTGCACCTGGGCGTCGGTGACCTCAATGATGGAGCCCACCCCCACCTGGTAGCGCCCCTGGGCCAGACGATAATTCTCCCGGGCCGCTTCCAGGGCCTTCTTGGTGGCCCGGATCAACTCCCAGGCCGCGGTGACATCCAGGTAGGCCTGTTCCACTTCCTTGGAGACGTCCTGGCTGAGAACCTCGCTGCTGCCCATGGTGGCGCGGATATTGGCGTTGGCCACCCGGACGTTATGGTAGGCGAGCAAGCCGTCAAACAAAGGAACGGTCAGCCCCGCGCCCACCCACCAGGAGCGGTTTTCCATGGCGTCCGCGCCGAAGGGGGCATTGGGGCCCGACCAGCCATACGCGGCCAGGGAGCTTAAGGTGGGAAACCAGCCGGCCTTGGCGACTTGCAAGGCGGCCTGGTTGTAATCCTGCTGGTAGCGGTTCTTTTTGATTTCCGGGCGCCGGCTCAAGGCCTGGGCCTTTAATTCGGCCAGGGACTGGGGTTGGGGGGTCACTTCCATAACGTCCTCCAACCCCTGATAGGGCCAGGTCTTCAGGCCCAGGGCGTTCATCAGGGTGACCTGGGCCAGTGCCGCGGCGTTCTTGACCCTGATGAGGCTGGCCTCCGCGTCATAGAGATTGGCTTCCGCCTTGGTGACGTCGATCTTGGCCCTCAACCCCACTTCGTAGAAACCCTGGGCCTGTTTCACCAGTTCCCGGTTCTGTTTGACCGTTTCTTCGGTGACCTTGACGGCCCTCAGGGCCGCGAGGTAGCCGAAATAACCTGTGCGCGCGTCCAGAACCACTTTCTGGCGGTTGCCCGCGTAATCCTCCTGGGTTTGCTGGAAAGTGGCCCGGGACTGGTCTATCAGGCCAGGAGTCTTGCCGAAATCAAAAATCAGTTGGCTCAGGGAGACCCGATTGACATAGTAGTCCGTGGTCGTGGCCCCGACGCCGCCCAAGCCCGGCGGTCCGCCGGAGGTCCCCGCGCCGGAGGTGGCGGGGAAGGAGTTCCCGAAATAGAGATTGTGGGTGTAGGTCACTTGGGGCAGATACGCGGCCCGGCTGGCGCCGATCTGGTATTTGGCCGCGAACACCCTTTCCTTGGTTTCTTTCAGGCTAGGGTGCTCTCTGAGGGCGATGTCCATGGCCTGTTTTAGAGTCAGACGCCCCCCGCCTTCCTCGGCCCCAGCCGCGCCCGGCCCCAGGACCAGGAGCGCGCCCACAAGAATAAAAACCGCCTGCCATTTCTTTAGATTACCGATCACCTTAAAGCTCCTTGGTTGATGAGGAAGGTCATGGTCTTGGTGGGGCGGGCCTCCGTGCCCGCCTGCTTCCCCTGCCCTTCTCTCACACCTCCGTCCCCAACCCCCATTCACCGAAAACCGTACTATAGCCGCGGTTTGCGCTTATGAAAATCCGTGGCCTGCTCAAACGCGTAGGCCGCCTGGAGCAACGCGGCCTCCCCGAAGGGCGGCCCCATGAGCTGCAGGCCGATGGGGAGCCCCCCGGCGCTGAAGCCGCAGGGCACCGAAATGCCGGGCACCCCCGCCAGGTTGGCGGAGATGGTGAAGATGTCCGACAGGTACATGGTCAGGGGGTCGGCCACCTTCTCCCCCAGGCGGAACGCGGGGGTGGGGGAGACCGGCGTGGCCAGCAGGTCGCACTGCGTAAAAGCCGCCTCAAAATCCCCGCGGATCAGGGCCCGCACCTGGGAGGCCTTGCGGTAATAGGCGTCGTAGTAGCCCGCGGACAAGGCGTAGGTCCCCAGCATGATGCGGCGCCGCACTTCCGCGCCGAACCCTTTAGTGCGGGTGGCCCCGTACATCTCCAGGAGATTTCTGCCCTCGGCCCGGAAACCGTATTTCACCCCGTCGTAGCGGGCTAAATTCGAGGAGGCTTCGGCCACGGCCACCACGTAATACACGGCCACCGCGTATTCGGTGTGGGGCAGGCTCACCTCCACCAGTTCCGCGCCCAGCCCTTCCAGGGTCTTCAGCGCTTCTCGCACTGCGGTTTCCACTTCCGGGTCCAGGCCATTACAAAAATATTCCCGGGGTACGCCGATCTTTAGCCCCTTGATCTCCCGGCCCAGACCCTCCAGGTAATCGGGGGCCGCGCCAGGGACCGAGGTGGAGTCCCGGGGGTCGTGCCCGGCGATGACCTGGAGCAACAGGGCCGCGTCCCGCACCTCCTTGGTCAAGGGCCCGATCTGGTCCAGGGAGGAGGCATAGGCCACCAGGCCGTAGCGGGAGACCCGCCCGTAGGTGGGCTTTAACCCCACCACCCCGCAGTGGCAGGCGGGCTGGCGGATGGAGCCCCCGGTGTCGGACCCCAGGGAGGCGATGCACAGGTCCGCGGCCACAGCGGCCGCGGAGCCGCCGCTGGAGCCCCCGGGGATATAGTCCCGGTTCCAGGGGTTGTGGGTGGGGCCGAACGCGGAGTTCTCCGTGGAGGAGCCCATGGCGAACTCGTCCATGTTCACCTTCCCCAGGAAGACCGCGCCGGCCCGGCGCAACCGGGCGCAGACCGTGGCGTCGAAGGGAGGGACAAAATTTTCCAGGATGCGGGAGGCGCAGGTGGTCCGCAACCCCTGGGTAATGAGCACGTCCTTGAGGGCCAGGGGCACGCCGGTTAAGGGCGTGGCCTCACCCCGGCCCAGGCGGTCCTCCGCGTCCCGGGCCTGGGCCCGGGCCCCTTCCTCATCCACGGTTAGATAAGCGTGGAGTTCTCCGTCCAGCCGGGCGATGCGCTCCAGGAGCCGGTCGGTGACCTCCACGGGAGAGACTTCCCGCCGGGCCAGGAGGGGGGCCAGTTGACTGATGCTTAGACTGTGAAGCGCGTCCGCCATTCACCGCACCTGGTGTACCATCTCAGGATTATCCCAAATTTTTAAGGGCCTTACTCCCTCCCCCTGGAGGGGGGAGGGTCGGGGTGGGGGTGAAAATTTTGAGGTGGTGCGGGCCTCCGTGCCCGCCACCCCCGGCGGCCGAGACGGCCGCCCTACCCCCTCCCCCCAACCACCTCCCACCAGGGGAGGGGGAGTTCTCTCGTCCCCAAGCTTGGCTTGGGGACGCCATTGCCCGCCAAGCTTTGCTTGGTATGGGGAAAACTCCAAGCGAAGCTTGGGTCATATTTGGGTTCCCAAGCTCAGCTTGGGAACCAGAAAAAATTGGAGGTGTTTTCCCCCCTTTTCTAAAGGGGGGTCAGGGGGGATTTTTATAACTTGCCGAAAATCCCCCTAAATCCCCCTTTAAAAAAGGGGGACTTAAAAATCTGCTACTCGGGTCGCCTTCCCAAATAACCGAAAACCGAAAACCGTCTTAGATAATCCGCGGCACCACCAGGCTGCCCTCTTCCCGGGCCGGGGCGTTCTTTAGGGCCTGGTCCCGGTCCAGGCCGGGCTTGACCTCATCCTCCCGGAAGGCGTTAAAGACCGGGATGACGTGGGCCATGGGGGTGACGTCCGTGGTGTCCAACTCCTGCAATTTGGCCACGTAGGCCAGGATATCGTTGAGCTGCCGGGTGAACAGCTCCACCTCCTGGGGCTCCAGGCTGAGCCGGGCCAGCTCCGCCACGTGCAGCACTTCCTCCCGGGTCAAGGCCATTTTCTTCTCCCTGAGTGAGTTCCTCACCGGCCCTATTATATACCCCTCCCCCACCCGGGGACAAAGGATAAATTTGCCCCCGGGAGCGGCGCAGCTACGAAGTGGCGGCGCCGGATGGGTATTTGTGCCTATTGCCAAAGCCGGTTACGTTCTTAACTTACCGGTGGGGTTTCCCACTCCGGCCCATCGATTCCCAATAAAATCTTGGGGCCCAGGCGCGAGAAATCCCTAGGAGGCCCTTGCAGGATCGGCCGCCATATGTTAGCAATTAACAGATAAATTTATCAGGTAAAAAGGTTAATCCGAAGGCGGCCTCAACCCTTTAATGACCAGCCTTACGAATCCGGCTCAACTCCAGGAAATCGCCCGCCAAGTCCGCCTGGACATCATCGAAATGCTTTTTCAGGCAGGCTCCGGACATTTGGGGGGGTCGCTGTCGGCCACCGATATCCTGGTGGCCCTCTTTTTCGGGCGGATGCGCTTCAACCCCCGGGACCCCTGCTGGCTCCAGCGGGACCGTTTCGTGCTCTCCAAGGGCCACGCGGCGCCGGCCTATTACGCGGTGCTCTCCAGGTTGGGCTACTTTCCCCGGGAAGAGCTCTTCACCCTGCGCCGGTTCGGCAGTTCTTTGCAGGGGCATCCCGATTCCGCCTGCACCCCGGGAGTGGAGGTCCCCACCGGCTCCCTGGGCCAGGGTCTGTCCATTGCCAATGGCATGGCCCTGGCGGCCCGCTTGAACGGCGGCGGCACCCGGGTTTACGCCTTGTTGGGAGACGGCGAAATCCAGGAGGGGCAAATCTGGGAGGCGGCCATGTCTGCTGCCCATTACCGCCTGGACAACCTGGTGGCCTTCCTGGACCGGAACCGCCTGCAGATTGACGGCCACACCAAAGAGGTGATGAGTGTCGAGCCCCTGGCCCAGAAATGGGAGGCCTTCGGCTGGAATACGCTCCAGGTGGACGGCCACAGCTTCCCGGAGCTCCTGGGCGCCCTGGAAGCCACGGATCTGGTGAAAGGCCGCCCCTCCATGATCATCGCCCATACGGTGAAGGGCAAGGGCGTCTCCATTTTTGAGAACCAGGCGAAATATCACGGGGTGGCCCCCAATAAAGAAGAATACGAGCAGGCCTTGAAGGAGTTGCAAGTTTAAATACAGTTTTTGGTTTTTGGATAGAATTTTGGGGGTAGGGCGTGGACGCCCTAAAGCTTATTTCTTGAACTTTGAACTTTGAACCTTGAACTTTTCAGAAATCAGGAGTTAAATTGTCCGCGCCAGAAAGCACCCGGGTCGAATACGGCAAGACCCTCCTGAAATTGGGAGAAGAAAACCCGGATATCGTCGCCCTGGACGCGGACCTCTCCGGGTCCACCCAGACAAAACATTTTGCGCAGGCCTTCCCCCAGCGCTTTTTCAACATGGGCGTGGCCGAACAGGATATGGTGGGCACGGCCGCGGGCCTGGCCCTGGGGGGCAAGATCCCCTTTGCCAGCACCTTCGCCATGTTCGCCACCGGCCGGGCCTGGGAGCAGATTCGCCAGACCGTGGCCTATGCCAAGCTCAACGTCAAGATCGTGGCCAGCCACGGGGGCATCAGCGTGGGGGAAGACGGCGGCTCCCACCAGGCGGTGGAGGATTTGGCCCTGATGCGCATCCTCCCCAACATGGTGGTCCTGGTGCCCGCGGACGGCCCCGAAACCCGGGCCATGGTCCGCTGGGCCGCGGCCTACAAAGGACCGGTCTATATCCGCACCGGGCGCATGCCCTTCCCGGTGATTTATGAGGCAGACCACCGCTTCGAACTGGGGCGGGGCAGCATCCTCCGGGAGGGAGCCGACGTCACCCTGGCGGGAATCGGTCTTTTGACCCATCATTGCCTTCAGGCCGCGGACCTGCTGGCCCAAAAAGGCGTCTCCGCCCGGGTCCTCAACCTCTCCTGCCTGAAACCCCTGGACTGGCAACTGGTGGTGGACTCCGCCCGGCTGACCGGGGCTTTTGTCACCGCGGAAGAGCACCTGGCCACCGGGGGCTTGGGCAGCGCGGTGAGCGAGGTGCTGGCCGAACACTATCCGGTGCCCCTGAAACGTATCGGCCTCCGGGATATCTTCGGCACCTCCGGCAAGCCGGAAATTCTGCTGAAGCATTACGGCCTGATGCCCGATGATATTAAAGAAGCGGCCTTAAACGCGCTGGCGCGCAAGAACGGCCGCTGACCGCTAGGGGTGGGAACTGCGGTCCTCATCCCTAATAACTGTGGTTACTAAGCCTGCACACAAAGAAGGGTCAGTCCAGTGAAACTGTTTGGAATTAGAACATCCCGTACCAGCCGCGGTTGGTTCCTCTATCGGGTACTGCCGGTCCTCTTGGCTATTTTCCTGGCCGCTTCCTGGGCGCAGCCGACGTCCGCGGCCTCGAAGGAGAACTATGAAGCCCTGCGGCTGGTCACGGAAGCCCTCTATGAAATCTCCCACAAGTTCGTCTGGAAAAAGGGCGAAGAAGAGATTATTTACGGCTCCCTCCGGGGCCTGATGAACTCCCTGGACCCCGACTCCTCTTTTCTCACGCCCCAGGAATATCAGCAGGTTCTGAGCGGACAAAAGGGCCCCGTGGCGGAAGCCGGGTTGGATTTGATTTATAAAGACAACCTCCTCACCGTGGTCTCCGCCATGGAGGGGGGGGCGGCCTGGCGGGCCGGGCTGCGGCCGGGGGATCACATCCTCAAGATCAACGGCCAACTGGTGCGCAATCTCACCACCCAGGAGGCCACCCGCCGCTTCCAGGGAAAGGCGGGGGCCGTTCTTAATCTCCAGGTTTTGCGTAACGGCCTGATCAAACCCCTGGACCTGAGTGTGACCCTGGAACCCCTGACCCCGGAGGAAGTGACCAAGAAAATCCTCAAGGAATCCTTCGCCTATATTCGTATTCCCTACTTCACCCCGGAGACTACGGGGGAATTGTCCGGGGCCCTAAAGCAACTGCAACGGCATCGCCCCCCCCTCCGGGGGATTGTTCTCGACCTGCGCAATAATGCCCGGGGGAGCCTGGATTTGGCAGTGCGCGCGGCTTCCCCCTTTCTGGGAGATAAGGAAGTGGTGTCCACCCGAGGACGCCCCCCGGAGCCGAACCAGACTTATAACGGCCGGGCTCGGGAAGAGGTCTTTAGACCGGGTTTACCCCTAGTGGTGCTGGTGGACGGGGGTACGGCCCGGGCCGCGGAGGCCCTGGCCGGGGCCCTCCGGGACCAGTGCCAGGCAGTGCTGCTGGGGGCCAAAACCGTGGGGCTCTGCGGCCTGACCAAGATTCTGCCTCTCCAGGACGGCTCCGCCCTGGTGATGACCGTGGCCCAGTGTTACACCCCGCAAGGCCAGAAGATTCACGGCAAAGGCCTGGAGCCGCAGGTGCCGGGAAAAACCCCCGCACCTGCCGCCACCAGCGCCACCCCCCCGGCCAAGCTCCCTCCTGAGCAGGACCCCTGGGTGGCTCAGGCGTTGGAGATTTTAATAAGCGGCAAGATCCCGACAATCGCGGAAAAGGCGGAAGCCCGATAATTTGCCCAGGAGACGGCGGGAAAAGCTAATGACAGCAAGAATGAAGATTTGGGGCGCAGCGGGTCTGTTACTGATTCTGGGCCTCTGCTGGGGCCTGTCCCTGGCGGGGTCGGCCCCGGCAGACGCAGACTTCCGGGACACTCCCTTGCATCTGGCGGCCATGCCGGAATACCTCTCTCCGGAAGCGGACGCCAAGCTCCGGGTCCTGTCCCAGGCCCTGGCCCTGGTGGAAGATCAGTATGTGGAGCCCAAGACTCCCAAGGACTTGATTTATGGGGCCATCCAGGGAGCGGTGTCCATTCTGGACTCCCACTCCTCCTTTATGACCCCGGAAGAATACCGGGAGTTGCAAATCGAAACCAAGGGCAAGTTCAGCGGCATCGGCATCGAAATCACCATGAAGGACCGCATCCTGACGGTGGTCTCCCCCATTGAAGGCACTCCCGCCTACCGCGCCGGCCTCCAGGCCGGGGACCAAATCGTCAAGATCAACGGCACCCCCACCAAGAACATCAGCCTCACCGAAGCGGTGAAGATGATCCGGGGCCCCAAGAGCAGCAAGGTAACCCTGACCATTAACCGCCAAGGTTTCACCGAACCCAAGGATTTTTCCATCGTCCGGGAAATCATTCCCATCCGCAGCGTCAAGGCCCGCATTGTGGACGGGGGCATCGGCTATATCCGTCTGGCCAATTTCCAGGACCAGACCGACCAGGACCTGCAAAACTACCTAAAAAAGATGCGGCAGCGCCTCACGCCCTTCAAGGGCCTGGTCCTGGACCTGCGCAATGACCCGGGCGGCCTGCTGGAACAGGCGGTGCGGGTGGCCAATGAATTCCTGAACTCCGGGCTGATAGTCTATACGGAAGGGCGCACGCCCCAGCAGAGCATGCGCTTTTTCGCCCACCCCGGGGGGAAAACCGAAGTTCCCGGACCTATGGTGGTCCTCATTAACGAGGGCAGCGCCTCCGCCTCGGAAATCGTGGCCGGCGCGCTCAAGGACCAGAAGCGGGCCATCATCGTGGGCTCCAAAAGCTTCGGCAAGGGTTCGGTGCAAACCATCATTCCCCTGGAAGACGGCTCGGCCCTGCGCCTGACCACCGCCCTCTATTACACACCCAACGGCACCACCATCCAGGACAAGGGCATCATCCCGGACGTGGTGGTCAAGGAACCGGAAATCCCCAAGGACAAGAGCCTGCAGAAACTGCGGGAAGAGTCCCTGAGCAAGCACATGCGCAAAGAAGGCATCACGGATAAACCCTGGAGCCAACCCATCACCGCCCAGGAACTGGATCAGGATCCTCAATTGAAGCGGGCCGTGGAGATTCTCCGCCACTGGCCCCCCAAGAAGATGGCGCTCCAGCCCCAATGAGGGTTTTCTGTTTTTCGTTTCCTGTTTTCTGTTTTCTATAAAAACCGAAACAACGCTTTTGGACAGTTCGCGGGGGAATGATTTAATCATTCCCCCTTTTCATCAGGGGGATCAGGGCGATTTTTCATTAAATTTCCATCTTCACCATCCCCTTCCCTCCTTCCGGAATTAAAATTTCTATGTCTTTTCACAGTAAACAGGAAACGGAAAACAGAAAACCGGCAAGCCCGCAGGCCTTGCCGCTAGTTGCCATTATCGGCCGGGCCAACGTGGGGAAATCCACCCTCTTTAACCGCCTCACCCGTTCCTCCCAGGCCCTGGTGGCCGATTTCCCCGGGGT
>Ga0299912_10005256_pt1 | contig 10626 bp, 11 predicted proteins | sample RVTome_2_FD_207667 | JGI IMG/M metagenome (GOLD analysis project Ga0299912, IMG submission 207667) | Soil microbial communities from uranium-contaminated site in the Upper Colorado River Basin, Wyoming, United States - RVT95D214 (version 2) ... | reverse complement strand
TATTTGTTGAAATGACCTCAGAGAAAAGTATTTATGATACGCAGGACAAGGTAAATTTTGAACACTTCATCAATTCTCTCCAGATTATTAGTTAGCGCCAGTCATGTGCAAAGAAGGCTCGTGATTTTTAAAAGTATATTAGGATACGGGATGCTATATGAAGAACATAAAGACTATTCATCTGGTATCAGTGCTGGCCATGCTAATATTATTAGCACTGCCAGATATCTCTTGTGTTAATAATATGAAGGATAGGGAAACAACAGAGGTAAATAACCTAATAACAGAATACAAGCTCTTTGAAGTAAACGAAGAATACTGTGCCTTTACTTTCGAATATCCAAGCACATGGCTAATTAATGTCACTAAGAATGAGCAATATCTAACTGATGATAGTTTACTTGCGGTACATGTTTTTGTGCCAGGATACGGAGCTAGAATCTATATTGCCATAGATAAACCTAAAGAAAACAGTACAATAGTCCGTCTACCATTGCTAAGAAGCGGTGCAGATGATTATAAAGTATTGACCCTGTTATCAAGTACAATAATTGGTGGTATCGTGGCAGAAAGAGACGCTGCTTTATATTATACACTAAACATAGATAGTAGATACCCTGAGAGATCTTTAATACAATCTTTCCATTTCAATCACGGCGGCTTGAATTGGTCTATTAAGACTGATATTGATACAAGCAGTGAACATCTTGATGAAATACTAAAGCATTTTGAGCATTTATTGGAAACACTTAATATAGTGAGATAGAGGATAATTTCTGAATGAATGGGAGCTGTCTATATGGCCGTATCATCCCAATGGTGCCACCCGCTCCGGCAATGTGCCCAAGGACAATAAGTTCACCGGCCAGAGGCTGGATGACTGACATTGATTGCAATACAGAAAGCGGGTGTCTAAGAGTCCCGACCTGTCGGGACTCTTTCTTTTTCTTCCCGATTTCATCGGGATTGAGGGGGTGAGGTCAATACTCCCTATTCTTGACAGCGAGACTTAGACTGACTACAATAATGGTTGACAATATGACCTACCTCTAATGAGCCAGCCTAATGCTCCGGGTGGGTATAAGGAGGCTGATGCTATTTGAGCCGTGTGGTAACCGGTGACAACGAGAGCTTTGAGAGTCTGCTCAAGCGGTTTAACAAAAGGGTACAGCAGGATGGCGTTTTAGCCGAAATACGCCACCGGGAGTTCTTTGAGAAGCCCAGCATCAAGCGTAAGCGCAAAGAAGCCGCCAAGCGGCGCAAGTCTTCTCGGGCACCCAGATAATTTCGCACTTCGGTGGTATTTACCATGGAAGCAGCCTTAAGACAAAAGCTGGATAGCGAACTCAAGCAGGCGCTGAGGAGCGGGGATACGGTAAAGCGGTCGGTCATCCGCCTGGTTCTGGCCGCCGTCAACAATGCCGAAATAGCCCGCCAGGCTAAGCTGGAGGATGGGGATATACTCGGTGTCATCGCCAAGGAAGCCAGGCAGAGAGAAGAGAGTATCAGCGCTTTCAAGCAGGGGAATCGTCCCGACTTGGTAGCCCAGGAAGAGGCGGAGCTGGCGATTCTCAAGGGCTACCTGCCCCAGCAGATGACCCGGGACGAAATTGTGGCCGAGGCCTGCCAGGTTATTGCCGAGGTCGGCGCCCAAGGGCCCGGGGACAAGGGCAAGGTGATGCCCAAGCTCATTGCCAAGCTCAAGGGTCGGGCGGATGGGCGGGAAATAAACGCCGTCGTTACTGAATTATTGAAATAAGGTTGGCTCACTTTTTGACCTGTTGGGAACAATGCCGCAAGAAAATAGCAGTTCTTTTAGAGGGGCTTATGCCCCTCTAACGCTTCTATCGGGTCTCAGGGGATTCGATGCACAGAATTGAGATTAGCTTGAAGACCCACCTGCCGGACGCCCGGGGGCTGGGCCTGGTCAAAGATATAACTGACCTGGGGATAAAAGCCGTCTCCGGCGCTCGTGTCATTGATGTCTACTGGCTGGACGCCGATTTGGCCAGGGATGATATGGAACTAATCTGTCAGCGCCTCCTGGCCGACCCGGTAACGCAGGACTACCGGCATACCACGCCCGGTAGTGCCAGGAATAAAGTCAAGGTTGACGGTAAGTCTCATAGAGTCGAAGTCGCCTACAACGCTGGCGTGACTGACCCGGTGGAAGAGACGGTAATGAAGGCCGTGCGCGACCTGGGTATCACAGGCGTGCGGGCGGTCAAGACGGCCAAATTGTATCTACTGGAAGGTGTCCTGACCGATGAGCAAGTTGAGGTAATCTGTAGTCGTCTCCTGGTCAACCCGATAATCCAGCATGTTGTCAAATCGGGGCAGTTCGGCTTTCCGGAAAACCCCCGCTATGAATTCAAGCTGAATGAAGTGAAGCTTCTTGGACAGGACAACGCCGGTCTGGCCAAAGTCCGGCAACAATTTGGTTTTAATGAGGACGAGTTTCAGGCTATTGTCAGCTACTTTCAGCAACTGGGGCGCAATCCGACTGATGTTGAGCTGGAGACGCTGGCACAGACCTGGTCGGAGCACTGTGTCCACAAGACCTTCAAGGGTAGAATTTCCTTTAATGGTGCCGTTATTGATAATCTGCTCAAGAGCACCATCATGAAAGCCACCGCCGAACTGAATAAGCCGTGGTGCCTTTCCGTCTTTGAAGACAATGCCGGTGTCATTGATTTTGACGGTCGCTGGGCGCTCTGCTTCAAGGTGGAGACCCATAACCACCCCTCAGCGGTGGAACCCTACGGTGGCGCGGCCACGGGTATTGGCGGGGTCATCCGCGACCCGCTCGGCACCGGCCTGGGTGCCAAACCCATCCTGAATACGGATGTCTTCTGCTTCGGGCCGCCGGATTTTCCCTATGACAGACTGCCGAAAGGCGTCCTGCACCCGCGGCGCATTTTCAAGGGGGTGCGGGCGGGGGTGGCTGATTATGGCAACCGTATGGGCATCCCCACTGTCAATGGTGCTGTCCTCTTTGACGAACGCTATCTGGCCAACCCGCTGGTCTACTGCGGTACGCTAGGAATTCTACCGAAGGAGATGAGCCGGCGGGGACAGCAGAGTCCCGGCGACTTGGTGGTGCTGGTGGGTGGGCGGACGGGTCGGGATGGCATCCACGGTGTTACCTTTGCTTCCGTCCAGCTTACCGATGAATCGAGCGCCGTCTCTTACAGCGCTGTCCAGATTGGTAATCCCATTGTCGAGAAGAAGTTCATGGATGTTCTGCTACAGGCCAGAGACCGCGGGCTGTACCGGCGGCTCACCGATTGCGGCGGCGGCGGTCTTTCTTCGGCGGTCGGCGAAATGGGGGAATCGACCGGCGTCAGTGTTCATCTCGAGAAGGTGCCGCTCAAGTATGCCGGGCTGTCCTACTCCGAAATCTGGGTGTCTGAGTCGCAGGAGCGGATGGTGCTGGCGGTGCCGCGGGACCGCGTTGACGAGCTACTCAAGCTTTTTGCCAGTGAGGATGTAGAGGCGGCGGTCATCGGTGAGTTCACCAGTGACCGGCGGCTCCAGCTTCTCTATCAGGGGAATCTGGTGGGCGACCTCAGTATGGAATTCCTGCATGACGGTCGGCCCCAGTTGCAAATGGAAGCCGTGTGGCGTTCACCACAGTATCCTGAGCCCAGATTTGCCAGGCCCAGAAATCTAAGCCAGGACCTGCTGGCTATCCTTGGCTCCTGGAATGTCTGCAGCAAGGAGTGGGTAATTCGCCAGTATGACCATGAGGTGCAGGGTGGTAATGTTCTCAAGCCCCTGGTGGGAGTTGATAATGATGGGCCGGGTGATGCGGCCATTATCCGGCCCGTTCTGGACTCTGACATGGGTGTCATCGTGGCCAATGGCATCAACCCCAGCTACAGTGATATTGACCCCTACTGGATGGCGGCTTCGGCTATTGATGAAGCCCTGCGGCAGATTATCGCCGTGGGCGGCAATCTTAAGAGAGTCGCCCTGCTGGACAACTTCTGCTGGGGTCGGACGGACCGACCTGACATGCTGGGGGCATTAGTCCGCGCCACTCAAGCGTGCTATGACATGTCCGTTGTCTATGGTACTCCCTTCATTTCCGGCAAGGATAGCCTAAATAATGAGTTTGAGTTTGAGGGCCAAATCATCTCTATTCCCCACACCTTACTCATCTCGGCCATCGGCATAATGGATGATGTCAATCGCGCCGTATCAATGGACTTCAAACGGGCGGGCGGCCTCATCTATATGGTCGGTATTACCTACAATGAACTAGGTGGCTCGGAGTATTTTAAGCTCAAAGGCTTGGTTGGTAACCGGGTGCCGAAGGTGAACCCGAAGCGTGCCCGGGAATTGATGGAGCGGTTGAGTCAAGCCACGGAGAAGGGTTTGGTTAAGGCGTGCCACGATTGCAGCGAGGGCGGCCTGGGGGTGGCCGTGGCCGAAATGGCTTTCGCCGGCGGGCTGGGGGCCAATATACATCTCCAGATAGTGCCGCAGGGCGAGTCTCTTGAGCGGGACGATTATATCCTTTTCTCGGAGTCAAATAGCCGGTTCCTGGTAGAAGTGGCACCGGAAAGCAGGAATGAATTTGAGGCCATAATGAACGACACCAGTTGCGCCGCGGTTGGTCGGGTTACTGATACCGCAACGCTGGAGATATATGGCTTGGATGGCAAAAAGGTGGTCAACACGGCCATCGCTGACCTGAAAGAAGCCTGGCAGAGACCACTGAGATGGTAGAGTGAAAGAATGGGTAAGGTACGAACACTGATAATACGGGCCCCGGGGACAAACTGCGATGGCGAAACTGTTTTTGCCTTCCAGCAGGCCGGGTCCGAGGTATCCCTGGTGCATATCAATAAGCTGATTCGGCACGAAGAGCGGCTGGCCGACTACCAGATATTTGTTATCCCCGGCGGCTTTACCTACGGCGACGATGTCGCCGCCGGTAAAGTGCTGGCTAACGAGCTGAGCCTCAGACTGCGGGACGATATACTGAAGTTCATTGCCGACGGCAAGCTCATTCTAGGTTTCTGCAACGGGTTTCAGGTGCTGGTTAAGGCTGGCTTTCTCCCTGAATCCGATAATGGTAGCTCATCACAGCTAACCCTGGCCAATAATGATTCCGGTAAGTTTGAGTGCCGCTGGGTGTACATGGCGGTAAATAAACAGAGCAACTGTGTCTTCACCAAAGAGATAGACAGTCTGTATCTCCCCGTGGCCCATGGCGAGGGGAAGCTGGTGGCTGACTCGGCGCTCCTACCCCGGCTGAATGTTGCCCTCTACTATACGGATGAGACGGGAAATACCAGCGCCGGCTATCCCTACAATCCCAACGGTTCAATGAACAACATTGCTGGCATCTGTGATAGCTCTGGTCGAGTTTTTGGCTTGATGCCCCACCCCGAGCGCCATGTTCGTGGCACCCAGCACCCGCAGTGGACCAGGTTAGGCGCTAAAAAATATGGCGACGGCTTCCGAATATTCCAGAATGCGGTGGAGTGGGCGAAGAGGCTTTGAAGCTTGGAGGTCCCAGATGGAGTCGGTCTTAGTACTGGGAGCCGGACCACAGGCGAGAGTCATTCCCGATGTTGTAACCGCCTGTGGCAATCTGAAACTACTGGGCTTTGTTGATGTAGCTGATGAGAGGCATCTCTTGAGAGGAGACGCTGCCCGCTTCCCAATCTATGATGGTACCCAGTTTCCGGCTGAGCTTAAGGCCAGGCTGGGCAATTTTTCGGTGCTCATCAGTGACCCTATCGGTGAGCGAAGTACCCGGTTCATGGCTCAGGCCAAAGAAGCTGGATTGCCCTTTATCAACATTATCCATCCCAGTGCCATAGTCTCACCAAATGCCAGTCTCGGGCAGGGCATTCTCATTCTGCCCGGCGTCATTCTCGGTCCTGGAGTGAGTGTAGGTAACCATGTCATCCTCAACACTGCCGTGACCATTGACCACGATAGCGTCATTCAGGATAATGTTGTCTTTGGCCCGGCGGTGCATCTTGCCGGAGGGGTTCTGGTGAAAAGCGGCACCTCTATCGGCGTTGGGGCTTCTTCTGCCCCTGGCGTGACCATCGGCAGTAACTGTCTCATCGGGGCGGGAAGTGTTATTATTGAGAACATTCCCGATAGTGTAGTTGCCGCCGGCGTCCCGGCCAGAGTCCTCCGCCCCCGCCACTAGCTTTTTCCTAAGAGGAATCTTGTCCTCCACCCCTGCCTGTGGTGTTTGGTCTCTAGCAAACACTTGATTGAGGTACTCCCTCCCCTTGACAAAGGGAAGGAGATTAAAAGGACAGGGTTTTCCAGATTAGCTAGATTTGTAGCAAATATTAGGTCAGCGGCAGCTGGTAGCAGTCACGGCTTACGGTTGTTTGGGTGGCTGTTGCCCCTCTGCCGACTTCTCGGCCACATCGCCGGCCCATATTATCTTGAACTTCGTCCCTTGGTAAGCCTTGACCATCAGGACAATCCAGAGTACCAAGCCAAGCAACCCGATGACCGTGCTGATACCCCAACTGAGAGGAGATATCCAGAAAAAAGCGATATTGATGGCGATACTGGCGACGGTGAGTGTGCCAAAGACAATAATTGATTGGATAGCATGGAAGCGAATGAACTTATTGTTTGGTTCGAGGAGCAAGAAAACTAGTCCGCTTACCCAGCCCAGTACATAACACAGTAGCCCGGCCACATTTTCTTCCAGCCCGGTGGAAGTCTTCTTTGGCTCTGGTGTCTCAACCAGGGGGGCGCCGCAACTAGCACAGAAACGCGCTCCTGGTGAGTTTTCAAGGCCACACTTTGGACACCGCATGGTTACCTCCCCCAAGTTTATTTTAAGGATAAGGGTATACCATAGTTAAGTTGGTGTCAATATGTACCTCTTAGCAGAGATTATCGGCTAACGCCCCTCTTTTTAATCTATTGGATGGTTAGGCCAAAAATAATCCCCAAAACCCTTTGGCAACCAGCATATTCTGGGGTATAATAACAACAATGGTCTCCCAGGTCTTCTATCGCAAGTGGCGCTCCCAGACTCTAGCTGAGGTTGTTGGCCAGGAGCCAATAACACAGACTCTGCGCAATGCCCTCAGTCGCGGTCGAATCTCCCACGCCTACCTCTTCTGCGGCCCGCGTGGTACCGGTAAGACCAGCACCGCCCGCATTCTGGCTAAAGCCGTTAACTGTCTGACCAATGGCCGGGGCGAACCCTGTAACAACTGTGCCATGTGCCAGGCCGTCACCGAAGGCCATGCCCTGGATGTCATTGAAATTGACGCCGCCAGTAACACCGGCGTGGACGATATCCGGAGCCTCCGTGAAAAGGTCAATTACGCCCCCAACCAGGCCCGCTACAAGGTCTATATCATTGACGAAGTCCACATGCTCAGCAATAGCGCCGCCAATGCCCTGCTCAAGACTTTAGAGGAACCACCACCCCATGTCATCTTTGTCCTGGTTACCACCGAAGCTCACAAAATCCTGCCAACCATCATGTCGCGCTGTCAGCGCTTTGACTTCCGTCGTCTCTCCCAGGCCGATATCATCACCAACCTCACCCGTATCTGCCAGGCAGAAGGTATCCAGATTGAAACTACGGCCATGCGTCTTATCGCCCGCAGCGCTACCGGCAGTATGCGCGACGCCCTGAACCTGCTGGAACAGTTGATGACCTATTACGGTGCCGAAATCGGACTCCGCCAGGCTCAAGCCACCCTCGGTGTCACCGGCGACTGGCGGGCCAAAGAACTGGTCAAGCACATCGTCAATGTGGACATCTCCGCCGGTATCGCCACTATCAACAGCGTCAACAGTGATGGCCTGGATTTGAGGCAATTCAACCGCGAACTGGTGGAATACCTCCGCGCCCTCCTTCTCATCAAGACCGGCGCCAACGAGGCGGTGGACTTCACTACCGAGGACATTGCTGAAGTGAAGGCTCTCGCCGGCCAGGCCTCCCTCGACCAGATACTGAAGGCCACCCGGCTCTTCGGCCAGCTTGAGCTTGGTTTTGACAACTACTCCACCCTGCCTCTGGAGCTGGCCCTAGTGGACAGTATTCTGTCGCCGGAAGAAAAAACAGTCCCGGCTAAACCCGCTGAATCACCCAAGCCTGCTATGGATGAAATGCGCCCGCCGCCAGAAGTCGCCTCCCTGCCCTCCGCCCCGGCCTATCCGGCCAATGAAAGAACCACACCGCCGGTAACCAGACCCCGGCCAGCCACTCTCTCAACACCAGCGCCCGCACCGGCCGTGGTTTCAGCAGCTAGTCCACTGGAGGCGGGCACTGCGGTGGAACGGCTCAAACTCAACTGGAAGCAAGTCATTGACCAGGCACCAGCGGACACCAGGCGGACCCCCGCCCTGGCTATCCTCAGGAGCGCCGGCGTCAGACCGGTGACCGTGGAGAACAATGTTGTCTGCCTGGCCTTCCGGCACCACATTCATAAAGAGCTAATTGAGAAAATTGAAAACCAGCGAGTAACCGAGAAAATCATCAGCAACTTCCTCGGCTATCCCTGTCGTGTGCAGTGCATTCTGGAAGATAACCACCTGCTCAAAGAAGCCCTCAAGATGGGGGGGCAAATTACTGATGTGGAGGAAAAATGAACCTTTCAACCCTGAGACAGGCCCAGGAACTCAAAGCTAAGCTGGACAAGGCACAGAAGGAATTGAGCAATATTGTCGTAGAAGCCGATTCCGGTCATGGTGCGGTAAAGGTAACAGCTAATGGCCAGCAGAAGATATTGTCGGTTAAGATTTCGCCCAAAGTCATCGACCCCGCTAAGCCAGAGCAACTGGAAGGGCTGGTATTGAAAGCCGTCAATGAAGCCATGGAGAAGTCACAGAAAGTCGCCGCCAAGCAGCTAAGGGGCCTGGCCGGCGGCCTGAAAATCCCTGGCCTGACCTAATTAGCCGGACAACATCCACAGACGGGGTATCTAAAAGGAACACCGGCACAATCAATAGTGACGGAGCATCTAAGAGGGGCGCAGCCCCTCTATCACACAGGGCGTCAAAGAGGGACTTAGTCCCTCTTAAAAACCACTTCCCCTTCCCCTTAATAAGGGGAAGGGGATAAAGGGGATGGGGTTGAAAGATAAAACAACCATCAACCAGGCTCTACCGCCGGCGGCCGAGCCGATAAATAAGCTAATCCAGGAACTGAATAGACTGCCCGGCATCGGGCCGAAGAGTGCCCAGCGCCTGGCCTATTACCTCCTCCGTGCTCCAGCAGAGCAGGCCCGGCTCCTGGCTGAGGCCATACTATCGGTCAAACAGCAGATTACGCTCTGCTCGGTCTGCTTCAATGTGACCGACGCTGACCCCTGTACTCTCTGCCGGAATGATGAACGCGACCGCACCAAAATCTGCATCGTGGAACAGCCGCAGGACATCCTGGCCCTGGAACATACCCGGGCCTACAAAGGCCTCTACCATGTCCTGCACGGCGCTATTTCACCCACCGAAGGGGTAGGCACCAATGACATACGCATCAAGGAACTCCTGGAGCGGCTCAACAACGGCACAGTCAGCGAGGTCATCCTGGCTACCAATACCAACCTTGAGGGTGAGCAGACCGCCCTGTACCTCAACCGCCTGATTATCCCCCTCGGTATCAAGGTTACCCGCCTCGCCCGCGGCCTCCCCTTTGGCACCGAACTGGAATATGCCGACGATGTTACCCTCACCCGCGCCATTGAGGGCCGGCAGGAGCTTTAGGATTCACGCCGCTAGTTTTCCAAACTAGCTCAGTCGCCATCTGGTATAATATCTTCAGTTAGTGCCACGCACAACAATGCTCGGAGGTGTAAATGAAGAAAGCAGTATATATCATAGTCGCGTTACTTCTGGTAGCACTGACTGTAGCCACGCTGGTCGGGTGTGGGCGCGAGGAGGCTATATCGGGAACTGGCACCGTCAAGTTTGTTGAACTGGAAGGCGGCTTTTACGGCATCGTCGGTGATGACGGTAAAAAGTATGACCCGATAAACCTGACCCAGACCTACGAGGAGGACGGCCTGCGCGTTCGTTTTGAAGCCAGAATCCGCCAGGACATAGCCAGCATCCACATGTGGGGCACCATCATTGAACTGACCAAGGTTGAGACCTTGAAGTAGGCAGTTACCATGCCTAATCCACGCACTTACCAGACCGAAGCCATTATTATCAAGAAGACCAAGCTGGGCGAGGCGGATAGAGTCCTTACCCTCTACACCACGGATTGGGGCAAGATTCAGGCTGTCGCCAGGGGTGTCCGACGCCCCCGGAGCAAGCTCGCCGGCCATCTGGAACTGCTCACCCACAGCCTTGTTTCGCTGGCACGCGGGCGCAACCTGGACACCATCATCGGCAGTCAGACTATTGATAGCTTTCTGCCCCTGAAAAGCGACCTCAAGCTGACCGCCTACGCCCTTTACGCCACCGAGCTGGTCAACCAGTTCACCGCCGACCATATGGAGAATCAGCCCCTCTTCCACCTCTTTCTTGAGACCCTGCAGGTACTATGCCAGGCCGCCAATAACGACCTGCGGCTGCGCTATTATGAGATGCATCTTCTCAATGAGGTTGGCTACCGCCCCCAGCTTCAGCAGTGCGTTATCTGCCACCGGGCATTACAGACGGTCATTA
>Ga0299912_10005255_pt1 | contig 10630 bp, 8 predicted proteins | sample RVTome_2_FD_207667 | JGI IMG/M metagenome (GOLD analysis project Ga0299912, IMG submission 207667) | Soil microbial communities from uranium-contaminated site in the Upper Colorado River Basin, Wyoming, United States - RVT95D214 (version 2) ... | reverse complement strand
CCTACTACTACGGCGCGGCGCCCCGCCCGGGCTTTATGTCGCGCTTCCTGGTCGGTGAAGATGGCGTCAGGGCGCCCTACTGGCATGTCAGTCCCAATAACGTCGGCGGGCAAATCGGCGCTTCCAATAACGGCGATATCGCCGGCGAGATTTACCGCATCGTCGGCGGCGTGGTCCTGAGAAAGAAAGGCGAGTCGCCCGCCTATGCCGGCTATATTTCTTCGTGCTCCATCCTGCCGCCGGGGAGCAACAACAACCGGATAATCGTGCCGGGACAGGAAGACCTGCCCGGCCCCGATGGTACCAAGGCCCGCTTTTTCCTCGTCGGTACCCGCCCGGGGATGATATATGAAATGGGCGCCAGCTTCACCCCGGCCGTGCAGATCGACCCGATACTCGCCGCTAACATTACCTTCAAACTGGTCTATCCTGACGGGCGGCAGGTGGTGGCACAGGGGACGGGCGACCAGTTCGGCACCTTCGCGGGCAAGGACAGGTGGCCGCTGGACCAGCCCGGCGTGTACCGCTACTATCTGGAAGGCGACTGGCAGGGCCATAAAGGCTATATGCCGGGCTTGCCCGGAGAAGGCGGCGAGTTTTACGTCGTGGAGAAAGAACAGCCGGCCGGGACATCCTCCCTTAAGTTAAACCTGCCGGGAGAATCTACTTTTAATCCTGGTAAAGAGCTGGTTATCACCGGCAGCAGCACCGCCAGAAAAATCTATTACGCCGCGATTACACCCGGCTCTGTCCTCGACCAGGGTTCCGTGACCGTCACCGGTGGCAAATTTGAGTACCGGTTTAATCCGGCGGATATAACCCGGAAAGTGCCGGCTTATGACGTCACCAACTTAAGAACCGGACAGCCGGAGATTAAGGATGTGGTGCATCTTACTTTCTTTTCTGAAGAAATTACCCCGGGCGGCGTTATATATCATACCTGTGTGCGCCTTATCCTTCGGGGGAATACAGTCATCTATCTGCGGTAAATCGCCGTCGCCGCCGGACATGGCTGCGTTCAAGAAACTGGCCGCATACTGGCGCGGGGACATAACCCATGAACTGTAGGACGCCCCCGATGATGTGAGAGCCAGATTCGCCGGGCTCTTTGACTTTCATGCGAGCATTCATCCTGATGGCTCACGGGATGGTTATCGTTACACTCTCTAGCTTGACAATCATTCGTCCACATTGCTAGTATTGAAAATAGTCACCTCTACATAATATTGCTATGCCGAGATTGCTGGATAAAATCGATGGTCCCGCTGATTTAAAAGGATTATCGCCGGCGGCGCTGGAAGAACTGGCCGCTGAGCTCCGGCAGGAAATTATCGCCACGGTCACCACCACCGGCGGTCATCTGGCTTCCAACCTCGGCGTCGTCGAGCTTACCATTGCCCTCCACCGCGTCTTCGATAGCCCCAGGGACAAGATTATCTGGGACGTCGGCCACCAGAGCTATGTCCACAAGCTTCTCACCGGGCGCCGGAAGGACTTCAATACCCTGCGCCAGTACGGCGGCCTGTCCGGTTTCACCTGCCGCGAGGAAAGCGCCCATGACCCCTTCGGCACCGGCCACGCGAGCACCTCCGTTTCCGCGGCGCTGGGTATGGCTATTGCCCGTGACTTTGCCGGCGAGGATTATCACGTCGTGGCCGTCATCGGCGACGGGGCCATCACCGCGGGGATGGCCTACGAGGCGCTCAATCAGGCCGGCCACCTGGGTAATAGGCTCATCGTCGTGCTCAATGATAACGGCATGTCCATTTCACCTACTGTCGGCGCCGTGGCCAAGGTCTTAAGCCGCGTGCGGTTCGACCAGCGTCTGCGCAGCGCCGAGAGAAGAGGTAAGAAAATAGTCTTATCTCTCCCCAAGGGCACCATACTCTGGAAACTCAGCAAAGAAATCACGGACAGGTTCAAAGGTTTTATTATGCCGACGCCGCTATGGGAAGCGCTCGGCTTTACTTACATCGGGCCGATTGACGGGCATAACATCAACCACCTTGAGACCGTCCTGGCCCAGGCCAGGGATTATGCCGCCAAGCCCACCCTGGTGCATGTCGTCACCACCAAGGGCAAGGGCTATAACCCCGCCGAGAGCAACGCCGTCTACTTCCACGGCGTGCCGGCGAAAAACGGCAGCGCCGTAAATATACCGACCTACAGCGAGGTCTTCGCCCAGACGATGCTCCGCCTGGCGCGGGAAGAACCGAGATTGATTGTGATTACGCCGGCTATGCCCGAAGGGAATTGCCTGAGTCCCCTCGAGGCCGAATTCCCTAAGCGGGTCTTCGACGTCGGCATCTGCGAGCAGCACGCCGTGACCTTCGCCGCCGGCATGGCCACCCAGGGACTGATACCGGTCGTGGCGATATACTCTACCTTCCTCCAGCGCGCCTTCGACCAGATAATACATGACGTCTGCCTCCAGAACCTTCCCGTCGTCTTCGCCATCGACCGCAGCGGCATCGTCGGCGATGACGGCAAGACGCACCAGGGTACGTTCGATATTTCTTACCTGACCCTGATACCGAATCTGGTCGTGGCGGCCCCTAAAGACGAAAACGAGCTTCAGCACCTGCTGTATACGGCCGTAAAGACGGGGCGGCCCATCGCGGTGCGGTACCCCCGCAGCCCCGGCCTGGGCGTGCCGCTGGACACGGTGCTGCATGAAATACCCATCGGCGAAGGTGAAGTGGTAAAATACGGCAAGGATGTGGCCATCCTCGCTTTAGGCGCCGCCGTAGCCCCATCCCTGGAGGCGGCGTGCGAGCTGGCTTCCCGGGGAATCGAGGCAACGGTGGTCAACGCCCGCTTTGCCAAGCCGCTGGACGCGGCGCTGATTACCAGGCTGGCCGCCGGGATAAAAAATATCGTCACCGTCGAGGAGAACGTGCTGACCGGAGGTTTTGGCAGCAGTGTCGCCCGACTGCTCCAGGAATCCGGCCACGGCGATGTCCGGGTAAAGAGCCTCGGCGTCCCGGATATTTTCGTCGAGCACGGGACCCAGGCCGGTCTGCGGTCTAAATACGGCCTCGATGCCGGCGGCATCGTCAAAGAGGTCCTGGCGCTATTTCCCAAACCTGCTCCGGGTTTGCCGCCAAAGTTAGAGGATAAGGCCGGCAAGAGATTGTAGCCGGGGAAATTCGTTCGTAATAGGGTAGGGGAGTAAGGCATGAACAAGATGACTGTGAGGGACATCGAGGTCGCCGGTAAAAGGGTGCTCGTCCGGGTGGACTTCAATGTACCCGTTGATGTTAAAACCGGCGCGATAACGGATGATAGCCGCATCAGGGCTTCTTTGCCGACTATTAAATATTTGCTTGAGCGTAAAGCCAGCGTGATTTTAATGTCTCATTTCGGCAGGCCCAAGGGCAAAGTCGTCGACGATATGCGGCTGGCGCCGGTGGCCAAGCGCCTGTCACAAATTCTGGAGCGGCCGGTAAAAACAACGGATGAATGCATCGGGCCGGAAGTGGAGAAGTCCGCAAAGGCTTTAAAGCCCGGTGACGTCCTGCTGTTGGAAAACCTGAGATTTCACGCCGAAGAAGAAGCGGGCGACGCTGACTTCGCTAAAGCGCTGGCCAGCCTGGGCGATATTTACGTTAACGACGCCTTCGGCACCTCGCACCGCGCCCATGCCTCGATTTCCGGCATTGCCAAGTATCTACCGGCAGTCGCCGGATTTTTACTGGAAAAGGAAATCAATACCCTGGGCGGTCTGATAGAAAAACCCGCCCACCCTTTTACCTCGCTTTTCGGCGGGGCTAAGGTAAGCGACAAGGTGGCGATATTGAAAAATATCATGCCCAGGGTGAACTGCCTGCTTATCGGTGGCGGCATGGCAGCCACTTTCCTCAAAGCGCAGTCCCGCGAGGTCGGAACCTCTCTGGTTGAAAACGAGAGTATCGAGACCGCCGCCGGGCTTCTCAAGGAAGCCGAAAAGAGCGGTGTCCGCCTCCTGCTGCCGGTCGACGCGGTGGTCGCTGACGAGCTGAACGGCGAGTCTAAAAGTGCCGTCGTGGCTATTGACGCCATACCGCGGACGAAAAAGATTGCGGATATCGGCCCGAAGACCGTAGAGATATTCAGTCGGGAATTAAAGCGGAGCAAAACGGTGTTCTGGAACGGGCCGATGGGAGTCCATGAGATTCCCCAGTTTGCCGGAGGCACACAGGCGCTGGCGAAACTGATTGCCGGGCTGAATGCAACGACTGTTATGGGCGGCGGCTCGACGGCGGAGGTTATCGACGCCCTGGGACTGGCCGATAAGGTCACTTTCGTGTCCACCGGCGGTGGCGCTTCGCTGGAGTTCCTCGGCGGCGACGAGCTGCCGGGCGTGGCGGCGCTGCGGGATAAGAAATAAAGATTATATAAAATCACTTCCTTATTCAAGCAATTTATATGAGGATAAAATGGCCAAGTATGACCCTTTAGGAAACTATTTAAAAGACAAATATTCTAAAGGAATAGACCAAGTTCTCTTAACGTTTCCAGAAATTGAAAATATCATTGGTGTTGAAATGGAACCCTCCGCACGCAGGTATTTTAGGTCTTGGGATAATACAGGCGGGGCAAGTTATGTTAGACAAAATAGTTGGTTAGATGTAGATTGGGAGACAGTAATGGTAGATATGGAAAACGAGATGGTAAAATTCGCACACGTAATGAGAATCTAACTTATGATACAACCAACCAACTTTTGATACGGAAGGAGAGCAAAATTGTCTCTTGAATGTTATTGTCAGCATTGCGGTACGAAGTTACCACCTAGTCATGTAGGAGAGTGCCCCAACTGTCACAAGACTGGTAAAAGTATTATTGCCAAATCTACTGTAGTTATTGGAGTAAAAACAACCGCAACTGCTACTGTGATACCGTCTAAGCAAGTTACTGCAATTCAGGAAAAACTCGCTGAAAATGAGAAACCTTTGTGGCGTTCATTTGTAAGTTATTTTAAAAAACATGTCATAGTAGATGGTTTTGAAATAGGTTTTCCGTCTGGGATTAAAATACACTTTAAGATAAAAAGCGAGAAGTAGCAATAATAGTAATGGAAATGACTTTTTGGGCAAATGCCACTTTTAAGGCAAGGCTCCCCTTTACGAAAGGGGGACAAACGAAATGGTTGAAAATGATTATTTTTGGCAAAATGTCATCGTCTCCCTTTGAAAAAGAGCCTGCCCTGAGCCTGCCGAAGGGGAGAGGGATTTTATATTAAATTATGAATAATCTTGAATTGATGAAAGAATTATCCATAACCTCACCGGCAAAGATAGTCATGCTGGTCATCGACGGCCTGGGCGGGCTTCCTGACCCAAAGACAGGCCGGACGGAGCTTGAGACCGCCCGTATTCCCCACCTCGATGCCCTGGCGGCCGGGGGAATCTGCGGCCTGGCCGACCCTATTGCCCCCGGGATAACGCCCGGCAGCGGGCCGGGGCACCTGGCGCTGTTCGGGTACGACCCGGTGACCTGCAATATCGGCCGCGGCGCGCTGGAGGCCGTGGGCATCGACGTCGAGTTGCAGGCCGGCGACGTGGCCGCCCGCGGTAATTTCTGCACCGTGGATGAAAAAAGCATTATCACCGACCGCCGCGCGGGGCGCATTTCTAATGATAAGTGCGCCGAGCTGTGTAAAATACTCGACGGCATGTCTTTCGACGGCGTCAAGGTAATGGTCTACCCCGTCAGGGAGCACCGCTTCGTGATTATTTTCCGCGGCGCGGGGCTGAGCGCCGAAGTGAGCGAGTCTGACCCGTCGCGGACAGGCGTAGTTCCCTTGGATATCACCGACCTGAATCCGGAGTCGCGCAAGATGGCCGGTATCGCCAATAAGTTCGCGGCCAGGGCCGGAGAGTTGCTGGCCGCCCACCATCCGGCCAATATGGTGCTGCTGCGCGGCTTCGCTAAAAAACCCCATTTCGCCACCATGCAGGAAGTCTATAATCTGAACCCGCTGGCCATCGCCGTTTATCCTATGTACCGCGGCCTGGCCCGGCTGGTCGGCATGGACGTCGCCCGTACGGGGACGACTCTGGAAGATGAATTTAAAACACTGCAAGAGAACTATAGTAAATACGACTTTTTCTTTCTGCACGTCAAGTGGACGGACACCGCCGGTGAGGACGGCGACTTCGCGCGCAAGGTGAAAGTCCTGGAGCAGATAGATGCGGCGCTGCCGGCACTGACTAACCTCAATCCCGATGTGCTGGTCGTCACCGGCGACCACTCGACGCCGGCTTTTCTCCGCGGCCACAGCTGGCACCCGGTGCCGGTAATCATCTGTGCCAAGTACTGCCGTACCGACAGCGTGAAAAGTTTTTCCGAATCGGCCTGCCTGGCCGGCGGCCTGGGCAGAATCCTTTCGGTGCAGATTATGGCGCTGGCCATGGCTAACGCCCAGAAACTGACCAAATTCGGTGCTTAATAATTTTTAACCTCACCTCCTTTGTCCCTCTCTCCTTGCGAGGCAGGATGAAGGAGAGGGGGATAGGTTATTGACAAGGAATTTATGAAAGCTAATTTGAACTAAAACAAGTTCTTACGGAGTTATATATGAAACGCTTACCGATGGTTGCCGGCAACTGGAAGATGAACACCAATATCAATGAAGCCGTCAAACTGGTCCGGGCGATGCTGCCCGGCCTTGACAAGCTGACGGGCGTGGAAAAAGTTATCTGCCCTCCCTTCGTGTCCCTGGCGGCCGTAAAAGAAGTTATCCAGGGAAATTCCATTAAACTGGGGGCGCAGAACGTCTTCTATGAAGAGAAAGGCGCTTATACCGGCGAGGTGTCCCCGCTGATGCTCGCCGGGCTGTGCGAGTACGTCATCATCGGCCACTCCGAGCGCCGCCAGTATTTCGGCGAGACGGATGAGGTTGTCAACAATAAAATGAAAGCGGCGGTCAAAAACGGCCTTAAGCCCATTTTCTGCGTCGGGGAAAGGCTGGAGGAGAACGAGGCCGGTAAGACGGAAGAAGTCCTGTCCCGCCAGGTGACGGCCTGCGCCGAGAGTGCCTATTTTATCCTGGGTACGGTCATCGCTTACGAGCCGGTCTGGGCCATCGGCACCGGCCGGGCGGCCACCGCCGCGCAGGCGAACCAGACCATCGGGTTTATCCGCAGTCTGATCTCCGCGCAGCAGGGTAGGGCTATCGCAGATGGCGTCCGCATCCTTTACGGCGGCAGCGTTACCGCCGCCAACATGGCCGATTTTATGAGAGAACCGGAGATTGACGGGGCGCTGGTGGGCGGGGCGAGCCTGAAAGCCGATGATTTCGTGAGCATCGCCCGGCAGACCTCGGAAATTAGAAGCAGATAAATTACTTGACATAATATTTCTATCCCTCGAAGCAAGAGTCTAGTGCCTGTCATGTCATTCTGAGGGAGCGTAGCGACCGTGAGAATCTCTTAAGATTGTTGTTATAATAGAATAATACCCGACAATATTCGGTGGCAAATTAACGGCCTTTGGTGTACAGTTAATGGTGTAAGAATCAACGGGTAACGTTCGGCAGTCAAGACTAAAACACAAATCGCGATGAAAGATAAAAAACAAATAATCGAAAATTAAAGCTGATTTAACATAAATAAAAAAATAAATAACCTCATAAATTGAACGTAACAATAAATAAATCACTCGTAAAAGACCAGAAAAAAAATTTTAAAACCAATAACAAATCCGTAATTGAAACAGCTTATTGCTATCGTAGGCCCCACGGGCATCGGCAAAAGCCGGCTGGCCCTCCACCTGGCCGCTCTTTACCAGGGAGAGATTGTCAGCGCTGATAGCCGCCAGATATATCGCTATATGGATATCGGCACCGCCAAGCCGACCCCGCAAGAGCGCTCTCAAATACCCCACCACCTGGTTGATATTATCGACCCGGATGAGGACTTCAGCCTCGCCCTCTATCAGGAATTTGCCTATCAGGCCATAGAAAATATTTTTCAGCGCCGCCGGCTGCCTTTCCTGGTCGGGGGGAGCGGCCTGTACGTGAAGGCGGTTCTGGAAGGCTGGCAGATACCCGGGGTTTCCCCCGACCGGGAATTCAGGTATAATATGGAAAAGAGAGCCAATGAGAATAGCATTGATGGACTATACCAGGAGCTTGTCAGAGTTGACCCTGACGCGGCAGCTAAAATTGACCGCCGCAATGTGCGCCGTGTGATACGCGCGCTAGAAGTGCATGCCAAAGCGCAGCAACCCTTTTCCGCGCTAGGTCTTAAACAACCGCCTTCCTTCGATTCACTGATTATCGGCTTAACCGCCGATAGGCCGTTCCTGTATCGTGTGGTCGACCGGAGAGTCGATGAGATGATGGAGCACGGCTTCGTCCGGGAAGTAGAAAATCTCATGAAAAAAGGGTATGATTTGACGTTACCAGCCATGTCCGGCATCGGCTACCGCCAGGTCGGTCAACTAATCAAGGGAGAGCTTACCCGCGAAGCCGCGGTAATAAAAATAAAAACCGGGACACACCGCTTGGTCCGGCACCAGTACGCCTGGTTCCGGCCGGATGATGAGAAAATACACTGGTTCGATATTGAACGCCAGGGTGACGCTGAGATAGAGAAAACCCTGGCCGAATATTTGAAAAGAGAATAAGGAGAAATAGAAACAAGGCATGGATTTTACCAAGATGCATGGTGCTGCCAATGATTTCGTCATGGTAGATGCACGTAATATAAAGAAAGACTGGTCCAAACTGGCTATAACCGTATGTAACCGCCACCTGGGTATCGGCGCGGACAGCCTGATTATCCTGCTGCCTTCGGAGAAAGCCAATTTCGGTATGCGCACCTTCGATACCGACGGTTCCGAAGCCGAGACCTGCGGCAACGGCATCAGGTGCCTGGCCCGATACGTCCTGGAAAAAGGACTTATCAGCCCGGATGCTAAAGAGGTTACTATTGAGACCGTGGCTACCGTCAACCGCGTTACCTTCGAGAGAAAAGGCGGCCGGGTGGTCAAGTTCTGGGCTAACATGGGCAAACCCCAGCTGGCCGCCGCGAAAATCCCGGCTGTCATCAGGACAACGGGGGATACGGATAGCCTGATAAGCCACCGGGTGGCGGTCAACGGTACCGACCTGACGCTCAACCTCGTCTCGATGGGGAATCCGCACGCCGTCCACTTTACGGCGGAGCCGGTCGTGGATTTCCCGATGTTTAAAATCGGGCCGCTGGTGGAAAAACTGCCCATTTTCCCCAACCGGGTCAATTTCGAGGTAGCCCGGGTGCTCGATAAGAGGCATATCGAGGCCCGTGTCTGGGAGCGCGGCGTCGGCGAAACACTGGCCTGCGGCAGCGGCGCCTGCGCCATCACGGTGGCCTCGAAACTCCTCGGCTATACCGAGTCGAAGGTGGATATCCAGCTGCCCGGCGGCGTGCTGAACGCCGAATGGAACGGGAACCGCGAGGTTGTCCTGGGAGGCCCGGCGGAGACAGTATTCGAGGGTAAATGGCCGGATTGAGAACGTTTAGAAATTGGTCATACCTTCATGTACCCGCTCACCCTGAGCCTGTCGAAGGGTGAAGTGCTTCACACCGCTGTGGTTCGCCAGGCTCGTGCCTGAGCGTAGCCTCGCCTGCCAAAGTCTTGTACGGCGGGCAGGCACTTCAGCAAAGGCAGGCACCATGAGTGGTTAATATACGAGCACTTGATTGAGGTAGCTAATATGAAAATTACCCGTCGCATTGAAAATCTCCAGCCGTACCTGTTTGTCGAAATCAATAAAAATATCGCCGCGAAAAGGGCTAAAGGCGAGGAAGTAATCAGCTTTGCTATTGCCGACCCTGATATCCCCACACCCCCCCATGTCATCGAGAAGCTGTGCCAGGCGGCGCAGGACCCGGCCAATCACCGCTACCCTGAATCGGCGGGGCTGCCGGAGTTGCGCCAGGCCATGGCCGATTGGTATCAAAGACGTTTTAATGTCACGCTCGACCCGGCCACCGAGGTGCTGCCGCTTATCGGCTCTAAAGAGGGCATCGCCCACATCGCCTTTTGCTTCATCGACCCCGGGGATGTCGCCCTGGTGCCCGATCCCGGCTACCCGGTTTATGCTTTCGGCACCCAGATGGCCGGCGGCCGGCCTTTCTACCTATCGCTAAAGGAGGAAAACGGCTTTTTACCGGATTTCCGCGGCATCAAAGATTTCATCCTGGAAAAGACGCGATTGCTCTGGATTAACTATCCCAATAATCCCACCGGCGCCGTGGCCGGGCCTGATTTTTTCAACCGGGTGGTCGAGTTCGCTAAAAAGTATAACATTCTCGTCTGCCATGACGGCCCGTACACCGAGGTCGCCTATGACGGCTATCAGCCGCCCAGCCTCCTGCAGGCGGAGGGGGCTAAAGACATCGGCATTGAGTTTCATTCCCTTTCCAAGAGCTATAATATGACCGGCTGGCGCATCGGTATGGCGGTGGGCAATGCCACCGCGGTGGGCGCCCTCAAGGCGTTCAAGTCTAACGTGGACTCCGGCATCCCGCAGGCTATCCAGCAGATGGCCATCGCGGCCTTGAACGGACCCCAAAACAGCATCGCCGAGCATAACGCCATTTACCAGCGGCGCCGCGACCTCATCTGCGAAGTCCTCACCAACATCGGCCTGCAAGTG
>Ga0299912_10005254_pt1 | contig 10630 bp, 9 predicted proteins | sample RVTome_2_FD_207667 | JGI IMG/M metagenome (GOLD analysis project Ga0299912, IMG submission 207667) | Soil microbial communities from uranium-contaminated site in the Upper Colorado River Basin, Wyoming, United States - RVT95D214 (version 2) ... | reverse complement strand
AAAGTGGCTCGACTGATTGAGAATATTGAGGTGACCTCTTCCCATGTCTTTCCTGCTTCTAAATTTTCTATAACACACTTCCGGAAGTCTGTACTGTAAGCCATTTATTGCCTCTCTCATTTATTGTTTTTTAGGCTTACAGCTTACACTACTTTAGTTCATTATTAAAGTGATTTTTCTATAGTTCTGCAACCTTTTTCAAAAAAATTCAAAGAAAATTTTTTCATTTACATTATTCCAAAATAGCATTAGCCCAAAATTAAACAGTTAATTACTATTAGGAATAAGGCAGAAAGCTTCCATGTTTATAAATCTGCTCTTTGTCTCTCTCAGGATTGATTCGAGAGATAGTGTGGGGGGGGAGGGGAATTTGCTAAATAGTGTTATTTTAAGTGGTGGTACTCCCTCTTTTCCTTACCAATCGTAATGAGTGATCAGAGAGCTTAAATGCCCTCCCGTTTGGCATCATCCTTGGAAGAATCGAAGAGGTCAGAGATTTGCCCTAAGGAACTACCGAATCTTTGTAGCGCTCTTGACCTCAAGAAAATTAAAATAATCTTCTTGAGGCTTAAGTGTTTCAATTTGTCCAAAACCCTTTTCATAAAGTTTCTGAGCATTTAAACTCCCCCAATTCGTAATGAATTGGCCACCCACTTTTAACTTACGAGCTAACACCTCATATAAACCAGATGTAGGTTTATATACCTCGCTATAGGTTACGCCATCAAAATAGAATTCATCTACGCTTTCATCAGGAATTTCTGAAAAATGATTTATGTTTGTAATATCTGCTACCAAATGTGGGATCTGAGTGGGGTCAATATCAATTGTATAAGGATTATAGGAAGGTGGTAGTATAATAGAGGAGGAAATCGGCTGATTATAGAATTCATGATGACTCGCCAGCTGACCGCGACCAACAAGAACCTTTACTTTTTCATCGCTTTTGAGAGAACTAAGATAATCTTTGAACGGGACGACCACATGTGAATTTAAATGAGGGTTAACGACTCCAGGAGACAGATCAAAATTATCGCGTGCATCCTCCACAATATTGAGGCATTTATAGACAAAGGCCTGTTGTTGACCAGTAAAATCTTTTATTAATAGGTCAAAGCGATCTCTGAGAACTGGAAGCTTAGCTTTCCCCTCTCTAATTGCAATTTCAATTTGCTGCGCATTGGCCCTACCTTCCAGCAGTTTTGTTTTTCTTGGGATTAGGTAATGCTTATGCAATGAAGAGTTGGTTTCTGGCGTGACTTCAACGGCAAAGACATTCTCAAGCATGGTGCTTTTAAACTCGGCACCTTCATTCCATATAAGGTTTAAATAGTTATCGCGAGGGGCTTGCATGCGGTTTTGGTTATTCTTACGATCAAACTTGTCATAAAAGTACTGATAACGAACAGGCAATGGAGAGTTTGTGGAGTCTGAGTAAAAACCTTTCAAGGTAATTGGCGCTGTTGAACAAAGACGAGGAAAGGTCTGTATGCCATAGTAATACCCATTATGAATTATCCCCTCATTAAAGAGATTATCAATGTCGTTAAGGTTATCTATAGCTGGCTCTGCATTTACTGATTGATGAGTTAAGTGTTGTCCGTAAGTATTCACATCATCATCGTCAGAGAGGAGCATTGCCTTCCCCTCCGAAAAAGAAAAAACAAAAGCAATTAAACTTGAAATTCTAAAAAATAAAGATAACATTTGAATACCCTCTATAAACGCCACTTCTACTTAATATAACAAGTAAAGCTAGAATTTTCAAGAGGTCCCATGGTTTTTGGGGTTCGTTTCACCCGTCAGAATGGCTGGTTTCAAAGTAAAATAACAGCCTTCATTCTCTAATGAATCTTGCCTGTCTCATAGGGGCTATCAAGGGAAAAAACGGGAATGATCACTTCAAAATGCTCACCCGCTTGGGTTTTCATATGATAAATCCCCTCCATCATTCCTGAGGGCGTAGCGAGGGGCGTTCCGCTGGTATAATGGTAAGTTGTTCCTGGTGCAATCCATGGTTTTTCTCCAACAACCCCATCTCCTTTAATTTCATGAGTGACCCCATTTCCATCAGTAATGCGCCATGTGCGTTTGAGAAGCTGAACAGTTTCCGGCCCTTGGTTTTCAATCCATATTTGATAAGCCCATACAAAATGATTGTCCGATGGCAAGGACTGATCATCCAAGAAAATCGGATCAACCGAAACATTGATATGATGGGTTGTTTTTGTGTACACGGTTTATCCAATCCTAACCAAATGTTGATCTAAATTCACGCTGTCGCCTTTTTTCACATAAACCTGTTCAATAATGCCGTCACGGGTTGCCCGAATAATATTTTCCATTTTCATGGCTTCTATAATGGCAACTGGTTGACCTGTCTTAATGGGTTCTCCTACTGTAACAGCCACATCAACCACAAGTCCAGGCATAGGCGCCACAACCACATGGGAGGTATCAGGCTTTTGTTTCAGCGGCATGCGCGTAATAAGTTCTGCAACGCGCGGCTCTACAACAGAGATAGTTGCGCCATAACCATTCCAGAAAAGCAGATCATGAACTCCTTTGGAATCAAGCTGTAGCGTAACGGCATGACCATTAAAAATACCTTCAAAGAGAACATCCCCAGGTTTCCATCGTGTTTCAATAATCAGTCTTTCATCCCCTTCCTTAATTTCGCAACGATTTCCTTCAAGGCGAACCATAACAGAATGGGGATCTCTGCCAATAATAACGACGCGTTCTGCTGTCCTTAATCCATGCCGAATGCAATGTATGACAGCGGCTGTTCCAACAGCAATTTGGGGATTTTGAGGAGCCTCTGGGATAAAGCCTTCGCCATAAAATTCATCAAGAGTTCCGGTGTTAAAATCCCCCTTCCTAAAAAAAGGAGAATTGATAAGCGAGGCAAGGAAAGAAATATTGGTTGCAATTCCTCTTATATAAAAATGATCAAGGGAGCTTAAAAGCATGTCGCACGCAAGCGCGCGCTCTGGTTGATGAACGATCAGTTTGGCGATCATGGGATCATAGTAAGAGGTAACATTATCCCCTTCGCGTACGCCGCTTTCCAAGCGAACCTCTCCTGCAGTTTCAACAGGTGGAATATAGGTCCCAATACGCCCCGTGGAGGGGAGAAATCCTCGTGATGAGTCTTCCGCATAAATGCGGGCCTCAATGGCATGCCCATTCAGATGTACATCCGATTGTTGGATACGGAGCGGCTCGTTTGCTGCAATCCGAATCATTTCTTCAACAAGATCAAAGCCCGTGATCATTTCGGTGACAGAGTGCTCCACTTGAAGGCGCGTATTCATTTCAAGGAAGTAAAAATTTCTTTCTGGATCCACGACAAACTCAATGGTTCCCGCTGAAAAATATTCCACCCTTTTGGCCAAACGAATGGCCTCTGCTGCCATTTCCTTGCGCATAGATGGGGTCACAAAAGAACTGGGCGCCTCTTCGATCACCTTCTGATATCGGCGCTGGAGGGAGCATTCTCGCTCACCCAAATGAATGACATTCCCATGTTTATCTGCCAAGATTTGGATTTCAATATGACGAGAAGCATCAATATATTTTTCAAGGAAAACACGTTCATCACCAAAACTATTGCGGGCCTCGTTTATCGCCCCTTTTAAGGCCTCTTCCAGGGCATTAGGATCTCTCACAATCCGCATACCCTTCCCTCCTCCACCGGCCGTTGCTTTCACCATAAGGGGGTAGCCAATCTCTTGCGCGATTTTCTCGACCTTGCTCAAACTCTTGAGAGGCTCATCTGTTCCAGGAAGGCACGCAACACCAGCAAGGCGAGCCAACCGTTTCGCTTCAAGCTTATCACCCATAGCCTTAATCGCTTTCGGTGGAGGCCCTATGAAGACAAAGCCTTCTTTAATCACCGCTTCTGCAAAGCTTGCATTTTCAGATAAAAAACCATAGCCGGGGTGAACGGCCTCAGCACCACTCTCTCTTGCGGCCTTTAATATGGCTTGAATGTTTAAGTAGCTTTCCTGGACAGATGATGGACCTAAAAGATAGGCTTCATCCGCCATTTCAACATGAATGGCATTCTCATCAGCTTCTGAATAAACGGCAATGGTGCCAATTCCCATGCGCCGCAGGGTTCGAATAATACGGCAAGCAATTTCCCCGCGATTTGCAATAAGGACTTTTTTAAACACCCTGCCTTACAAACTAAGCTTTTGGTCGTGCGTGTGGCTTTGAACGTGTTTTTTTCTTTGCGGCTATTTTAGGCTTTAGAGCCTTTGGCTTTGCAACCTTCGGTTTTACGGTCGCCTTGAGGACCGCTTTGTGGGCCGCCTTTTTTTCTTCCTTTTCCTTATCTTTATATCCGGCTTCCATCATACGGCGAACTTGCTGGTCCTCCCATTCGGCTGTCACAAAGGGAACCATGGCATTCATTTGAGGAATAAGCCCCAAGGAAAAGGCATGGACGCCAAGGCCAATACCCCATCCAATGATGACCCAAATTGGCCAAAAATAGCCGCCGCCGGAAATGGCCCAAATCAGGATTAACCCTAAGTTTACAACAGCATAAATAAGGGCATCTGTATAGAAACGGCGAAGTTTTCGGACGTGCTCCCGAACTTGATGTTCATTCATAAGATCCTCCCAACATTTTGATTATAGAGGTATATTGTCATGTTTTTTCCATGGATTTTCAAGATGTTTATTCTTAAGCATTTCCAACGCCCGGCAAATACGTCGTCGCGTGTCATGGGGCATAATGATGTCATCAATATACCCGCGGCTTGCAGCCACCAAGGGATTGGCAAACTTTTGGCGGTATTCTTCCGTATACGTGTCCACTTTTTCCTTATTCTCAAGTTCCTTACGAAAAAGAATTTCAACGGCGCCCTTTGGCCCCATCACAGCGATTTCCGCCGAAGGCCATGCGAAGTTTACGTCTCCTCGCAAATGCTTTGAACTCATCACATCATAGGCACCCCCATAGGCCTTACGCGTAATCACCGTCACTTTGGGGACGGTGGCTTCCGCAAAGGCAAACAAAAGCTTTGCTCCATGTTTAATAATGCCCCCCAGCTCTTGCGCGGTCCCTGGTAGGAATCCGGGAACATCCACAAACGTCAGCAGAGGAATGTTAAAGCAGTCACAAAATCGCACGAAACGAGCCGCTTTTCTCGAGGAATCAATGTCCAAGCACCCAGCCAATACTAACGGTTGATTGGCCACAATTCCTACGGTTTGTCCCTCCATGCGGGCAAAACCAATAATGATGTTGGCTGCAAAATCAGGTTGGAGTTCAAAAAAATCGCCCTCATCGACAATCTTATCAATGAGATCTTTCATATTATAGCCTTTGGAAGGGTTCTGAGGGACAAGTGTATCTAAAGACAAATTCTCTCGCTCAGGACTATCAGGTGTGGGCTTAACTGGTGACTTCTCGCGATTAGAAAGGGGTAAGAACTCAAAAAAACGGCGGACTTCTAAAAGGGTTTCCACATCATTTTCAAAAGCTAAATCGGCAACGCCAGATTTGGTCGTATGTGTAACGGCACCGCCCAACTCTTCTTGCGTAACCGTTTCTTGGGTGACGGTTTTCACCACATCCGGTCCTGTGACGAACATGTATGAAGAATCCTTTACCATAAAGATGAAATCGGTCATGGCAGGAGAGTACACAGCCCCGCCCGCACAAGGGCCCATAATGACGGAAATTTGAGGGACAACGCCTGAGGCTAAAACATTTCGTTGGAACACAGCTGCATACCCTGCAAGGGATTCAACACCTTCTTGAATGCGTGCCCCTCCTGAATCATTCAGTCCAATGATAGGGGCTCCAACCTGAACGGCCTTATCCATGATCTTCACAATTTTTTCAGCGTTTGCTTCCCCTAAGCTGCCGCCAAAAACCGTAAAATCTTGGGAGAACACAAAAACAGTACGGCCTTGTATGGTGCCGTAACCTGTGATGACGCCATCGCCTGGAATCTTGTTCTTTTCCATTCCAAAATCTTGGCATCGGTGTTCAACAAACATGTCCCATTCTTCAAAGGAACCGGGGTCGAGTAAGATGTCGAGTCGTTCCCGAGCTGTTAATTTTCCTTTTTGATGTTGGGCTTCGATGCGTTTAAGGCCACCGCCGCGTCGTGCGGATTCGCGTTTTTCTTCAAGTGTTTTTAGGATCTTTTGCATCTTGGCGCTCCCTTAAGGGTAGTATGCCAAAAAAGGGGGGCTAAAGCTAGAGCATGTCCCTATTTTGTCATCCTGAACCTTTAGTCCTGGACTTGAACCGGGATCATTCAGGATCTCTTTAACAATGAGATCCCGAAATAAATTCGGGATGACAGCGCGTTGCTCATTCTCAGGAAAGAAACCTCAACTTTCTTATGAACAATATCCGCCATAACAAAGACATACACTAAAGCGGCAAAAATTCCCCAGTAAACGCTCAATCCCTGCTCAATCGCATAAAACATCATGACATACCCAGGAAGCACATGTCCGATATACAAAGGATAACTTATGTCTGATGCCCACTTGATAAACTTATGGCATACGCCCTTATGTCCAAAACCTTTGGCATGGAAAAGAATCAAATAAGAAAAGATGAAAAAGGCTGACAAATAGCTGATTATTTTGGCAACTTCAGGGGCATTAAATAAGGGTGAAACGAAAGAGACAAGCAATAAGCTACTCAAACCAACTCCCTTTTGCCAAGAAATTTGTTTTTTATAAAATGCGTAAAGGCACGTTCCCAAAAGAATAAGTATAAAATATTTTAAATTTCGACGCGCGAGAGTCACAAAATAAAACCATGATGCATCTTCCCCGTCAAAGAAAGTATAAAGCCCGTAAACAAAAAAGCTGAGAAAAAGAGTTATGAACACAAATTTTTCAAGAAAATTCTTCCTGCAAAAACTCCATATGATTCCAGCGAAAAGATAGAATTTTACCTGGATTTCAAGGGACCAGACGGCTCCATCGATAAAGGAATAATGAAAAATATCCCTCATCCAAAAAAAGTAAGCAAAAAGGTGGTCCGCTGTGTAAGGAAATTCACTCCCTCGTAACAATGAAAAGGCCACAACAAATAATAAGCCCATCAAGAAACAAATGGCATAACTCGGCCAAAGACGGAAAATCTTATGGGTAAGATAAGACCACAAGGAAGGGTATCTTTCCAATGAAGGTTGAATGAGAAATCCTGAAATGAGAAAAAAGAAAGCGACACCAAAGTGTCCAATATTAAAGGGAAAATCCCCTAACATTTGTAAATAAAAGGGTTCGACCAAATCCTTGGGGTCAATTTGTAATAAACCCGCTGACATAGTTTGGTGCGAAAAGAAAAAAACAAAAAAATGGTAAAAGATGACGAACAAAACGCTCAGTCCTCTTAAAGCGTTTAATATATGAAATTCTTGCTTTAACATAAAATGCACATAATCATTACTTAGGATAATTTCAAGTATTACTTTTTCTAGATTGCTTCGCTCCGCTCGCAATGACGATCCCGGGCCGTCATTGCGAGCCCCGCAGAAAGCGGGGCGAAGCAACCCAGTCAATAATAATTATGCCTCATGACATGGCTTATGAGACGTAGAGTACGGCTCATCCACATCTTTCAGATGGCAGCAAAGCTTATCTACCTTCAATTTAATTTCAGATCCTCCTGAAAAAATCAGGTGAATACAACCATCTTCATCATTATGAATAGTAAGAAGGTTAACGAGCTCATGCTTGTTTTGACGATTCAGATCTTTTTTCTGAACTTCTTTGACATGATGAAAGGCAACGCCTGAAGCTACGCGAGTGTAATAGGAACTGCCTTCACACAATTCGGGGGCACATTCCCAACAAAAACGGTTTGCAATCAAGTGAAAGTTCTTGCTTTCCTGATCATATTCCATCCCAGAAAGCGGCACGAGCGCATCTTGAAGGCATGCAGAAATGACTTGAAGGTCATCCGTGTCTTCTGCAACCATTCGTAAAGGTGTATAGGTCTCCATTTCACATCCTAATCGTGGACTCTTTTCTATTATATATTATCGCACACGCTGAATGTCAGCCCCACAGGCACGTAATTTTTCTTCAACCCTTTCATATCCTCGATCTAAATGGTAAACGCGGCTGATGAGCGTTTCGCCTTCCGCCGCAAGACCGGCTAATACTAAGGAGACAGAAGCCCTTAAATCTGTCGCCATCACTGGGGCTCCTTTTAGTTGCTTAACACCCCGCACAAGGGCTGAGGATCCATGGACAGTCACATTGGCCCCCATCCGACAAAGCTCGGGGACATGCATAAAGCGGTTTTCAAAAATGGTTTCTGTGATCATAGAAGCCCCTTCCGCCACACTCATCAAAGCCATCCATTGGGCTTGAAGGTCGGTTGCAAAGCCAGGAAACGGCTCTGTCATCACATCGACCCCTTGAAGACGGGTCACTGGCGCTTTAACAACAATCGCGTTGTCTTCCTCTTCCAACTCCACCCCTGCTTGCTCCAAAAGAGAAGCCACGATGGGAATAAGATCCAGGCGCGCATTTTTAAGTCGGAGCCTCCCCCCCGTCAACGCTGCAGCCATCGCATATGTTCCTGCTTCTATCCGATCGGCAATCACCTGGTGAGTTGTTCCCTGCATGCGATCAACACCTTCAATGACAAGGGTATCTGTCCCTATACCTGAAATTTTTGCCCCCATGGCATTCAGGCATTGAGCCAAGTCCCCGATTTCAGGCTCGCGCGCCGCATTAATCAAACGAGTTTGCCCTTTGGCCAAGGTTGCTGCCATCAAAAGGTTTTCCGTACCCGTCACCGAAACCATGGGAAAGGTAAAGGAGGCCCCCGTCAAACCCTTCTGCGCTTCGGCATGTACATACCCATCTTCAAGCGTAACCTTAGCTCCTAAAGCTTCAAGCCCTTTCAGGTGAAGGTCTATAGGGCGCGTACCAATCGCACATCCTCCCGGAAGGGATACATGGGCTTCCCCTGCACGGGCAACAAGGGGGCCCAGCACAAGAATTGACGCTCGCATTTTTCGCACCACATCATAAGGAGCGGTTGTGCCAGAAAGATTTTTCGCGCAAAGGGTCATCTTTTGCATGTCTGATTTATTTTCAACCAATACATCAACGCCAAGCTGGGATAAGAGTTCGGCCATACTAGCAATATCGGAAAGGTCAGGAATATTCACAAGTTCAAGAGGCTTATCCGTGAGAAGGCACGCCGCCATCAATGGAAGGGCCGCATTTTTAGCCCCACTTATTTTGATAACACCTTGAAGAGGGACACCGCCGCGAATTGAAATTTTATCCATTATTATCCTTTATCTGAGGCTTTTGCTACAATTTTTGGTAATGTCACGCCTTTTTGCCCCATATATTTTCCTTGGCGATCGCGATACGAGACTTCGCAAGGGCCCTCCCCTTTCAAGAAAAGAAATTGGCAAGCCCCTTCATTTGCATAGAGTTTAGCGGGAAGCGGCGTTGTGTTTGAAAATTCAAGGGTGACATGACCTTCCCATTCGGGCTCAAGAGGTGTCACATTCACGATAATCCCACATCGCGCATAGGTCGATTTGCCAAGACAAATCACCAGCACATCTCGAGGAATGCGGAAATACTCTACCGTTCTGGCTAAGACGAAGCTATTGGGAGGGATCACACATACCTCTCCCTTTCGGTCCACAAAGCCCGCGGGAGAAAAATCCTTTGGGTCCACAATCGCATTGTCAACGTTTGTAAAGATTTTAAACTCGTCGGATACGCGTGCATCATATCCATAAGAGGATAGACCATAGGAAATTACGCCTTGTTTTTCTTGATGTTCAACAAAAGGTTCGATCATACCTTGAAGGGCACGTTCGCGAATCCAGGTATCCTGCAAAATGGGCATTCTTATTTCCTAAAACTTGCAAAAAGGGTTTTCTCATTTCTAAAACAAGATCCATTTTGTCACAAGGTGAAATCGATTTGTTTCACGAAGGGCATGAGACTTTCAAAATAAAACTTAAGTTGTCGTAAGGTTTAAATTAGGGTATAAATGACTTAAAATAACTCTCTAATTGATACCATAAAAAGGGGGGGACAGCAATGATCCCAAAAAAAATTCAAACATGGATAAAGATCACGGCCCTCGTTGGACTTTTTTTCTTTATAGGAGAAGAAACAAGAGGCCAATCCTGTCACTATTCTAGTGAATGTTCAAGTGGCTCTTCAGATAACCAAGCATGTTGCACCAAAATCAATGGACAGTTACAATGCAGCACTTGTTCCTTAAATCAAATTTGCTGTGATAATTTCCAGGATTGTTGCGGAGACTGCGAAGATCAATCGACCTGTAATCAATTTGAAACAAAAACACCTTCTCAAAAAAGCCCTTGAGTAGCCGAAAGGGTTGCTAATACTTTTTTTATGGACTTCTCCTTTTCTAGAACAAGACCGCTTACGTCACAAGAGAGGACTCGATTTAATTTTATTTTCAACGCCTTCCTAGCAATAACAATAGATTGTGTGAGAGCGAAAAATGGAGTATATACCCGTCATGAATGAAAATTCGTGATTAAGCCTTTGAATAAGCTGAAGATTATGTTACAAACAAAGAATGAACAGATTTTTGACAGAAGGAGAGAGAGCGACCCTAAAAGCCCAA
>Ga0299912_10005253_pt1 | contig 10631 bp, 7 predicted proteins | sample RVTome_2_FD_207667 | JGI IMG/M metagenome (GOLD analysis project Ga0299912, IMG submission 207667) | Soil microbial communities from uranium-contaminated site in the Upper Colorado River Basin, Wyoming, United States - RVT95D214 (version 2) ... | reverse complement strand
GCCGAGACGTAAGGCCGCCAGTTGTCGTAGGAGTACCAGCCCATGAACTCACCTCATGCAATCTTATGTAGCATTTGTATGCGCCACGTCTTTCTATCTATCCTTCCAGGGCGCTGCTCAAATCGAGCGACACCATTGATATTAACTCTTCGTTGCTCATCTCGGTCAAGGCCGACTCAGCTCCTCCGGAGAGGACCTCATCGGAAAGCTTCTGCTTTCCAGCGATGAGCTCGTCGATACGCTCCTCCACTGTGCCCCGGCAGACAAACTTGTGAACGAGCACGTTTTTCTTCTGGCCAATACGAAAGGCGCGGTCCGTGGCCTGGTTTTCCACTGCCGGATTCCACCAACGGTCGAAGTGGATCACGTGTGAGGCGGCGGTTAGATTGAGCCCGGTGCCCCCAGCCCTGAGGGAGAGCACCATAAACGGAATCCGGTCGTTTTCCTGGAAGCTCTTGACCAAATCCTGACGTTTCTTGACCGGCGTGCCGCCGTGCAGCACAAGACCACGGCGGCAGAAGACTTCGGCCAGGAAACCAGCCAAAGGTTCGGTCATCTCACGGAACTGAGTGAACACCAGCACTTTGTCCTGGCGAGCGACAATAGACTCGCACAGCTCTCGCAGCCGTGAGAGCTTACCGCTGTCCGCGGGCTCATAGCCCCCATCACCCAGCCACTGGGACGGGTGGTTGCAGATTTGTTTGAAACGCATCAAGAACGCCAGGACCACGCCACGCCGCTTGATCCCGTCGAGTTCCTCGATGACCTTCTTCATCTCTTCGACTGACTGCTTGTACAAGGCGGCCTGGCGCTTGCTCAGCAGGCAGTAGGCGTTGACCTCGGTCTTGTTGGGCAGATCGGCGATGACGCTTTTGTCGGTCTTGAGCCGGCGCAGGATGTAGGGCTGCACGAGCCTGCGCAGCGGGGCATAGTCTTGCTTGCCTGACGCCATAGACTTGCACAGGCCGTTGAACGCCTTGGCCGAACCCAAGAGCCCCGGATTCAAGAAGTCGAAGATCGACCACAGGTCGCCGAGGCGGTTCTCCACCGGCGTGCCGGTCAGCACCAAACGCCATTTCGAACTCAACGACTTGACCGCCCTGGTCTGTTTGGCGCTGGGATTCTTGATGGCCTGGGCCTCGTCGAGGATCACATTGCGCCAGGAATACGCCTTGATCCACTCGATCCGCATGGCGGTGCCGTAGGTCGTGATCACCGCGTCGTGGGCATCCACCTTTTTCTTTGATAGCTTCTTCAGTTCCGGCGAGGGGATGCGCGACGGGTGGGCGATGAGCACGTTCAGTTCGGGAGCGAAACGCTCGATCTCCAGACGCCAGTTGTCCAGGAGTGAAGCCGGCACCACCAGCAAGTCCGTGCCCTCTTCCTTGTTGCGACGGCTCATGGACAGCACACCGAGAACCTGGATCGTCTTGCCCAGGCCCATGTCGTCGGCTAGGCAGCCGCCGAGTTGCAAGCCCCGCAGGGTCATGAGCCATTGTACGCCTATCTTCTGGTAGGGACGCAATTCGGTCTTGAGGCTAGCGCTGTCCTCGATCTCGGCCCGCAGCGCGGGTGAGCGCAGCGCATCGAGCCGCGACGCGAGCCATTTGCCGGCAATGACCTCAGACCACTGTGGCCTAGCGTCCTCAGAACCATTATCGTCGCCAGCATCGAACTGGGCGCCGGCCAGCATGCGCATGGCTTCACCGAAGCTGACTCCGCCCATCTGGGCCTGCTTCTGAACATCGCGCCACTGCCCGAGGACTTCTGAGAGCTTGTCGCGGTCCACCTCGACCCACTTTCCTTTGATCAGCACCAAGCCCTCGCTGGCGGCTAGCAATGTCTCGATCTCCCTTGGAGACAGGTTCCTGCCATCAAGAGTCAGCTTCACGTCGAAGTCCAGAAGCGCATCCATACCCAGCTTGGATGGGGCCTTGCCGCCGACCGCGACAGAGACTTTGGGGCGAGGACGGCTGCTCTTGCTCCACCAGTCGGGCGTGCGCACGACCAGCCCGGCCTGCTCGTACAGAGCGATCTCGCAAAGGAAACGATGGGCTTCCCTGGGTGTCCAAGACAACGGGTGGTAGATGTCGCTGGAGTCGACCAACTCGCGGATGAACTCGCTCTGCTCGGCCGCACGTGACAGGGGAGACAGAAGCGCAAGCAGCTTCTGGCGGTTCCTTGCCCCGGCGTAGTCCTTGAGCGCCAGCCCGAGCGGCAGGTGCTGGGGTTTGGCCTGCTTCGAGACTTTGTGCACATACGTCGCGATGAAAGCGAAGGGAAACGAAGGGTCGCGTTTGTTCTCTGCCAAATGAAAACAGACGCGGCCGACCACGTTCCAGACCGAGTTCTGCTTTTTCAGGTAGCCCTGGACCCCGTCCGTGTACCTTGCAGCCTCGGCAGCCAAGGCCTCTCCGATGTCGGACCACAGCTCAGCGAGAAGCGCCGGCGTGATCATCTCGGCGCCCTGCATGGGAGGAGCTGACTGTGCATAGGCCTCAAGCTCGTCCGGGTCCGGGCCCGGTACGACGAACGGCTTCGAATCGGTCGGATCGAGCGTGCCACATACTCTGGCGACGAGTGCCTGTCCGATATCGCGCCAGTACGAAAGTGTCGGATGGAAATCAGTTCCTGGCCCTGCCGCTCCAAGGTGCAGCACACCATGCCCGCGGCCAATGTTAAACGCGTCGAGGATGCGCTGCGCAACCGCGGCAGATATCTGTGGGCCGTCTTCGGGTGAGCCTGCTCGAACGTCGATACGCCCACTCGGCGTCAATCCACAAATAAGAGTGTCACCTATGTTAGCGGTGCTATCGAATGAGAGCTGTATCATCGACTGTTGACCCTCGAGTGCGGCCGGCTCTCGGGAACGTCGGGTAATCCAGCGAGAAAGATGACGTCCGTACGGTGGTTCACATAGGCCTCAAATACGAACTCGGTCCAGTAGTCCCGTGTCGGGCCGAACTTCATGTGGCGCTCGTACTTGGCGATGCGATCATGAAGGGGAGCGTCGGGCAGGGTCCGGCTGAAGTAGGCCTGCCATTCGCGCTCGCCCGGATGCAACAGGAGGTACGGCGTGGTGAAGACCACATGCTCGGTGAGGCCGGGCAGTGGTGGCGAAAATACGCGCACGTACCACAGCTCTCCTTTTCGACCGTGGTATCCGGACGCTACGGTAGCTCTGCATACCTTGTCAGTCACGAGTTCGCGGAGCACAACCGCGTTCTTCTCGGCGCCCTCGTGTATGTAGACGCCCATTCTCGATTCCTGCATTAGCCCGATCACGCGCACCAACTCGTCGTGCATGCCAAAGGCAGCACCCACGACCATAATTGTAGTGCCGATAGTCTCCTCAGCTTGCCCAACCCAGGCATCGAAGAACGCCCAGCAGGTGAAGAAGGACGCCGTAAGCGGACTCATCGGCGGCCCGCTCGGCAGGTACTCATCTTCGGCCTTGGAGATGAGTCTGGCGAACTGCTCCATCTCCTTCAACGCCGTCAACTGTTCCGACATCACCGAGACCTGGTTCTGGGCGTAGACATAGATCGCGTGCGCAGGATGAAGATTGGCGAGTTCCTTTTGGGTCGCTACCGTCTTTTGAAGCTCCTCGGCGTGGTCGCGACCCACCACTATGGATTTGAAGTCGATGATTCTACCGTGGACGTGCTTCTTCATCTCCCTTACGAGCTTGTCCGCGATGGGGTGGCCTCTCTTCGCCCTGACGGTGTTTACTTGGCTGCTCGTCGATCCGAAATTGGCATTGATGATCTTCTCCTGCTCGACCCAGTGAACGCGGATGTTGCCCTCCGGCCTCATTTCGCTCGCGATGATTCGCCGAAAGTCGTTGGGATAACGCTTTCGCTTCTGCTCGACGAGTTCGTCAACGAGTTTGCCGATATCGTCACAGCGCAGCTCGGCCCAGAAAGTTGTGCCCCTCCGGTTGATTTGCTCTATGACCTTGCCATAGTCGTCTGGAAGGACAGTATCGCCGACCGCACTATTCCAGGCGACAGTAGCCAGCGTCAACGCTGCCTGTGCGGCAGGTGGCGATGGAATGGCGCCGGGGTCCTTTAGGAGCGACCAGGCCATATCTTTGATGAGTTCCGAGAGCTTCTGCTCACGATGCTGTATTGACAACCTAGCCTGACGAGCCGGTAACCTCGTTACCTTGCCGGACTTGCGTTTTCTGATGAGCGTCCTTTTCCTCTTGTTACTCAAGAATCTCACTCCTTTGTCGAGCTGCCTTTTACCTTTCGTTCCCAGTAATAGGAAATCTGATTTCAATAAACGCAAGTGAGTATATCACCAGAGGCGTAGCGATTCAAGAGAAGAAAACAGCCCAGAGGATGCTATTGCGGCATCTACTACGTGGTGTAGAGAGTTTCGCTCTATGCCGGTGGGCGCTTTGGGAATAGTAGCCGACATGGCCTGGAGATCTCTTTCATCTCCTCCAGGGTGAATTGGAGGGTTCGATGGTTAACGTGGTCGAGGATGAGGCTGGGCTTGGGTCAAACAGAGGAGGAAAGTGGGCTTCTCGGTCTTTGACGGAATGACTCTGGACGGACACTCTCTACGTTCGCAACGAGGGAGCGTCGATTCCCAATGTTTCGGCCAGATGGTCGGCAATTCTCCTGGCAATCCCCAACGAGTGCTTGCAGACCGCCTTTTCTCTTGCTCTCGTTTCACACAAAGCCAATATAACCTTGCTCCAATCGTGGATGTCCAACTCGATGGCCTTGTCTTCAGCAGCCATTGCTTTCAACCGTGGCCGCAGTTTCTTTGTTTTGGCAATCGTGGTCTCGGTCAGGATTGCTACTAATTCATCAGCCGCCAAATGGATCGGCACGACAGTCATTGGATCATAGGACGGGACAGCGACCTCACGGGACGGATATGCTCGCTTGGACATCGCATCTGTCCATTCCATGAGGTCCATTGCATCCGTGAATCCAGTTGGCTTCCTCTCTGGAAACGGCTTCCTAAGGGTCGCTTTGATCTCATCTGCAGAGGGCAGTCTCTTCGCCTTCGTCTGCTGTATCCACTCCATGACTGCCTCTCTGAATCTGGGCAAGTCTTCAGACAAGACGACTTCGATCCCAAGCTGCCGAAGATGAGGCAACAATTCTTGCCACTGGGGACGATCCCGAAGATAGATCGTGCGGGGCCGCTGACGATCTTCCGCATCCAATGGTCGGAGCATCGCGTGAGCCAATAGGGTCGCAAGGCTGTTGACTGTGGGCGGCGGGAATCGCACGTCTTCCATTGCCAGCACGCCACTAAACGTTCTCTCGAGGACCATCCCCACCCAACGTTCGGGGCGTCTGCTGGAGGATACTGCGTCGACGAAGAAATCTGCCTCAAAGTCTACCTCCGTCTGTGGCAGGGAGCGAAGATCCTTTTTGACGAAGGCCGACGACTTGCCAAGTTTGAGTTTGTCGCTCCATTCCCACATGGTTCATCACTTCCACTCTTTTGGCCTTGCGCTCTTCGTGCCGGCATCCCATGTTACTGACGCTCAAGCCCACCTGTGTGACACTGTGCTTCTGGGAGAACCTATCGATTTCCTTCTGAACTTTCGGATCGATCGTCACGTCGGTCGCTTTCGATCTGATCCCATGACCGGAGCACAAATCGGATACTCATATATTATCGGCAGTGAGCCTGGAGATCAACGGACTTCCCTAATAGGACTGTTGGCCCACCGCAACTCTTATCAGCCCCCGGCTCTCTTTCTCTCAATCGTAAAGAAAACTGGTGATCCGGTGCATCAGACCATTGCAGACACTATATAGCGGTTCACAGCTTGCGAGAGTTTATCAGTCCTTTCTTTTTGACGCCGGTCACCTATGAAAAGCTCAAAGTCAAAAACTAAAATCCCTATTGCTCAAAAAATTTTCTTTGAGGCATCCACCTTACGACCTTTCAACCACGTTTCGTTGCTCATCTGAACAGCCCTTCGACTTCACGATGCATTATAATGGACATCGTGAATCTACCTATGTCTTGGACAATCGTAGTAATACGTTGCCAACCACCTATCCGGAGCTTGCCAAATACCAAGGCAGCTCATGCAGATTATTGAGACATAGCAATAATCCGCTCAGGTTCACTCATTGAATGGGAACTCCACGTAACCGTGGGTTCAGTGACCGACCGGAACTCAGAGCGTTAAAAGTCTCCTGGATATCATATATATTGCATCCTGCCAAAAGCCGAACATTCCCTGTTCAGAATTCCATCCTAAAGAAGCTTCTCATCGTATTCGTTGTCTGTCTTCCACATGGCTGACATGGTCGAGACCATTTTCCTGGCCACAGAATGTCTGGCATTGGCAGGAGTTATTCCATTTGAAACCATCCTTTTATAATAATCTTTGAATGCATTATCACCACGCTCTATAGCAGTAATTGCAGCCCCCATGACTGCATTCTTTAATCGTCTGTTGACAGCCCATGGCAATTTCAACCTGGGCGGTTTGGGTTTGCCCTTTTTATCTTTTCCGCTGGTTATCCTCACAAGTCCAACTCCACAGTATCTATGCAGCTTAGCTCTATTCTTGAACCGCCATGGTGTATCGAGATAGGCAAAAATCGTCGCTGCTCGAATGATCCCGATACCTGGAAGAGCACTCCAAGACTTAATTATTGGATATTTGCGGGCATATGAGCTGAATTGTTTCTTAGCTATCTTGACCTGCTCTTTGGTGGCATCATAACCGATCCATAACATATGCAACTGGGCTTTTAAGACAGAATTGTCAAGTTCTGAGAGCCACGCACGGCGACGGACAGGGTTGCGGACGACCTTCCGGGGAATGCGTACTCCATGCATCCGGCAACAAGCGCGAATTTTGTTAATATCTCTGACAGCATCACGAACGCGGTCATGATAGAGATTAACCCAGTGCTTCAGATGGGCTCGATGGTTATCGCAGGTATGATGGACCGCTTTAAGGTAGTTACCCCTGAGAAGAACAGCAAGTTTGCCGGAATCAATCTTATCGTCTTTGTCGCCTTCGCAGGTGATCAATTTATTACGACGCGGCTCGGAGACAACCAGTTTGTCCACCTTCTCGTGAAGGTTACGATACAACCAGCCGGCCATAGGGCCTTCTTCCATCGCAAGGATCTTCTTGCCCTGGATCGAATTGAGCACTGCGCTAATAGACGGAATGCTCGTGGGTACCGAATATCTTGCCACTATTCGGCCTCTTTGTTCGATGGCCAGTTCTGTGTTGTTGCTGTGCACGTCTGCTCCAATATAATACGTTGCCATGGCTAACTCCTTTCAAATTATGGTTAACATGTACTGCACCATTATATTTTAAGGATGCCTGGCTTTTCATATCTTCATTGAATACGTTGTCAAAAATCGGCGTTTTTGGGCTAAAAATAGTGGCAGATAGAACTCTATTCTGCCCTTTCAGTCATTGCATTTGGAACAGAAACTGTAGCCACATTTACTACAGCACGAGTCAAGTTTTACCTGGATCACCACGTGCCTGCACCTCGGGCAGAACAGAAAACCGGTCTCTGTATCTATTAACACCTTTTGTTTGTCCAACGTTGTGTGGAGTTTACGACAAACATTCATACCATCTGATTTTCACGGTTGTTTCACATTTTTGCCCTTAGACCGGTACCGATTCCTCGAGACCCTGATTTTCCTGTAAGGATACGAACTCAAAACTCTTGGCAGCCAGAAGTTGTAATTTTGGTAATTCTTCAGGGAAGAACGTATTAGTCAGTTGCCATGAACCATCATCTCTACGGAACTGCTTTTGTATTTGGACAGAATACCTTGTGAATGTTTGTTCATCTTTTTCAATTTCATTTTGAAATATGGCCGCACTTATATTGTTGATGCGGAATTTCTTGATTGGTTGGTTAGTTTGTTGTGCCATTATTGTGGCTCCTTTCCATAGTTAGTATTACCTACATTAAAATGATGGAAATAACTATCTGTCTTAAAACAAAAATTGCTACGATAGCTACAAACCATAATAAACCTGTTGGCTTGGGTATTGCCCTTCCCCTGGCCAAGCACCTATGAATCACATTAGGGACAAAATCGGTCGATAACTTCATCTGGTTGTAAATATGAGTCTTGCGTGCTTTTGCGCTTAAACCAATAATGAATCTGGCTGCTGCCAAAAAGAGGAAGGTGTCAATCAACATGATTACAAACAGAAATGGCAGCTTAAATATACTTGTTACAAAAATCATATGAAATTCCTCCAGTTAATTTTGAATTTATTTGTGGGTTTTGTTTGTATGTCTGTAGAAGGAGTCCAAATTTTAGGAATCCTTGGAATTTCAAATTTCATCTCTTCGAGGCTTGGAGCAGGATAGATTCGTGGCTGGATTTTACTTTTTCTCAAAGCATTTGCAAAATAATCAGTTGGAATCTCTGGGAACTCATCAAGACCCGGAGGAGTTACAACTAATCCTGGTACTGTGTTATAGAGATTACTCCACTGCTGGGGTGAAGGACAATCCGAAAAGCTCGAGCTGTTAATAGCGGTTTTTAGCAGTTGTGCAGCACCAGGGTATTTAGATCTCAGCTTTGTTATTATAGAATTGATGCCGCTGCCTCGCTGTTTTTTTAGTTCATCTTCATTAAATATACCACCTTCGCCTGTAAACTTTGAACCTGGTGTAACCAAAAGAAACTCTGCGTTAAGTATAGCCAGTGCATAACGGTCGGCATATTCACACCATGTCTTTGCAGGATCGGGCCTGTCATTATTCCAGGAAAGGTGTGAAGTATAACCAACAGTGCCGCAGGTTGTAGCTTTAGGCATCGAAAGGCTCGGATGATACAGGCTGTCAAAATCAATAAGGTATACATCTAAAGTATCTATGTCGATAAAAACATTACCGCACGATAGATCCCTGTGGCAGCAATGGTTAGCTTCGAGAAGTGTTATAAGCTTTGTTAAATTTTTGCAAATTGTAAAGCGTTGTAATTCACCCAGGTTTATATTGGAATCGCGTATATCATCTGCCAGATTTGCCCAGTCAAGACCTGTGATCCTCGGCATTAGAATCGTACCTTCGAGCCAATTATCGAGTTCTCTGGTATAATAGCAGCCAAAAGTCCTTTTAAGCAGACCCCTCGAGAGCACGTATCGATCTTTACCGCAGGCAAAACCATTGTTGTTTGGCAGAAGAGAGCTGATCTTGCTTAGATATTTTCGATCCGGACTGCGGGCACTATGGAATTTCTTGAGAATCCACATATTACCTTTGTCATCTATGAGAAAGAACGCTTCTGCCTGACCTTTTTTAGATGATAGGGGTTTGCCCTTTAACAAATTATGTTCCAGTGGCTTGAGAGAGAACATGTATATGATTGCGTTTCGATGACTGTTTAGCCAATACTCCATAACTTGTGCAGACATATTCTACTTCTCCATACTATGGTTTATCTGACACTGTGTCTTTGTTGGTTTTGAAGTTTTCGGCCTGACCCAGACAAAGGAGATATCATCATCGCCTTTTTTACTATTCAATTGCATATGCAGCTTATCGAGGATGCTTTCTTTTCTGTTATTGTCATTCAGGTCTACAGCATTTTGCTCGATCCATTCCCAAAGCTGTTGCCAGTTTGAGAAGCTGCCGTAAAATCCATCACTGCATAGAATAAAATTGGTTCCATGTGGGAACCTGTCCTGGTATAAATCAAAGTCACCGCTATAGAAATGGTCCGGCAGTACTTTTGTGGCAGGGCTGTGATCTCCGAAGCTATTAGCATGGCTAACAGATTCGACTGCAGGGATATATCTGATAGTACTGGAGTACCGTAAAAGCCGGTATTTCTGCCCCTGACACGTGAGTTTTGTGCCATAAAGGAATTTGGGGACAAGCAATCTATCCTGAGGGATTAATGGCAGAACCTGTAGTTCCAATAGATTTTGCTTGTATTCATTATCACTGTTGTTACAGCTATCGACAGGGGCACATACCGTCCAGTTGCGGGTATTTTCAGGTCTTATCCCTGCTCTTATAGCCAGACTGTGGTACTGTGATAATGATCCTTCAACCCTGACAAGTATGTCATCGCCCGGACCAAAGTTTTTTCTATTTAGTTTATATGATTGAAAAGTTTTGCCATCTGAAGCATCTACGGAATTATCAGATTTGGATGGGAATGATAAGGATGATGACAGTAAATCACCTGATGGAGAGCAGGCAAAAACAGCTGAATCTCCAAATTTGATAACATTGGCATCAACACCTTTATAGTCGCAAACGAATTTTGCCGCAACCATTGTTGTTTGATAGGCAATAGACCTTTTTCGCATAATGATTTCGTATAGCATCTGCTGCATTCCAACAGGAGTGTTTTCAGGAAAAATTACTTCTTTATTTTCCTGGCAATCCTCGCGAAGTGTCATAAGAAACTCACACAGCATTGCCAGCCTATCGTGAACATTGCCGTTGAATATGAAGGGAGCACAAGATGAAGCCAGTCCTGCCGCTTCTGCTGCATATGGTGAGGAAGTAACACCGTCACAAACACAGGCGATCTGACAGGGCTCGCTCCAGCGAGCCCTGTCTTGATCCTTCTTGTCACCTCCGAACATCATTTGCGATACGATGGTCAAAGCCTCATATGTCGTTGTTGAG
>Ga0299912_10005252_pt1 | contig 10631 bp, 20 predicted proteins | sample RVTome_2_FD_207667 | JGI IMG/M metagenome (GOLD analysis project Ga0299912, IMG submission 207667) | Soil microbial communities from uranium-contaminated site in the Upper Colorado River Basin, Wyoming, United States - RVT95D214 (version 2) ... | reverse complement strand
CGCGGATGGAGGGGGTGTCCTCCAGCGTGGCGGTACGGCCGATGCGGTCCAGGCCCAGGCCCTTGAGCGTGGCGCGCTGGTCCTTCTTGCGACGGATGGGGCTGCCGGTCTGAACGACCGTTACGGTGTTGGCCATGGTTGGATCCTCAGGCCTCGACCGCGTCGGCGGAGGCGCCGTCGGCGCGCCGGCCCAGCACGTCGGAGACCTTCTTGCCGCGCTTGGAGGCGATCTGGCGGGGCGACGACTGAAGCTTCAGGGCGTCGAAGGTGGCGCGCACCATGTTGTAGGGGTTGGACGAGCCGGTGGACTTGCCCACCACATCCTGCACGCCCAGCGTTTCCAGCACCGCGCGCATGGGGCCGCCGGCGATCACGCCCGTGCCCGGAGGCGCCGAGCGCAGGGTCACCTTGCCCGCGCCGTGCCGGCCCTGACCGTCGTGGTGCAGGGTGCGGCTCTCGCGCAGAGGCACGCGGATCATGGTCTTCTTGGCTTCCTCGGTGGCCTTGCGGATCGCCTCGGGCACCTCGCGCGCCTTGCCGTGGCCAAAGCCGACGCGGCCCTTCTGGTCGCCGACGATCATCAGGGCGGCGAAGGAGAAACGCCGGCCGCCCTTCACCGTGGCGGCCACGCGGTTGATGTGCACCAGCTTCTCGACGATGTCGCCGTCCGCACGCTCCTCTGGGGAGCTGCGACGATCGCGACGATCTCCGCCGCCGCCGCGCTGTCCGGGTTCTCGAGCCATGGGTTTCCCTTAGAAGTTCAAGCCGGCTTCGCGGGCCGCGTCGGCCAGGGCCTTGACCCGACCATGATAAATGTAGCCGCCACGGTCGAAGACCACGTCCTTGACGCCCTTGTCGATCGCGCGCTCGGCCAGCAGCTTGCCGACCCGGGCGGCGGCGTCCTTGTCCGCGCCCTTCTGATCGCCTTCCAGCGACGAGGCGGCGACCAGGGTGACGCCCTTCAGGTCGTCGATCACCTGGGCGTAGATGTTCTTGCTAGACCGGAACACCGACAGCCGCGGACGGCCGGTCGACAGCGCCTTCAGGCGCGTGCGCGTGCGTCGGGCCCGGCGTTGATTGAGATCGCGTGGGGAGAGCGCCATGACCTACTTCTTCTTGCCTTCCTTGCGCCGGACCTTCTCGCCCGCGTAGCGCACGCCCTTGCCCTTGTAGGGCTCGGGAGGACGGATGCGGCGGATGCGCGCGGCCATCTCGCCGATCAACTGCTTGTCGATGCCGGCGATCTTGATCTCGGTCTGCTTGGGCGTGGCGAAGGTCACGCCAGCGGGCGGCTCGATATCCACGTCGTGCGAGAAACCGAGCTGCATGGAGAGCGCATGGCCCTTCATCGCCGCACGATAGCCGACGCCGACCAGCTCCAGGGTGCGTTCGTAGCCCTGGGTGACGCCGGTCACCATGTTGTCCACCAGGGTGCGTGACAGGCCCCACATGGCGTGGGCGCGCGGGGTGTCCTCGCGCATGGACAGCACGATCTGGCCGCCCTCCTGCGCCACGACGATCTCTTCGGCCACGGTCCAGGCGAGCTGGCCCTTGGGCCCCTTCACCGTGACGGTCTGGCCTTCCAGGGTGACGCTGGCGCCCTGCGGGATGACGACGGGACTCTTGCCGATGCGGGACATGTCAGTACACCCGACAGATGACTTCACCGCCGACGTTCTGGTCGCGGGCGGCGGCGTCGGACATGACGCCCTTGGGGGTGGACAGAATCGAGATGCCCAGGCCGTTCTTCACGGGCTTCAGGTCCTTGATCGAGGAGTAGACCCGACGGCCGGGGGTGGAGACGCGGGAAATTTCCGCGATCACCGGGGCGCCGTCGAAGTACTTCAGCTCGATTTCCAGCTCCGGGTGCGCGCCGGGCTTTTCCACCCGCGCATAGCCGCGGATGTAGCCTTCGGTCTGCAGCACATCGAGAACGCGCTGGCGCAGGGTCGACGCGGGCGTCGACACCTTGCCGCGGCCTCTCATGGCGGCGTTTCTGATGCGGGCGATCATGTCGCCGACGGGATCGGTCATGCTCATGTGCGTCTACCAGCTCGACTTGACCATGCCGGGGATCTGCCCGGAGTTTGACAGCTCCCGCAGCGCGATGCGGCTCATCTGCAGCTTGCGGTAATAGCCGCGCGGACGCCCGGTCAGGATGCAGCGGTTCCTGATCCGCACCTTGGAGGAGTTGCGCGGCAGCTCGGCCAGCTTCAGCCGGGCCGCGAACCGCTCTTCCAACGGCAGGTTCTGATCGTTCGCGACCGCTTTGAGGGCTTCGCGCTTGGCGGCGAATTGCTTCACCAGGCGCTTGACCATTTCGTTGCGGTTGACGGTGCTCTTCTTGGCCATGAGGTCTCTTTCGTCCCGCTACGACTGTGGCTGTTGGAACGGGAACTGAAATTCGGCGAGCAAGGCGCGGGCCTCGTCGTCGGTCTGGGCGGTGGTGCACACGATGATGTCCATGCCCCACACCTGGTCGATCTGGTCGTAGTTGATCTCGGGGAACACGATGTGCTCCTTCAGGCCCAGGGCGTAGTTGCCCCGGCCGTCGAAGCTCGTCGGCTTCAGACCCCGGAAGTCCCTCACCCGCGGCAGGGCGATGGTGATCAGCCGGTCCAGGAACTCGTACATCCGGTCCTTGCGCAGGGTGACCTTGGCGCCGATGACCATCTGTTCGCGGATCTTGAACTGGGCGATGGACTGGCGCGCGCGGGTCGGCGCCGGCTTCTGACCGGTGATCAGCGCCAGGTCGGCCATGGCCGCGGCGGCCTTCTTGGAGTCGGCCACCGCCTCGCCGATCCCCATGTTCACCACGATCTTGTCGAGGCGGGGGATCTGCATCTCGTTGGTGTAGCCGAACTTTTCCTTCATCGCGGCCCGGATGGTCTCGCGATAGACGGACTTCATCCGCGGTTCGTAGGTTTGGGTCTCAGCCATCGATGACCTCGCCTGTGCTCTTGGCGAAACGGACCTTCTTGTCGCCTTCGACACGGAAGCCCACGCGCGTCGGCTTGCCGTTGGAATCGACATTCGCGACGTTGGAGATGTGAACGGGCGCTTCCTTGGTCTTGATGCCGCCCTGCGGATCGGCCTGGCTCGGCTTGGTGTGCCGCTTGACCAGGTTCAGACCGGAGACGAGCACGCGCTCTTCGGTGGGGAACACCCGCACGACCTGGCCCTGGCGACCCTTGTCGCGGCCGGCCAGCAGGATCACGCGATCCCCCTTTTTGACTTTCGCCGACATCACAACACCTCCGGCGCGAGCGAGATGATCTTCATGTGGTTCTTGGCGCGCAGCTCGCGCGGAACCGGGCCGAAGATGCGGGTGCCGATGGGCTCGGACTGCTTGTTGACGATCACCGCCGCGTTCTTGTCGAAGCGGATGGTGGAGCCGTCCTTGCGCTTGATCGGCGAGGAGGTGCGAACGACGATGGCTTGCAGCACCTCGCCCTTCTTCACCCGGCCGCGCGGGATGGCTTCCTTCACCGACACCACGATGCGGTCGCCCACGTGGGCGTAGCGGCGGCCCGCGCCGCCCAGCACCTTGATGCACATCACGCGGCGGGCGCCGGAGTTGTCCGCGACCTCGAGGTTGGACTGCATCTGGATCATGCGGAGGCCCCGTCTTCAGTGGCTTCGGGGGCCGCGGCCTTCTTGGCGCGCGACGCCTTGGGCTTGGGCGCGGCGGCCGTCTCGCCGGCCACGACTTCCCAGGTCTTCAGCTTGGACCGGGGCGCGCACTCGGCGATGCGCACGACCTCGCCTTCCTTGCAGGCGTTGGCCTCGTCATGGGCGTGGTACTTCTTGGACCGGCGCACGGTCTTCTTCAGCAGCGGGTGCAGGAAGGTGCGCTCGACGCGGACGACAACCGTCTTGTCCGCCTTGTCGGAGACCACCACCCCTTCGAGAATTCGTTTCGGCATCGTGTGATCCTCAGGCGGCGGTCTTGGAGCGCAGCACGGTCTTGATGCGGGCGATGTCCTTGCGGACCTCGTTCGCACGGTGAGTCTTTTCCAGCTGGCCGGTGGCGGCCTGGAAGCGCAGGTTGAACTGCTCCTTCTTCAGGTTCAGCAGCTGATCCTGGAGCTGGTCGGCGGTCATTCCGCGAACGTCATCGATCTTCATGGTCAGGCCTCATGCCCCGCGCCGGCGTCCAGGCGCGTGACGATCTTGGTGCGCACCGACAGCTTGGCCGCGCCGAGCCGCAGGGCTTCGCGCGCCACGTCGTTCGGCACGCCGTCGATCTCGAACAGGATCCGGCCCGGATGCACCCGCGCCGCCCAGTAATCGACCGCGCCCTTGCCCTTGCCCATCCGCACTTCGGCGGGCTTGCCGGTCACCGGCAGGTCCGGGAACACCCGGATCCACACCCGGCCCTGACGCTTCATCTGGCGGGTGATCGCGCGACGAGCGGCCTCGATCTGGCGGGCGGTGACCCGCTCCGGCTCCAACGACTTCAGGCCGAAGGCGCCGAAATTCAGCGCGAAGCCAGCCTTGGCCGATCCGTGGATGCGGCCTTTGAACTGCTTGCGGAAGCGGGTTTTCTTAGGTTGCAGCATGACTTACCTCACGCGCCCGCTTCTGCGCCGCCGCGGCGGCCTCGGGGGCCGCGATCGGGACGGTCGGACCGCTCGCGCATCGAGCCTTCGCTGGCCGGACCGGACTCTCCGGCCAGGCGCTTGTCCTGGGCCATGGGATCGTGCTCGAGCACTTCACCCTTGAAGATCCACACCTTCACGCCGATCTGGCCGTAGGTGGTCTTGGCTTCGGCGAAGCCGTAGTCGATGTCCGCGCGCAGGGTGTGCAGCGGCACGCGGCCTTCGCGGTACCACTCCATGCGCGCGATTTCCGCGCCGCCGAGCCGACCGCCGACATTGACCCGAATGCCCTTGGCGCCCAGGCGGACGGCCGACTGCATCGAGCGCTTCATCGCCCGCCGGAACGCAACGCGGCGCTCGAGCTGCTGGGCGATGTTCTCGGCCAGGAGCTGGGCGTCGGTCTCGGGCTTGCGGATCTCGACGATGTTGAGAAACACCTCGCCCTCGGCCATCGCCGAGATGTCCTTGCGCAGCTTCTCGATGTCCGCGCCCTTCTTGCCGATGATCACGCCGGGGCGCGCGGCATAGATGGTGATGCGGCACTTCTTGTGCGGACGCTCGATGATGATCCGCGACACGCCGGCCTGATACAGGCGCTTCTTCAGCTCCTGACGGATCTTGATGTCCTGGTGCAGCAGGCGGCCGTACTCTTCCTTCTTCGCGAACCAGCGAGAATCCCAGGTGCGGTTGATGCCGAGCCGCAGCCCGATCGGATTGACCTTCTGACCCATCAGGCCGCCTCGCTCAGCTCACGGACCACGATGGTGATCTCGGAAAACGGTTTGGAGATGCGATAAGCGCGACCGCGGGCGCGGAACTCGATGCGCTTCATGGTGATGTTCTTGCCGATATAGGCCTCGGCCACGACCAGATTGTCGATGTCGAGGTTGTGGTTGTTCTCGGCGTTGGAGATGGCCGAATACAGCGCCTTGCGCACGTCGCCGGCGATCCGCTTGTGCGAGAATTCGAGCTCGTTCAGCGCCTTCTGGACCCGCAGACCGCGAATGGACGCGGCCACGAGGTTCAGCTTGCGCGCGCCGGTGCGCAGCGAGCGCACCTTGGCCATCGCTTCGAAGGGCTTCACGCGGCGAGGTTTGGAGGTCTGGCCCATGGCTACTTCCTCTTCGCTTTCCGGTCGGCCGCGTGGCCGTGGAAGGTCCGGGTCGGAGAGAACTCGCCGAGCTTGTGGCCGACCATGTCCTCGGACACCAGGACGGGGATGTGCTTCTGGCCGTTGTGGACGCCGAAGGTGATGCCCACGAACTGCGGCATGATGGTCGAGCGCCGCGACCAGGTCTTGATCACGTCCCTGCGGCCCGAGGCGGTGGCGGCGTCGGCCTTCTTCAGCAGATAGCCGTCGACGAACGGACCTTTCCAGACTGAGCGGGTCATCCTCTAGCGAGCCTTCTTCAGGTGGCGAGAGCGGATGATCAGCCGGTCCGTCGCCTTGTTCTTGCGGGTCTTCTTGCCCTTGGTCGGGAAGCCCCAGGGGGTGACCGGGTGACGGCCGCCGGAGGTCTTGCCCTCACCGCCGCCATGGGGGTGATCGACCGGGTTCATGGCCACGCCGCGCACGTGCGGACGGAAGCCCTTGTGGCGGTTGCGGCCGGCCTTGCCGATCACTTCGTTCATGTGGTCGGGGTTGGAGACCGCGCCGACCGTGGCCATGCAGGTGTCCAGCGCCATCCGAAGCTCGCCCGAGTTCAGGCGGATCTGGGCGTAGCCGGCGTCGCGGCCGACGAGCTGGGCGTAGGTCCCGGCCGAGCGGGCGATCTGGCCGCCCTTCAGGGGCTTCATCTCGATGTTGTGGATGATCGCGCCCAGCGGCATGGAGCGCAGCGGCATGGCGTTGCCGGGCTTCACGTCCACCTTCTCGCCAGCGATCACCTGGTCGCCGACCTTCATCCGCTGCGGCGCCAGGATGTAGGCCAGTTCGCCGTCCTCATACTTCAGAAGGGCGATGAAGGCCGTGCGGTTGGGGTCGTACTCCAGCCGTTCGACCGTGGCCGGCACGTCCCACTTGCGGCGCTTGAAGTCGATCTTGCGATAGAGCCGCTTGGCGCCGCCGCCGCGGAAACGCACCGCGATGCGTCCGCCGCCGCCACGTCCGCCGGACTTGGTCAGGCCCTCGACCAGGCTCTTCTCGGGCCGGCCCTTGTGCAGCTCGGACCGGTCGATGAGCACGAGGCCGCGCTGGCCGGGCGACGTCGGATTATACTGCTTGAGCGCCATGACTTAGAGCCCCGTCGCCACGTCGATGGACTGGCCTTCGGCCAGGGTGACGATGGCCTTCTTGATGTCCGAGCGCCGACCCATCGTGCCCCGGAAGCGCTTGGTCTTGCCTTTGACGTTGAGGGTGTTGACCTTGGTCACCTTCACCTTGAACAGCGCCTCGACCGCCTCGGCGATCTGGTCCTTGGTCGCGTCATTGGCCACGCGGAAGACGACCTTGTTCTGTTCGGACAGATAGGTGGCCTTCTCGGTGATGATCGGCGAGAGGATCGCGTCGTAATGCTTGGCGGCGGGAACGGCAGCCATCACGCGGCCTCCTTCTCAGCGAAACGGGCCGCGATCGCGTCGATCGCAGCCCGTGTGAGCACCAGGGAGTCGCGCCGCAGGATGTCGTACACGTTCAGTCCGGCGGACGGCAGAACGTCTACGTTCGGAATGTTGCGGGCGGCGAGCTTCAGGTTGCCATCCACGTCCGCCCCGGTGATGACCAGGGCGTTCTTCAGCCCGATCTTGTCGAACGAGGCCTTCAGGGCGGCGGTCTTGGGGGTGTCCAGCGCCAGGGCGTCCACCACCATCAGGGCGCCGGCCTTGACCTTGGACGACAGGGCGTGGCGCAGGCCCAGCGCGCGCATCTTCTTGGTCAGGTCGATGGCGTGACTGCGGACCACCGGCCCGTGCGTCTTGGCGCCGCCCACGAACTGGGACGCCTTGCGCGAGCCGTGACGGGCGCCGCCGGTGCCCTTTTGCTTGTACATCTTCTTGCCGGTGCGGGCGACTTCGTTGCGGGTCTTGATCTTGTGGGTGCCCGCGCGGCGGCAGGCGAGCTGCCAGGTCACGACGCGCTGCAGGATGTCGGCGCGGATATCCTCGATGCCGAAGATATCGTCGGGCAGCTCGATGGAACCGCCCTTGCCGCCGTCGAGTTTGATGACGTCGAATTTCATTACGCTTCGCCCCCGTTGGACGCTTCAGGGGTCGCGGCCTCAGGCGCCGGAGCTTCGTCGATCGCCGGCGCGGCCTCGGCCGCCTCAGCCTTGCCCGCCGACTTGCCAGCCGACTTGAATGCGCCCGGACGTGGCGCTTCGGCGTGGGGCTTGGCCTTGATGGCGTCGCGGACCCGTACATAGGAGCCTTCGGCCCCCGGAACCGCGCCCTTGACCAGGATCAGGCCGCGTTCCGTATCCACCCGCCAGATGGCGACGTTCAAGGTGGTGACGCGGTCCTGGCCCAGGTGGCCGGCCATGTGCTTGCCCTTGAACACCTTGCCGGGGTCCTGGCGCTGGCCGGTGGAGCCGTGCGCCCGGTGCGACACCGAGACGCCGTGAGTGGCGCGCATGCCGCCGAAGTGCCAGCGCTTGATGGCGCCCTGGAAGCCCTTGCCGACGGTGACGCCGCAGACGTCCACCTTCTGGCCGGGCACGTAGTGGTCGGCGGTGATCTCCGCGCCCACTTCGATCAGATTGTCCTCGCTGACGTGGAACTCGGCCAGGGCGCGCTTGGGCTCGACCATCGCCTTGCCGAAATGGCCGCGCAGGGCCTTGGTGGTGCGCGTGACCTTCTTGGCGCCCGAGCCCAGCTGCAGGGCCACGTAGCCGTCCTTGTCCTTGGTGCGCTGGGCCACGACCTGGCAGCCGTCCAGGGCCAGCACCGTCACCGGCACGCCGGTCCCGTCCTCATCGAACAGGCGGGTCATGCCGAGCTTCTTGGCGATTACGCCGGTACGCATTTGCGCCGCCCCCGCCTAGAGCTTGATCTCGACGTCCACCCCGGCCGACAGGTCGAGCTTCATCAGCGCGTCCACGGTCTGGGGGGTGGGGTCGACGATGTCGAGCACGCGCTTGTGCGTGCGGATTTCAAACTGCTCGCGGCTCTTCTTGTCGACGTGCGGCGAGCGGTTGACGGTGAATTTTTCGATCAGGGTCGGCAGCGGAATCGGACCGCGCACGGTCGCGCCGGTGCGCTTGGCGGTCTGGACGATCTCCCGGGTGGAGTGGTCCAGAATCCGGTGGTCGAAGGCCTTGAGCCGGATACGTATGTTCTGTCGATCCATTTCGCCCATAACTCCTGGCGCCCACGACGCCCGTCACCCTGTCAAAGACCGAAACGCGGTCCCAGGAGCCGAAGCCCCAAGGCCCGCACACGCAACGTTCCGCAAAACGATCAAGGCCCGCGCGATACCAGATCGCGTGGGTCCCGCCCCATACCACGCCGCCGAAGCATCCACCAAGGCCGAAGCCCCAGGGCGGCGCGCCCAAATAGCGAGGGCATTGTGTGGTCGTCTCGCGGACCGCGTCTAGACGCGAACGTCTACGGCCGGCCCAACAGAGCGGGGGTATCTACGTGTCGAGGCCCGCTCAGTCAAGGGCGATGGATAGGCGATCAGTCGCCGATTTCGACGCTTCCCGAGCCCGAGACGTGCTGGCGCACTCGGCCGAGCGCTTTGCCGACGCGCACGTTCCCCGACCCGGAGATGGCGGCGTCGACGTCGTGCGCCGAACCGCCGAAGTCCACCCCGCCCGAGCCGGAGATGCGGACGATCATGGTCGAGACGTCGCCGCCGGCGACACGCACGTTCCCGGACCCGGAGATGGCCACGTCCAGCGAGCCGTTGGCCTGGCCCACGAAAGCATCGCTCGAGCCCGAGATCCTGATCTCCACCGGCCCGGCCGCCGACCGCGCGGACACGTCGCCGGAACCCGCGCTGTGCACCGTCAGAGCCCCCGCCGCGCCAGCGTGTACGTCGCCCGAGCCTGCATCGTTGATCTCCAACGCGCCCTTGACGTTGGCCGCCGTCCAGTCGCCGCAGCCGGCGTTCGACAGGACAAGGCTATCCGAACGGCCGACCGAGCCGAACACCGCCCCAGAGGCGCTTACGCGGGCGTCCATCGGGGTGCGCACGACCACCTCGGGCAGGTTGTCGACGCCCGTCCAGCGGCGATGGCGAAGATGAATTCTGGCGTCGCCGCCCCGGCCGCTGCACCAGGGGCCCCAGCCCCAATCGCCGAACCAGAAGCCCAGCCAGCGCCGATGCCTGTCACGGCCGCCGTCCACGATCACCCGGTCGCCCTCGCGGCTGACCCTGAGGGGCATGTCCCGATTGGTGCGGGTGATGGTCACCTGGACGTCCTGGCGCGCCTCGGGGATCACCACGACGCGGGCGGCCGCGTCTGCGATCGAGACGGAGGGGGCGGCTCGCGCGGCGCCCGCCATCGCCAGGATGGAGGCCGCGATGCCTAGGATGGGTACAGCGCGCATGTCGTCATCCTCCCCGATGAGCCTTGAGCGATCGACTTCGAGGCGGACGCTACCGCCGGTCTAGCGCGGAGGCAGCTTAATTCGAGGTCATGACCTCGTTGTCATCCGGGCCGCAAACGCAAACCGCCGCCGGAGGGCGTCCCGGCGGCGGCTTGGTCTTGCCCGTGCGTCCCCCCGGGCTCGGCCGGAGGCCGACCCGAGGACATGCTTCGAGACGCGCCTTGCAGGCGCTCCTCAGGATGACGAAGGTCCTGGCTGCAAGAAGCGCGTCATGGTGAGGAGCGGCGCGTCAGCGCCGCGTCTCGAACCACGCACGACCCGCAGCCCTACTCGACGATCCCCGGGACGGAGCCCGGGGATGACGTCCCGCCTACTCGATAATCTTCGCCACGACGCCGGCACCGACGGTTCGGCCGCCTTCGCGGATGGCGAAGCGGAGTTTCTCTTCCATGGCGATCGGGGTGATCAGCTCCACGTCCAGCTCCGCGTTGTCGCCCGGCATGATCATCTCCACGCCTTCGCGCAGCTTGATGATCCCCGTCA
>Ga0299912_10005251_pt1 | contig 10632 bp, 12 predicted proteins | sample RVTome_2_FD_207667 | JGI IMG/M metagenome (GOLD analysis project Ga0299912, IMG submission 207667) | Soil microbial communities from uranium-contaminated site in the Upper Colorado River Basin, Wyoming, United States - RVT95D214 (version 2) ... | reverse complement strand
CGCGGATCGGTCAATCTCCAGAATCCGATCTATGTGTTCCGGCTCCATGCCCAATATCAGATCCGCCTTCCGGATAAGAGCGCGGGTCAAGAGGCGCGATCTATGACCCGATATATCGATATTCCAATGGGCCGCGACTGCAATAGCATGATCGGTCGCCGGTACCCCATCTCCGGCCATCGTTCCCGCTGAACTGAATTTTAGATCGTCCAGCTTTTTTTCTTTTGCCAACGCCCTGGCAATTCCCTCCGCCATCGGCGAACGGCAGGTGTTGCCCGTGCAGACCATGAGGATATTAAAATCTCGATTGCCTGGCATTGCTATCTACCGTTCCGGCCAGATCCTCCAGCCTGATTAAACCTTCCCGAATCACGTGGATTTTCTCGCCCGTGCAATCGATGACCGTCGAGGCTTCGCCTGATGGCTCGTCTTTAAAGCGGCAGATATAATCGACATTGGCGATTATTTCATCGGGTACCTTATCGAGCGACTGCGGAGCGGGTTCACCGCTCAAATTAGCGCTGGTAGCAGCGACCGGTCGGCCGAACAGGCGAATCAATGACCGGAGATCGGCCGCGTCAGGCAATCTGATTCCAAGCGAATTTTTATCGCCGGCGATATGGCTTATGTCGGCGAGTCTCGAACTCAGGATTATAGTTAATGGGCCGGGCCAGAAAGTCTGCATTAGCTTCTCTATTGAAGGTGAAAGCTCGAGCTGCAGCATATCAAGGCGCTCAAGAGAATCGCACAGGATCGCAGTAGGCTTGGGTTCGCTTTTCTTAATCTTAAATATCGAAGCAAGCGTATCGGCATTTTTAAAATCGCACATCATACCCCAGACTGTATCGGTGGGCGCCAGCAATATACCTCCGGCCTGCAGCACATCGACGGCTTTCTCCATTTCGACTGCCGGCGAATCCACGCTTACTCGATTACCCTCACGAGCCAGGCATTTTTAAACCCGAGTTGTTTGACGAAGTCCAGAAACGCCTCGCCCTCGTCGGGTTCATAAAATTCTCCGACCCGAACCTTGTAATAAGGGGTTTGGTATTCGACAAATACCCCTTCGGGAAAAAGCTGCTCTATGTCCGAGGCAAATTGCTGAGCCTCGTCGAATGATTTGGAGGCGAATACCTGCACCCGGAATATGACTGCCGCCTGCTCGGCCTCGCTATCCGGCTGAACACCATATGCCGGATGGGCCTGGTCGGGATTATCGGGCGCCGAAAAATCAAGTTCCGGTTGAACCGAACCTTTGCTCGATTTGCCCTGGCCCGTGATTACGGCATCATCCCCAGGGAATCCCAGAGGATCGAATCGATTTTCGGCCGTCGTCCGCCGATCTTTTTCGACCGCGGCCTGATGTAGCCTGCCGCCGCATCCGGGCAAAAGCGCCAGCACGATCAGGAACGAGCTAAAGGTATTTATTATATGCCTCATTTTTCTCCAGTTTGGCGAGCAGCTCCTTGATATCATTGATCCGCGTTTTATGGGCCACCATTATCACCTTATCCGTCTTAACCACCACGAGGTCCGAAATGCCAAACCCGACCAACAACTCGTCTTTGTCGTTATTAATAATCGTGTTTTCGTAGCTTGCGTCCATCAGGATATTACCGAGAGTCACGTTGCCCTGCTGGTTCGGGGTATGAATCCGCTGCATGGCCAGCCAGGAACCGACGTCGTCCCATCTTATATCTCCTTTTACGCACAGCACGTTATCCGCTTTTTCAAGAATCGCGAAATCAACCGAAATATTTTCACAATCTCGATAGAGGCATTTGATCGGTTCATTATCGCGCGCCGAGCCAACGGTCGAAATGTACGTCTGCAGGCAGGCGAACATGCCGGGCATGTACTTTTCGAGCGCTTTTAAGAACGATCTAACGCTCCAGACGAACATCCCGGAATTCCAGAGATGCTTGCGATCAAGGTAGTATTCCTGCGCCTTGGGCCGTTCCGGTTTTTCTTTAAAACGAAGAACGTCGTAAAATTTGATGCCGCTGATTTCGGTGATCTTCGGGCCCATCTCGATATAGCCGTAGCTGGTTTCCGCCCGGCTGGGAATGATGCCGATTGTAATCAGTCGATCTTCGCGAGAGGCCAGGTTGGACGTAGCCTCGAGAATCCGCAACAACTGCTCCTTGGGTTCTATCAGGTGGTCTGAAGAAAGGACTATCATCACGGCGTCGGGATCCTTTATATCGATATGAACGGCGGCGAGGGCCAACGCCAGGCAGGTATTTTTGCCCTGCGGTTCCAGCAGCAAGTTTTCGCGCTTGAGTTGCGGCACGTTTTGTAAAATTAAATTCTCCGTATCGGCGCCGGCCACTACCAGGATTTTATCCGCCGATATGTATCCATCAAGCCGGTCAATCGTTTCTTCCAGCATGACTTTACTTGAGGTTAGTTTAAGCAGTTGCTTGGGGTGCTTGCGCGTGGACAGAGGCCAGAACCGTTCACCTCTTCCCCCCGCCAGTATTACGCCATAATTCATCTCATTTGCCTTTGTTTTTGCCCGCGGGCACCCTCATCGGCCTATGTTCGTATAAATATCTTTTGATCTTCCGTGTTGAGGTTTTTTCGAAATCTTCGTCCCGCAGCATCACGTATTTTACACGCTTATGATCGGCCAGTTGTTCACATTGCCGGGAAACCTCGAGACGAACGGTCTTTTCAATGAATTCCTCGGTCAGGGTTAGGCCTTTTTCTTCCGCCCGCGCGGAGAAATATTCGAGATCCGGCACGATTATGGCCTCGATTTCTTCGCCGCCGCCCACGGCGACGTCAGGCCGCCCCAACACCAGCGATTCGAGTATAAAAGGCGAGGCGTTCAGGACAAATTCTATCTCCTCGGGATAGACGTTTTTGCCTCCCGGAGTAACTATCAGGTTTTTCTTTCTGCCGGTAATGTAATAATATCCTTCATCATCAACGCGCCCCAGATCGCCCGTGTGCAGCCAGCCATCGATAATCGTTTCAGCCGTGGCCGCGTCATTCTTATAATAGCCCAGCATGATCATCGGTCCTCTGGCCACCAGTTCGCCGACACCCTGGCTGTCTTTATCGATAATCCTTATGTCGGCATCTACGATGGCTCGCCCGATTGAATTATTTTTGTATTTATCGAGAGGGTTAAAGGTCAACACAGGGGCCGATTCGGTCAGCCCATAGCCCTGAATCAAGCGGAGCCCCAGGCAATTGAATGCTTCGGCGATATCCGGCGCCATCGGTGCGCCGCCGGCTACCAGCAAGCGCAATGATGATAGCCCGGCCTTCTCCCGCAGCCCGTGAAACAGCCGCCCGCCCGCCTCGACGTTAATTGTTTTCTTTAATAATTTGGCGATCCCGTAAATGCTTCGGAAAACGGCCCTGGTAAAAGGCGGCTTTTTGCCGATCGCCCGCGTTATACCCATGAACATCTTTTCGAACACCAGGGGGACACCCAGGAGAATGGTAGCCCCACTGCTTTTGATATCTTCGACTATCAGCTTGGAGGCCAAACCGCGGGCGTAGGTAATCGCCGCGCCGTCGCTCAGCGGCGTTAAGAATCCACAGGTGCATTCAAACGTGTGATGTATCGGTAAAATCGAGATAAAATTGTCGGTGGGATAAAGCACCATCAACTGGGTGATCGAGCAGATATCACTGGTGATATTCCCATGCGATAGCATTACTCCCTTGGCCAGCCCGGTCGTTCCCGACGTATAAAGAATGGCTGCCAGCGTATCCAGGGGCACGTCCGGCGGCTCCAATTCGGGAGGGGCATTTTCGGCCAGCAGGTATTCGGCTGAACCGTTGCCCGGGTCCATCAGGATTATCTTTTCCAGGGAATCGATGTTATCCCCGAAAGATTCGACGTCCGGGTAAAATTTGATTGACGTAACAAGGACCTTAGCCCCGGAATTCCTGATGATGTAGCTCCACTCCGGCGGTTTTAGAAGTGCATCCAACGGCACATTTGCCGCTTTAAGAAATAATGTGGCAAAATAAGTTGCGCCCCAGGCGGGTCGATTTTCGGATAGAATAGCGACCTTGTCATCCGCTTTAATTCCGGCACGACTCAGGGCCGCGGCCGCCTGCATGACCATTTTATAGAAACCGTCATAAGTAATATCCTTGAAGCTATCACCATCGAAATATCTCATGGCCACTCTCGACCCGTATTGCCGGCGGCTTTGATCAAGCATACGGGGAATCGTCAACCTGTTGACCGGTTCGAGCTTGTTCATAAAATTAAGCTGCGCCTGAAGTGATTTGCCTCATAATAATGGCCCGAATATATGATTTGGTCATTGACTTTGCAAGCTTTTATAAAAATCGACGTAAGGAACACCCGATTGCCAACCGGCGGGATGTATTTGAATTTTGGCTTCCAATTCGAAATTGCCGTGGTTTTTAAGATGGAATAAGCGAGATATATTGAATATAATCGTCGCTGGCGGTTATTGAATAATGGGAAGCAAAATGGAATCGCCGGACAACGAACTGGTCATGGCCTGCCGCAACGGCAATCTTAGGAATTTTCAGATTCTGGTGGAGCGGTATAAAAAACCGGTCTATTACTTCGCCCTGGGGATGATCGGCAATGCCGACGATGCCCTGGATATTTCGCAGGAGGCGTTTATTAACGCTTACAAATCGTTGAGCCGCTTTGATGATTCGCGCCAATTCAAAAGCTGGCTGTTTGCCATTGCTGCCAATCTCTGCAAAAACGCCCTGAGAGCGGCCGCCGTTCGCCGTAAGTATCTCGGTTCCGATGGCGTGATCGATATCGGCGCGGTCAACGCCGCCGATCCCGAAAAATGCTTGATCACGAAAGAGAAAAAGGAAGCCGTCTGGAAGGCGTTAAGCGAAATTGACGAGGAGGCTCGTGAAATCATCATCCTCAAGCATTTCCAGGATATGTCGTATAAGGAAATCGCCGAGGTGCTGGACATTCCGGCCGGTTCGGTGATGTCGCGGCTGCATTATGCCAGACTAAAACTTAAAAACGCGCTGGGGGAGGACTGCCGATGAACTGCCAGGAGGCTATGATATACATATCCGGCAGAATCGATGGCGAGTTGACCACCGAGCAGGAAAAAATGCTTGACGAGCATCTGCAAACCTGCCCGCGCTGCCGGAAGGAACTCGACGAATTGCTTAAGCTTAAGGAGGTAACTTCAAATATGCGCTTCACCGATCTACCCGACAAATATTGGGCGGGCTACTGGCACGCCATCTATGATCGCCTGGAAAGAGGCCTTGGCTGGATACTATTATCGATCGGAGCGATTATTCTGGCCGCCCTGGGGACCTGGGAAATTTTCCGGCACTTCTTCCTTGATCCCGTTCAGCCTATTCTGCTAAAATTAGCTATCGGTTCTGGATTGCTGGGTTTGATAATTCTGATAATCTCGGTCCTGCGCGAAAGATTATTCGCGCGCAAACACGAACGCTATGAGGAGGTGGAGCGGTGAATCCCAAAAGCCCATTTATTATTGCCACGGCCGATGAGATCCCCGGCAAAAAAATCGTCGAGGTCTATGGCCTGGTCAGGGGCAATACCATACGCGCACGCCATATCGGCCGCGATATACTGGCCGTGATGAAAAATATCGTCGGCGGCGAAATAAGCGATTACACTAAAATGATCGCCGAAGCGCGCGAGCAGGCTATCGACCGGATGATTGCCGAAGCCACCGGGCTGGGCGCTAACGCCATCGTGGCGATGCGCTTTACCACCTCCGAGGTAATGCAGGGCGCGGCGGAGCTTTTAGCCTACGGCACCGCGGTGAAAGTGGAGGATATTAGGTAAAAATAACGCAACAGTTATTGCGAGCATGGTAGGTCAACCCGCCTGCCGCATTGGGGCCCATTGGGGCGGGTTGACGATTATTGAATTAAGCAGCGCCCCAAGACAAATAAAAATGTCGAAACCACGAGGGTTTCGACCTACCCCTGAAAAAAAAGCATTGGAGGAGATAAAATGAATGAAAATGTTGATGATGTTCTGAATTTGGCAAAAGAATTATTCGAGCTATTGACAAAGGCAAAAATGCGAATGATCGGTAAATGGGATAGGCAGGTATGGGCGGACGATTGGGGAAATTATAATGGAGAAACGCCAGCTATCAAATCAGTATATATCCTATGGAACGATAAAGGCAATCCCTATCGACCCATATATGTTGGACAAGGCCTTTTGAGCAAAAGGCTTAATAGTCATTCTCTCAGAAAATGGTCGCATAATAAAATTCAATTCATCACACATCGTGATAATCCGCGATTGGCGGAGGCCAATATTAGAAAATTATTAGAACGGCTGGCAATAATTGCACTAAACCCTGAAAAAAACAGAGGCTGATCCAATGGTGATAACTATTTCCATCTGAATGTACCCCGCTTTAGATAAGCCCACTATTCCGTAAGCTAATGACTACATCCATTTGTTGATTGTGCGACCGGGGATGATTAGGAATCATAAGCCAGAGAGCTTTCTGGCTAAGATTTGTTAACCTTTGTCCATTTTGGCTTAAGATCAATGCAGCATCAACAGCATATTGACCATTAGTTGTGATCCTCGGATGACATATACAGGGATTAATCCCCATAATGAGATTTGCCTGACACAGACCCAAAAAAGCATTCCTTGCGCAACATTTCTGCCGCGTCGAATTCGATAACCTCATTCTATTTATTATGCGGTCCCATTCACTCAATGGGCAGAGACCTTGATTTCTCTGCAATCTCTGTGCCGTCAAAACTGCTGCCCTTCCGAATGCTCCCATTTTAATAACCTCCAAACCGGTGTGTTAAGTCTATTACCCCTTTTAGACTCACAAATATGGCAATATTGATAATGCTATTTATTATTAACATCGGCATTAAATCGGAGTCTATTACGATGCAATTTTGTAAGCATGGTAGGTCAACCCGCCTGCCGCATTTGGGCCCATTGGGGCGGGTTGACGATTATTGAATTAAGCAGCGCCCTAAGACAAATAAAAATGTCGAAACCACGGGGGTTTCGACCTACCCCTTATCCCCCTTTTAAATAGTCGCCTGCTTATCTGCAAGAACCACTTCTTCCTTCTTTACTTTTTCGGGGAACGTCGCCGTCTCTCCCGAACGGAAAATAGTCTTATTAAATATGAACGGGAATAAAATCTTGTTCGCGATAAGATAGGCAATAATTAGATACATCCCGCCGACTACCAGGTCGATAATATAGTGATGGTTCAAATACACTGCTGAAGCCCAGGTTAAAATTGGATAAAGTAGAAGCCAGGGCAGATATTTCCTGAATTTTTTATACAGGAATAAAATAACAACGATCGGATATGATCCGTGCAATGAAGGGATAGCTGCAAAGTAATTGGGATTAAAATTATCCCACAAAGTCGTAAAGAAATTCACTTTCAACAACCGGTCAACGGAAATTAGCGAACCCGCGGCTCCTATCAGTTCGCCCTGCGGCTGGGCAAAACCGTACTTCATAACATACCAGGGCGGCGCTGCCGGAAAAAGAAAGAACGTGGTCAGCGCCATTATGTTCAAGATAGTCATCGTATAGGCAAACCGGTAATACATTGCTCTGTCGTTTGTCGTATGCCACAACACCCATCCGGCTAACAGCGGGACCGCAAAATGGATTGTATAGAGATCCGCCGCTAGCAGGTCGAATATTTTTTTAAACCAACTGCCGTCAATAGCGTGCTGCAAATCCTGGAAGAAAAACGAGGGTATCTTGCCGCCGAACAGTGGCCCGAACAGCGCTAATTCGACATCATAAATGTCCTTGATATGAATGGCACCTCGCCAGTTGTCCGCCACGCCACGCATCATGTCATAAAAAACCCAGAAGAGGATAAAGGGCAGCCAGTCGACGAGAAATTTGCGCGCACCGCTTTTCCCGAAAGCGAGGGTTAAAACCAACAGCGCAAGGAAAATATGATCAGGTCTTATATGAAGTCTCTGGTGGATATAAATAAAATACAACACGATTCCCACAAAAATACAAATCCGCCATTTTAAGGATGTCTTATTCATATGACAAACGTAGCCTCGTTACGCATCAAGCCCAAAATATTTAATCAAGTCTATATTTTATGTAATCACTTTAACTCATACAACAAATTTCTTTTAAATCTCCTATCTTCCATGATCGGATTGAATAATCTTGAAACTTATTTGAGCTCTTCGAGTGGACGGACGGTCATTATTAACAATTCCCCTCAACCCTGCTTGCATTTAACCGGTTCATTCACTAATATAAAAGATGTATCAAGGCGGCGCAGGCGGTGCGCCGTCAATTATGCTATGAAAGGTTTATCGTTATGACTGAAGACTCTCATGTAGATTTGATGGCCATCGGCGCCCACCCGGATGACGTCGAGGTCGGCTGCGGCGGGCTGCTGGCCAAACTGAACGGACGCGGCTACCGCTGCGGCATAGTTTACCTGACTCGCGGGGAAATGGGCACCGGTGGCACCGCGGCAATCCGCGAACAGGAAGCTAAAGAAGCGGCCGATGTCCTGGGCGCGAAAATTTTGGCCACCTTCGATTTCGGCGATTGCCGGGTAGCCGATAATTTCGAAAGCCGCCTGGCGGTGGCCCAGCTTATCCGGCGGCACAAACCGAAAATCATCATGGCGCCATATTGGCAAGGCGGGCACGGCAAACGCCAGGGCCATCCCGACCACCTGGCAGCCGGCCAGATCGCGATCAATGCCGCCAATTACGCGACTTTCAAAAAACTGCCTATCGAAGACGAACCTTTCCGAATTAAGGCGATGTTCCATTATTTCCTGCCGCCGGAGGTCTCCCCCACGTTTGTCGTCGATATAACGGAGCAATTCGATACCTGGATGCAGGCGCTCAAGGCGCACAAATCGCAATTTTTAAATCCCGAAAAGGATCGCGACTATATCTGGTCGTTGGAATCGATGGCGCGGTCGTACGGCGGCATTATCGGCGTGAAATACGGCCAGGGTTATGTGATCGGTGAGCCGATGAAGATCGACGACATTTTCTGCCTGATCGGTACCTGCGGCAAAATGCCGGAGATCGGGTAGGATTTGGTGCTCAACAATATTCGCGCATGCCAATTCTCTGCCGGCAATCACAGGTATCGGAATTCCCCAGTTGCAGCATTACCCTGTCATTCCGGGCTAGACCCGGATTCCATATAACGCACTAGAAAAAACTTTCCAGCATGAGAAATTAGGCTTGCGCATGTACTATTTGCAGGTCCGCACACAATCCCCAAAAAAACTGTTTGATTTTTCCGACATTAACTCCTAAAAGCTCCATGGTCTATATGATAGTCGATAACGATAAATATTTCATGGAAATGGCGATTGCCGAGGCCGAAAGGGCCGCAATCGAGGGTGAGGTGCCGGTTGGCTGCGTGATCGTCCATGAGGGGATGGTTATCGGCAAGGGGCATAATCGCACCGAAGGGCTATGCGATCCGACAGCCCACGCTGAAATTCTGGCGATTACCGCCGCCGCCAACCATCTGGAAACCTGGCGGCTGGAAAACTGCACCGCCTATTGCACATTGGAACCCTGCCCGATGTGCGCCGGCGCGCTGGTATTGGCTCGTGTAAGCCGTCTGGTGTTCGGCGCCAAGGACCCCAAATTCGGCGCGGTTATGTCGCTCTACAATATCGTGCAGGACATCCGGCTTAACCACCAGATGGAGGTGGTGCCAGGGATACTCGAGGATAAAGTCAGCAACCTGCTCAAATCGTTTTTCAAGACAGTTCGTCATCGATGATCACTCACAATGATCTGATCGACTATATCAGCCGTTCCACCGTGATCGCCGTAAGTATAGTAATTCCGACAAATATCGCCAGCCTGGCAATTGCTTATTTCCTCACGAGCGATCAGGCCAGGACAGACATGCTCGATATTCTGATAATTCTTTTGGCGTTAGTTGCCATTGCTGACATCGCCGTCGCCTTCGTGCTGAAAAGAAAATCACTAACCCCGATATTGGATGTCGACGGCCGGCCCGATGCTCCGATATTATGGCAGGCAATTTTAAAAATATCGATTTTGATCGGCGCCCTGTGTTCGACCGTTCCTCTTTATGGCCTCGTCCTGACTTTTCTCGGGGCAGGGATAGAAGTGGCGGTGGGCTTTTCGCTGGCCAGCCTGATAGGGTTTATGCTTCTGCGAGTTCGCCCGCGCGATTTTGAGAAGCTGAATATCGGCGTTTGATTTCTCCAAACGATACCTGGTAGCCGGCGCTTATTTCCAAAAAACTCCCTTCAAAATTCTGTCGATCATTGTGCGGGTGTATTGCTACTCGCCTCTGCCCTTTGATGCAAAATAAATATTTCAAATATACTGATTTAATTACTAACGGAGAAGCATACCGTTAATTCAGCGGCATCATCCGGGATAGTCTCAAAGACCGCAAGCAACAACAGGTCATATTCAGTTAACCCAAAATAATATTTACCATCTACTGAATTAATTATATATTCACTGCCGGAGAGGTGCCGGAGTGGCCGAACGGGGCGGTCTCGAAAACCGTTGATCCTTCGGGATCCCAGGGTTCGAATCCCTGCCTCTCCGCTTTCTCTTTTGCACTTTAACTAATAAACCATTTGACAAAGAGTTACGATATAATAT
>Ga0299912_10005250_pt1 | contig 10632 bp, 7 predicted proteins | sample RVTome_2_FD_207667 | JGI IMG/M metagenome (GOLD analysis project Ga0299912, IMG submission 207667) | Soil microbial communities from uranium-contaminated site in the Upper Colorado River Basin, Wyoming, United States - RVT95D214 (version 2) ... | reverse complement strand
GAGAAATCCTCGAACACCGCGAAGCGGGGGTCATCAAGAGCAAAAAACGTCCGCAGCTCCTCCGGGTCGCGCGCGTTGAAGGCATCGGCGTACCGCGTCAGGAACATGTCGGGGTCGAAACCCATCTCGCTCCTCCCGTCCTTCCCGTGCTTTCCCCCGGGTCCGTACGGCGCGGAAACGCGCGGGGGAAGAAGCATCATATCGAACCCGGAAGGCCAATTCCACCGGCAAGACCGGATTCCCGACAACAAGCCGGCCGGGAGGGGACCGGCGGAACCGCCGGCCGCCCGGCCGGGGACGACGAGGTTACGCCACCGCGTTTTCCTGCGGCCCCCCATCTACTCGGCCTTTCTCTCGCGCCTGCCGGGCGGATACGGGGCGAACCCGTCGCCGGCGTCGTCCCAGAACCGGTTCCGGGTAAACCGGCAGTCGATGACCCCCTTCCGGCAGAGCGAGTTCCGCCACTCGTATTTGAGGAAATGGCGCTCGGCCACCCGGCGCTCCGGGGTGAACCGGACGCGGACCGAGGGGGAATATTTCTCGTCCCCGAACCCGGTGCCCGCGACATCCCCGCTTTTCTCCGGGGCAAGTTCCCCCGCGCGGACTCCTCCGCGCCCATCGGCCCGGGTTCCCGGGCCCCGCCCCCGTCCTCCTGCCCCATCGGCTCCCTTTCCCGCTGGGAGAACCGGGGAAGAGGGGGAGGGTCCTTCTCGCGGTACACCGCGACGGCCACCACTCCCATCGCCGAGTGGTCGCCGAAAGCGCCGGCATACGAGTCCCCGGGGTCCGTGAAGTAGAACCGGTTGACCGTGTCCCGGGCCGTGCGCCATCCGTCGTAGTCCGCCGACTCGTACGGGCCCAGGATGTACATGCGCTCGGTTTTTCGCAGGGTCGACTTTTCGCCGGAGACGATGTTCCGCCCGTCCACGGCCACGACGACGCCTATGCGCCGCCCCGTGTTGTTGCGTATCCTGATCCCGTACAGCTCCCCTTTTTCCGCCTCCACATAGGCCCGGTAGGTGTCGCCCCGGCCGGCCGACCCGGCGCGGTAGAGCGGGAGCAAGCCTTTGCGGTCGGAGACGACTTCCACATCCACGATGGCCGCCGAAGCGGCCGTCGCCCATGCGAGCAGCAGCAAAACCGACATCGACCAGCGGTACCGCCGTTCCGGGAGGAAGGCGACGCAACCCGTTTTCATCGTATTTCTCCTTTCCAAGCCAATTTATTTTCGGGCGGCCGCCCTTCTTACCCCCATGGACAAGCCCCGGCCCCGAAAGGTTCGTTTTTTTTCCGCCGGGGACTGGACGTTTCGAACCGGCGGGGCTACTTTACAGGAATGAATTTTGTCTACCTGTCCCCCCATTTCCCCCCCAATTACTACCCGTTTTGCGTCCGGCTCCGGAACCTGGGGGTGAACGTCCTGGGCCTTGCCGACGCGCCGTACGAAACGCTTCGGCCCGAGCTGCGGCAGGCGTTGACGGAATATTACCGGGTGGACGACATGCACGATTACGGGCAACTCCTGCGCGCCTGCGGGTACTTCACGCACCGGTACGGGAAGATCGACCGGATCGACTCCCACAGCGAGTACTGGCTGGAACCGGAGGCCCGCCTTCGCACGGACTTTCACGTGGCAGGCATCCAGGCGGACGGGATCGCCGCGATCAAGAGCAAATCGCGGATGAAGGAAAAATTCGCGCGGGCGGGCGTGCCCGTGCCCCGGGGCGAGGTGGTGCGGTCCCTGGAAGAGGGAAGGCGGCTCGTCGGGGAAACCGGCTACCCCGTGGTGGCCAAGCCGGACATCGGCGTCGGGGCGGCGACGACGTTCAAGATCGAAAACGACGGCGCATTGGCCCGGTTTTTTTCGACCAGGCCCCCCGGGGACTTTCTTCTGGAGGAATTCGTCGCGGGGCGGCTCTTCTCCTTCGACGGGCTCGCGGACCGGGACGGCAACCCCGTGTTTTTCACCTCCCACGCCTTCAGCCAGGGGATCATGGAGACGGTCAACGCGGACGACCACATGTACTACTACTCCCTGAGGGAGATCCCGCCGGACCTGGAGGAGGCCGGGCGCAGGGTCCTTGCGGAGTTCGCCGTGCGGGAGCGGTTCTTCCACCTCGAGTTCTTCCGGAGGGACCGGGACGACAAGATCGTCGGCCTCGAGGTCAACATGCGCCCGCCGGGGGGGCTCACCACGGACATGTTCAACTACGCCAACGACATCGACATCTACGGGGAATGGGCGAACGTGGTCGTGCACAACCGGTTCGCCGGCGCCTGGTCGCGCCCCTACCACTGCTGCTACATCGGGAGGAAAGACCGAAAGGAATACGCGCACTCCCACGAGGAGATCCTGCTCGCCTACGGGCACCGGATCCCCCACCATGAGAGGATCGACTCGATCTTCCGCGCCGCGATCGGCGACTACGGCTACCTGGCGCGCTCGGCCGACCTGGGGGAGATCCGCGAGGTGGCCGGGTTCATTCTGGAACTGAAATAGAAACGTCCGCCGGAAAAAGGATGGAGCCGTGAACGTCGAGTACCACCGCTGGTGGAGCGGGTACCTCAACCGGGAGATGGAGTTGAAAGTGTATGGACACGGGGGGAAACCCGTTATCGTGTTTCCCGCCGCGGGGGGACGGTTCTACGAGTACGAGGATTTCGGGATGGTGAATGCGGTTCGGCCGTTCCTCGAGGAGGGCCGGATCGTCCTGTTCACCATGGACAGCGTGGATAACGAGTCCTGGTTGAACCGCGGGGCCCACCCGGCCGTGCGCGTCCAGAAGCACAACGAGTACGACCGGTACGTCGTGTCCGAGGTCGTCCCCTTCATCCGGGGCCGCGGCTTCTCCCGGGGGCTCATGGCGACCGGATGCAGCATGGGGGGATATCACTCCGCGAATTTCTTCTTCCGCCACCCGGATGTGTTCGACGCCGTCATCGCGCTGAGCGGAGTCTACCAGCTTCGCGGGTTCATCGGGGACTACATGGACGAAAACATCTACGTCCACGTCCCGCTCGCCTACCTTCCCGGCCTGTCGGACCCTTGGTACCTGGACCGGTACCGGATGAGCAAGATCGTGATCTGCGTCGGGCAGGGCGCCTGGGAGGACGAGATGCTGGCGGACGCCCGGGCCCTGAAAACGATTCTCGAGGAGAAGCAGGTTCCGGCCTGGGTCGATTTCTGGGGGCACGACGTGAATCACGACTGGCCGTGGTGGCGCAAACAGATGCCGTATTTTCTCGGGAAACTGGGTTTTTAAGTCGGGCGGGAACCTTTATCCCGGCTTGCGCGTCTAAGGATTAGCACTCATCATTTCCCTCCGATTGGTGAGCCTGGGAAAAGGGGGGCCGCTTGTGGCAGGGTGGCCTCCCTTTTTCTTTCCGAAAGAAGCAAATCCCCTTCGTCAGTCGAGGAAGAGGTCCGGGAGAAGGTCGGCGCCGGGCTCGTACGCGTAGCGGGAGAAATCCGTAACCCCTTCGGCTGCAAGGACTTCCTCGTCGATAAAGAAGTTCCCCGTGCAGGTACGGCTGTCGCGCATGAGGATTGCGTGGGCCGCGTCGGCCACGATCTCGGGCTTGCGGCAGTTTTTCAGGTCGACCGCCCCGCCCAGCATCGCGACCGCTGCCGTGGCGATCACGGTCCGCGGCCACAGGGCGTTGACCCCGATCCCGGCGTCCCGGAACTCCTCGGCCATTCCCAGCACGCACATGCTCATTCCGTACTTCGCCATCGTGTAGGCGCAGTGGTACTGGAACCATTTCGGGTCCATGGCGAGGGGAGGGCTTAAGGTAAGAATGTGCGGGTTGACCGACTTCCGAAGATACGGGATGCACACCTTGGAGCAGGCGTAGGTCCCGCGGACGTTCACGCCGAACATGAGGTCGAACCGCTTCATCGGGGTCGCGAGCGTGCCGGTGAGGCTGATGGCGCTGGCGTTGTTCACCAGGATGTCGATCCCCCCGAACGTCTCCGCGGCCTTCGCGGCCGCCGCTTCGATCTGGTCCTCGAAGCGCACGTCCACCGGGACAGGCAGAGCCTTGCCGCCTGCCCCCTCGATCTCCTTGGCGGCCGTGTGGATCGTCCCCGGGAGCTTCGGATGGGGTTCGACGGTCTTGGCGGCGATGACGACGTTCGCGCCGTCGGCGGCCGCCTGGAGGGCGATCGCCTTGCCGATGCCGCGGCTGGCCCCGGTGATGAAGAGCGTCTTCCCTTTCAGCGTGGGGTGGATGCAGACGTAGCGCTCCATCGGTGGACGGCCTCCTTTACGCCTTCGAGAACAGGGCGATCGACAGGGGATTCAGGGAAAGCGTGACGGTTCCATGGGACCGCAGACTCTCCTGGGCCGGGCTTCCGGGTCCGCCCCACCTCCCGTCGGAGGAATCCACGAGTCTCTCCCACCGGCCGGGAGGAAAGGGCAGCGAGAGAGAGACGGGGTCGGAGCCGAAATGGAAGACCGTCGCGGTCTGGCCGGAGCCTCTCCACCGGCGCACGAAAAGCACCTTCTCGGTTTCCCGGGCCGTAACCTCGATGTCCTCCTTGCTCAGCCGGGAGAGCACCGGGTGATCCTTCCGGAGCAGCAGGAGCTCCCGGTAGAACTCCATCAGCGTCCGGTGGTGTCCCCCTTCCCGAAGCCCATAGTCGATCCGGGACTTGAGGAACGTCGCCTCGTCCTGCGGATCGGGAATCTCCCCCTCCCACCGGAAGGCGGTGAACTCCTCCTTGCGCCCCTTGCGCACCGCCTCGATGAGATTTCCGTCCGCATGGCTGATGAAGTACAGGAACGGGGCGGTTTCCCCGTACTCCTCCCCCATGAAGAGGAGGGGGAGGAAGGGAGAGAGAAGGACAACCCCCGCCGCGAGCTTCAGGGCCTCGAAGGATACCAGCACGGAAAGCCTCTCGGCGCGCATCCGGTTCCCCACCTGGTCGTGGTTCTGGGAGAAGACCACCAGTTGACGCGCGGCTGCATGCCGGGAAGAATTGCCGTGGCGGCGGTTGCGATAGGCAGAATACCGCCCCGCGTAGACGAAACCCTCGGCGTACGCCCGGGCCAGATGGTCGACGGAGCCGAAATCCCCGTAATATCCGTCTTTCTCCCCGGTCAGCAGGACGTGGAGGGCGTGGTGGAAGTCGTCGTTCCACTGGGCGGAAAGGCCCAAGCCCCCCTCCTCTTTCGGGGTGATCACCCGCGCGTCGTTCAGATCGCTCTCCGGGATCAGGTAGACTTTCCGTTCCGTCCTTTCGGCCAACCCCCGCACCGCGTTGGCCAGTTCCGACAGAAACGGGTACGCGCTGAAGTCCATGATCCCGTGGATCGCGTCCAGCCGGAGGGCGTCCATGCGGAACTCGGTAAGCCAGCAGAGGGCGTTCTCCAGGAAATATCGACGGACTTCGTCGCTGCCTGGACCGTCGAAGTTGAGGGCCTCCCCCCACGGCGTCCGGTACCGGTCGGTGAAGTAGGGCCCGAAATCCTCCAGGTAGTTCCCCTCGGGCCCCAGGTGGTTGTATACGACGTCGAGGACGACCGCCATTTCCCGCCGGTGGCAGGCGTTCACGAGTTTTTTCAACCCCTCGGGTCCCCCGTAGCTGTCCTGCACGGCGAAGGGGTACACCCCGTCGTACCCCCAGTTCCTGCTCCCCGGGAACTGGGCCACCGGCATCAGCTCGATTGCCGTGACGCCCAGCTCCCGCAGGTCGTCCAGGCGGGGGATGACAGCGTCGAAGGTCCCTTCGGGCGTGAAGGTCCCCACGTGGATTTCGTAGAGGATGTACGACTCGAGGGGGAGGCCGGTCCATTCCCCGTCCTCCCAGGGAAAGGCGTCCCGGTCGACGACCCGGGAGGGGCCATGGACGCCCCGGGGCTGGAACCGGGACGCGGGGTCGGGTCGCTCCTTTTCCCCGTCCAGCCGGTACAGGTAGAGGGTGCCGGGCGGAACGTCCTCCGCCACGCCGTGATGGCATCCCCGCTCGTCCCGTTCGAGCGCCACGGTCCGCTCCCGCGGGGAGAGAAGGCGGACCTCCACCTTTTCCGCCTTCGGGGCGTAGACGAGGAACCGGCAGCGGCCGTCTCCGAGAGGGGTCGCGCCGAGGGAAACCCCGATGGCTCCGTTCACGTTTTTCTCGCCTCGCTCTTGAAGAACACGGTCGAGAGGGGGGGAACGGTGATCGTCAGGACGTGAAGACGGCCGTGGGCGGAGATCGGAGCGGCGTCCGCACCGCCGATGTTCCCCTGCCCGCTCCCGCCGTACTCCCGGCCGTCGCTGTTCAGCATTTCCCGCCAGCCCCCCCCCCGGGGCACGCCCACGCGGTAATTGTGCCGCGGGACGGGGGTGAAGTTGCAGACGACGAGGATGATGTCGCCCGTGGACTGCCCCTTCCGCAGGAAGGTCAGGACGCTCTGCTCGGCGTCGTGGCAGTCGACCCACTCGAACCCGGCCGGGTCGAAGTCGAGTTCGTGCAGCGCCGGCTCCCTCCGGTACAGGGCGTTCACCTCTTCCACCCAGCGGGAAAGCCCCGCGTGCGCGGGATCCGCGAGAAAATGCCAGCCGAGGCTTTCGTCGTGGTTCCACTCCTGCCACTGCCCGAACTCCCCCCCCATGAAGAGGAGCTTCTTTCCCGGCTGGCCGTACATATACCCGTAGAGCGCGCGCAGGTTGGCGAACTTCTGCCAGGTGTCCCCGGGCATCTTGCCGAGGAGCGACCCTTTCCCGTGGACGACCTCGTCGTGGGAGAGGGGGAGGATGAAGTTCTCCGAGAAGGCGTACACCATCCGGAAGGAGAGCTTGTCGTGATGGTATTTCCGGTGCACCGGGTCCTGCCCCATGTACACGAGCGTGTCGTGCATCCACCCCATGTCCCACTTCATGCCGAACCCCAGCCCCCCGAGGTGGGTCGGCCGGGAGACCATGGGCCAGGCGGTGGACTCCTCGGCAATCGTGACGATGTCGGGGCGTCCCCTGTACACGTCCTCGTTGAAGCGTCGCAGGAAGGCAATCGCCTCGAGGTTCTCCCGGCCGCCGTACTGGTTGGGAATCCACTCCCCCTCCTTGCGCGAGTAGTCGAGGTAGAGCATCGAGGCCACGGCGTCCACGCGCAGGCCGTCGGCGTGGAAGACGTCGAGCCAGTAGTAGGCGCTGGAGAGGAGGAAGCTCTGGACCTCCGTGCGGCCGTAGTTGAAGATCTGCGTGTCCCAGTCGGGGTGGTGCCCCTGCCGCGGATCGGCGTGCTCGAAGAGGTGGGTCCCGTCGAAGTAGTTGAGCCCGTGGCCGTCCTTGGTGAAGTGGGAAGGGACCCAGTCGAGGATCACCCCGATGCCGTGGCGGTGCAGGGTGTCGATGAGATACATAAAGTCCTGCGGCGTCCCGTACCGGCTGGTGGGGGCGAATAACCCCGTGACCTGGTATCCCCAGGAACCGTAGAACGGGTGCTCCATCACGGGGAGGAACTCCACGTGGGTGAAGTTCATCTTCGTGAGATAGTCCGCGAGACGCGGTGCCAGCTCCCGGTAGGTCATCATCCGGCCCCCCTCCTCGGCGGGGACCCGCATCCACGATCCCAGGTGCATCTCGTAGATGGAGATGGGGCTGCCGGCGCCGTTTTTGCCTCCCCTGTCCTTCATCCACTCCCCGTCCTCCCAGTCGTACCACAGGTCCCACACGACGGAGCCGGTGTCCGGGGAAACCTCGCAGTAAAAGGCGAACGGGTCGGACTTGTCGTACCGGTACCCGTTCAGCCGGGAGACGACGTGATACTTGTAGGTGGTCGCCCGCATGATGCCGGGAATGAATCCCTCCCAGATCCCGGAGACCCCCTTGGTCCGCAGGGGGTGGGAGCCGGGGTCCCAGCCGTTGAAGCTCCCCGTCACGAACACTTCTTTCGCGTTGGGGGCCCAGACGGCGAAGTAGGTCCCCTCCTCGCCGTCCACGGTCATGAAGTGGGATCCCAGCTTCTCGTACAGCCGGTAGTGGCGCCCCTCGTTGAAAAGATAGAGGTCCTGGTCCGCCAGAAGTGACACGTCGTATCGCATGGGTCTATCCCACCTCCTCACCTGGTCGGCTCGCTCTCCTGCCCCGGGGGCTTCCCGGACGCGCCTTCTCCCCCTTCCGGAGACGGTCCACCTCCCGGAGGGCGCGGATCACGTCGGGCATCTCGCGGAAGGCCTCGAATCCGTGCCTCGCTTTCCGGAGCCAGTTCGGCCGCTCCTTCCACGTTCCGGGCACGTTCTGGGGATGGGTCTCCCCGTACAGGTCCTCGAGGTTGGCGATGACAACGCCGGCTTTGCTTGCCGCGAGGTACGAAAGGCACGCCGCCAGGGCCGCCTGCGCTCCCGGATGGTTTTCCCCGAGCCATCCTTTGCTCCGGAGGAACGACGAAAGGGCTTTTATCATCCGGAGTCGCCTCCCCCTTTCCTTCCTGGCGCCTTCTTCGTCGAGAAGCCCGAGTTCGATCCGGTCGTCGATATCCAGCCCCCCCCAGAAGGAAGCGAAGGTGGGCATGTCGTGGGTGTTCACGCATGCCAGGGATTCCGCCAGGACCGGCCGAAGCGCCTTTGCGGGATCCGGCGAAAGCCCGAATTGGACGACGAACATCCGGGAAAGTCCGTGCCTCGCCATCGCCGGTCGGACGTACGGGGGAACGGTCCCCAGGTCCTCCCCCACGATCCGGACTCCGTTCCTTTGCGACTCGAGAGTGAGGACGGCGTAGAGTTCCTCGGGCGGATACCCGACATAGGTCCCCTCCCGGGCGGTCATCCCCCTCGGCACCCAGAAAAAGCGGTGCAGTCCCATCACGTGGTCGATCCGCAGGATCCCCGCGTGGCGGAACTGGAGACGCAGGCAGGCGCGGAAGTACCGGTATCCCTCCTCGCGGCTTCTCACCGGATGCATCGGGGGGAACCCCCAGTCCTGTCCCTGGGTGAAAAAGTCGTCGGGAGGCGCCCCCGCGGAAACGGAAAGGACGAACAGGTCGCGGTTGCGCCAGACGTCGTAGCTGTCGTAGCTCACCCCGAGCGGCAGATCCAGGTAGAGCGCCTCCCCCCTCTCCCGGAAACGCTTCGATATCGCCCCGAATTGCTCCTCGAAGACGAACTGCGCATAGAGGTGGTACCGCTTCTCCTCCTCGTCATACGCCTCCGGCGTGATCGCACCGTCGCGGAGCGCCGCGGGCCACGCCGGCCAGGGGGACCGCTGCTTCTCCCCTGTCGCCCGGAAGACGGCATACTCCTCCCCGTCGGGGTTTGCGGCCAGAAACTCCCGGAAGGCATCTTGCCGCCCGGGTTCGCTCCCCGCAAAAAAGGACCGGGCCAGCTCCCTGATGACCCTGCGCTTAAGGGCCATCCCGCGCCGGTAGTCCACGAGCGGAGCGGCCCGCAGCGCATCGACCTCTTCGCGGAACCCGGGAGAGGAGAGAAGCTCCCGGGCCGGGGCGCACGCGGAAAATTCGGGTACCCGGGCGACGTCGAGGTAGAACTCGTTCCAGAAAAGACGGCTCGCCGGGGCGTACGGGCTCGGGTTGAACGGCTCGGAGAGAAACGCGGCGAGAAGCGGCAAGGTTCCCACCACCTTCCCCCCCAGCCCGGACACCCACTCCATGAGGTCCGCAAGGTCGGTGAGGTCGCCGCTTCCCAGGCTCCTCCGGGAGTGGAGCGCGTAGAGAGGGAGAAAGACGCCCCATGCCTTTTCCCCTCCTTCTTCCCGGGGGGCATACGCCTTCCGGGGGGCAGCGATGACCAGGGCTTCCGCTTCCTTCCCCCCGACCTCCGCCGTCAGGCGGTGGTACCCGAGGGGCAACCCCCCCAGCAGATCGACCGTCTTCACCACGTACCGTTCGCCCTCGACCTGCGTTCCCTGCGCCGCGGGAAGGAGCGACAGGTCGCACGGAAGGTCCAGAACGCCCCCGTCCTCGAGGCGCAGATGGAGGCCGATCCGGGCGTCCGACAAGGTGCCCGGGAGTCGAAGCGAAATCTCCGCGGGACCGCCGTCCCACGCCACCACGACCGGTTCGCACGGACGGCGCCATCGCGCCTGCTCGCGCTCCCGCAGCGCGTCCCGGGCCTCTTCGGACTTCGTGAGCGGCGCCCCGAGCGCCCGAAGGACGGCCAGGAGCGTATGCGGGGAGACCTGCACCCTCTTGTGGGTGATGTCGTAATACGCGGTCTGGACGCCGCAGGCGCGCGCCAGCCGTCCGAGCCAGCGCGACTCCCTGGTCGAAGGCGCCGTCATTCGGGCATCTCCAGCAGCTGCAGGATCCTGCGCAGGGGGAACGGTTTTCCCATCTGGCTCCTGCCGTGTTTGCCTACGTGATTCCCCTCTTCCCCGGGGATGCTCCCGGAAACGCAGACGCCGCCTTTCTTTGACCAAGCGTCATGAAGTCGCAACGGAGCGGCTCGGGCGGGAGTACCGAATACGGGAAACGGGGAAATTATATCTCAGCCGTTCCCCCCGGGGCAAGGCGCGCAACAGGCGCTGTAGAACAATAGGTGCTGTAGCTCAATAGGCGCCGCGGATACCCCAGCGGGGCCTTCACGTCAAATCAGTGTCGGTCCCCATCCCGGTGTCGAGCGCGGGATAGGGCAAAGGGGCTACCTCGGCGCGGCGAGATCGAAGGTCCAGTAAGGGGCGGACGGGGTGCCT
>Ga0299912_10005249_pt1 | contig 10633 bp, 6 predicted proteins | sample RVTome_2_FD_207667 | JGI IMG/M metagenome (GOLD analysis project Ga0299912, IMG submission 207667) | Soil microbial communities from uranium-contaminated site in the Upper Colorado River Basin, Wyoming, United States - RVT95D214 (version 2) ... | reverse complement strand
GAACTTTGGCGATATAGCGTCCTTCGGCGTCGAAAACGTCCCAGTAAAATTCTTTTTTCACCCGTCCCTTTTCATACGTCCGCACCAGGAGCCGGCCCTCGTCAGCCAGGACGAAATTGCCGTAAGGAGGGAAAACCTCCGGGAACTGGATCATGTCTTTGACATTGACGCCGGAGATGTTTGGGATCAGCTTCAGCATCTCGTCTTTGTCCTCTTTGGTGATGGCGACGGGATCGTAATCCCGCCTGATCGTCTTGACGAGCTTACCCTCCAGGGAGAGAACCTTGATCTCATAGCCTCTTTGGCTGCCGAGATACAGACGGCCTTGGCCGTCCAGCTCATAGAGCAGGGTCATCGCCGAGAACGGATTGAGCTTACTCTGCAAGGAAATCGGGAACTCGACGGCCGCCAGCTTAATCTTCGGATTGAGGTCCTTGTCGTACGTCTTCACGTCCATGAACACCTTGCCGGCATCGCCCAGGCCCATGGAACGAGCGACGATCAAGCCCCGTCGGTCCATCTTGATCCCGGAGAGTCCAAGGGCTTTCGCTGTGGAGATATGGCGCAGAAACTTTCCGTCGAGGGTGAATACGGCCAGACGCTGGTTGAGGACGTCTTCAACGCGGACTTCATTCTCCGGCGTGATGATGAGACCCACCGGCTGGTTCAACTCCCCCGGCCCCTGGCCTTTCCTGCCGAAAGCCCGGAGGAACTTGCCCCGGGCGTCGAAGATTTTGACCCGGCTGTCTTTCATGTCGAGAACATACGCCGTCCCATCTTTAAGGACATCCAGGGCCACGTTCTCGACGAACGATTCTTCGGGCGAATCCCCGCCGCCGACGGTATAGATCTCTTCGAGGATGAGCTTGGTCGCCGCGCCCTTCGGTGGGTCGGGCTTCCGGCCGTTCGTGACGACAGTGACCTCTTTCTCGGTCCTAATCCTAAACTGGCCGGCCTGGACAAAGGCGAAGATGACGACCGACATCGCGACTAAGAGACAAAAAATGAGAAACGATTTAACCCCGGTTTTCATGGCGATTCCCCATTCGAATCCTTGATAGGACACTTTCTTGTGATCCCGATAGGATCCGTGTTAAAAGATTTTCCTTTATTATATCGCTTGGCAAATCTCGGTTAGGGGCTTGGAATCCAGCAAAACCATTTTTTTAAGAGTTTGGTTTTCGGCTGCGCTGGATGCGGCCGCATTTTCGCCCCTATTATTCCGTCAAACCATCGTAAGGAAGCATAGGGCAAGACGACAAACGATGTCAAGAAAGGGTTGATATCTGATATGGCCCAGGACGCATCGGGCGTTTTAAAAAAAGGAAAAATAGAAATGGATAGCTGCGGCGGCGGGACGGTCATACAGCCTGAAATGAACGCTTGCTCGGCAGGCAGTGCCATCGATGACAAGGGCAGGGTGTGGGTCGCTGCTTTAAACAGACAGCTTCGCAAGGAAGAAAAAATAATGACGTCCACGACGAGCCGGGGTGGCAGGGCTAGCATCTCCACGATTTCCTTGAAAACCAAGGGAAATGTCGATATTCGGACGACCGATGCTTATAAGCTGGAAATCTTCGATCCCGACGGCGTTTTGCTCGGCGAAATCCCGCTCACTCACTTCGTCAATTCAATCCGCATTATCGGCGACAACCTGTTTCTACTCGATCAGGAACGGGGCGTAACATTCTATCAGTATAAAATCCACTAAGAATAAAGGAAGTTATGATAATTCTTTTTGCCAGAGTCAGAATTTAGAAAATACGGTCACTTCGCAAGGATTTTGTATTGAACACTATGAACCTGGATGATATTTCTCGCGCCCGTGCTTCAGGGGTTCCGACTGCAGCTAATTTGCCTTTCCTTCCCGCTCTACAACCAGGATTTGAATGATTCGTCTAGCCTTCACCAATTCAAGGCCAAGTTGTCGCACGGCATTCATGGTTTCTTGCGGCTGTCCTTGCAGGTATGTCAGTTCAAAATCGTAGAATCCTGTCAGGCCGGTTTCATCCACAACAATAGTCTCAAATATGTTTATCAGAGCGCTGCACAGTTTTTTTATCGGCTGCTGCCGTAGGCTAATCTTGCCTTTCATCATCACATACATGGGCTCTTTTGACTTGGACTCGGCAAGAGTCGGATGCTCCTTGATCCGTTGCAGAACATAAACATCATGTTCCTGGTCTTCCCAGCGAGCTTGGATCCCAAAGACGTTGTTCAATGTCTGTCGTAGGAAGGGAAGAAAGCCGGCCTTCCGATCATTCGGCACCCGCACTGCGACACGGTAGTGCTGGCCGTTTTTTGGCAGGCGCCAATCGAGATAGTCATAGCTCGTTTCATAGGCCGCTTGAATCATTGCCTCCAATTGCACCCCGTCGCCGACATACCACGTCGTGCTCATCCCGGCTCCAGCCGTGTAGGTTTTGACCGGCTTGATGATAGCGTAAGCCATCGCTGGTATGCCATCCTTCCATTCGATCAAGTGCTGGTCCCATTCTAGGTCGGACGGAACGCCTTCTTTAGGTGGCAGTATGGGCTTCCCGCCAGCAAGGACTTCCCGTAAGGTGGCCTCAGTAACGTTCTCTGGGAAAGTTGTGCCTACCACTTTTCCATCTTTCCCAATCACCACTGTATGGGGAATAGAGACTACGCCGAAGGTCTGCCAATTCCTACGGTCCGTGTCGATCCCTATAATCGCTTCCATTGGCCGTTTAGCGAGGAATGGCGTCAAACGGTCCTCAGTATCATCAGTTATTGCAAGGAAAACGACGTCCTGGCCCCGAAACTTTGTCGCCAATTGGTTTAGGTGGGGTATGGCCGCCACGCATGGACTGCACCATGTCGCCCAGAATTCGAGCACGACCACCTTGCCTTTCAAGTGAACCCACTGCCCGTCAAAACCCTCAGGCGCCTGAAGCCATTGAGTTATCTGTATAGGAGGGGCCGGGGTTCCAGGCTTTAGGGACTCCTGCATATTAGAATATGGCCACAAAAGATTCGCTATAAAAATGCTTGCTATGGCAACGTTTAAAAGCAATTTGTATTGCTGAATGAAAATAGCCACTATTTTTTTCATAGGCTCCTCCTCATTCCTATCTGAACAAATGGCATTGAGAATTATTTGTAGGATAGGGAACATCCCCCTTTCAGCAGTTTAGCACGATACCAATCATCGGGCAACCGTCTATTAGACATAAGGGTCTCATAAAGGTTGGAAAGAAAGAATTTCGTTTTCGGCAGGGCTGGCCGCGGCTGCCTATACGCCTCGTAAAGCCTAATACCAAACAGGCAGGTTTGGCCCTAATCAGTCTTCCAGCAAATTCGTCGCGCGCGCGGGTCGATATCTGTTCAGCGGAAAAAGAAGAGTCTTGATCTCGCAGGGACGAAGTTCGAAGTTAATCGGGGATTTATAAAAAGGAAACGTCATCGTCCCCTGAGTCGGCTTTCCGTGAAGCTCGACCAAGCGAAGCACTAGGACGCCGCCGTTCTCGGACATTTTTAGGACGGTGGCCGCGACATTCGAAGCAGAGGTCGAGAGAAATTACCTCTGCCCCTCCATCTCGCCTTTGTGCCTGTCCGTTAAGATAACCACCGGCGGCATTCCGAAAACCTCCGCCTCTCTAGCAATTCCGGCGTCTCTCCAATCCCCTTGATGGGGAAGGAGGGCATAGGAGAATTCGTGTGTGCCCGTGTCCATCAAGCGGTAGCCTTCGCTTTCGGTCAGGGTTTCCGGGTCGTGTTGGGACCAGGCCGCGCTGTGGAGAATCGTCAGCCGGATTTCGCCGTCTTTGAAGCTGTAGCCGCATTTGCTGTCGTTGAGGAGGGCGATCCCGAAATTTCCCCTGTCGTCCGAGCCGCTGATATCCACCCAGGTCTGGCCGGGTTCTTCCATACCGTTTATCGGCCGCTTGATGAATCCGTATGGAATGGAATAGGTGAGAGTCCCGTTTTTCAGGACCGATGGAAAAGCCAGCTTCAACACCTTATAGTATTCCTGCCAGTCGACGAGAAATCGGCAGTAAAGCTCCGGCCTGTCTTTGTAAAGCATGAAATCTTGAACGATCATGCTTTTCCCAAAGGTCGATTGGGCCTGGAGCCGGTTGAGTCCGGGCCTTTCCAAATGAAAAGCGGAGCTGGAAGCTCTGGCTTTTCCGAAGGCGACGGCCGCATGAAGAAATAGGCCTTCAGCCCCTGGCCGGCCAGAATCTGGGGCAAAGTCCAGGGTTAGCTGGCATGCCCAGACGGGACCCGTCTCTTATTTCTTCGGGTAAGCCGGCGTCGGCGGGAACTTGAACGGATTCTTCTTGATGTTTTCCAGGATCACTTGGATCGCTTTCTCTAACTGGGCATCTCTCCCCGCCATGACCGAGGCTGGGTCGTTATCGACCAGGATGTCCGGGTCTGCGCCGTGGTTTTCGACGATCCATTTGCCCTCGCGGCCATAGAAGGCGTTGTTCGATTGTTCGACAGTGCCGTTGTCGATGGTGAGTTGCCGGTTCAAGATACCGACTAATCCGCCCCAGGAGGGAACGCCGACGACCGTCCCGAGCTTGCGCGCTTTGAAGTCTTCAACGAACGCTTCTCCGTCCGAGCCGTTGTTCTCGTTGGAGACGACCACATACTGACCCTTTCCAACTGAAGGGGGGTAGCTGAACGGCACCATATTGCGGAGGACATTGAAGGCCGTGATCTGCCGCTCGAGCTTGTCGATCAGGAAATATTCCGTCCATCCCCCCGAATTGCGGCGGACGTCGATAATGATGCCTTCTTTGTACCTAAAAGCCCTCCAGAATTTGTCGAACTCGCCGATCCCGCCGGAGCCCATGGCGTTGATATGCATGTAGCCGACCTTTCCGTTCGTGGCCTTGTCGACCTTCTTGATGTTGTCCGCCAGCCAACGATTGTATCTCAGACTCGAGTCGCTGCGGATGGGTTCGACCTCGTAGGTCTTGGCGCCGGCCGCCGTCGGCTGGCTGTTGACCGTCGCTTTGACTTTTTTCCCCGGCGTCACCTGGAGCAGCTTGAAGTAATCGTCGCCGGCCTTTAAGTCTATGCCGTTGATAGCGATCAAGTAATAGCCTTCCTTGATATCCATGTCCGGCCTGACCAGCGGGCCCGTTAGGTTGAGGTTCACTTCGGTCGGCCCGTAGATCTTTTCCAGCCTGTAAAATCCAGATTTAGGATCAGGAACGAGGTCCGCGCCGAGCAGGCCCGTAAAGACCATCGAAGGCGGCGTTGCCGAGGGACCATAATCGCCTCCGCCGATATATGTGTGGGATACGCACAATTCTCCGACCATCTGGGACAGCATCCAGTTCAGTTCGCTCCGGGATGAGAGATAAGGAATATAGGCGCGGTATTTATCGCCCATGGCCTTCCAGTCTCTCCCATGCATATTGGCATCGTAGAAGAAATCCCGATACCAGCGCCAGGCGTCGCTGAAGATCTGATTCCATTCCTTCTGCAAGTCAACAAGATATGTCATACCCGACAGATTGAGCCTGTCGCCGCTCGCCTTGGATTGATAGGCTTTGTCAACTCCGGTCGTCAGGAGATCGCCTTCCCTCTGGATGATGAGCTGTTCTCCGTTCGCTGACACATCATAATCGCGAATCCTGTCGGTCAATACGGACGCTTTCTTATCTGCCATATCGAAGATGTGGAGCCTCCACTTTGTGGCACCGCGGGGCTTAAAGATCTCCTCGTATTCATCTTCCGTAAACTGCTCCACCGAACACCAGACCGCCTTGCCCTTTCCCGCCCTAAGGTAGAAATAGTTGCCGGCAGATACGGGAAGGGGATAGGTCCGATTCTGGATGCCCGCGATGTCGATGCGAAACGGTTCGGGCTCGCCTTTCTTCTCGGCTTTCTCGGCGGGCGCGGCGTCGAGAAAAGGAGGCTTTTCTCCGTCGCGGAGCTGGACGACCATGACCTGTTGCGGCGTGGTGATGACATGGTTGTCTTCGTAAAAATCCATGATGATGTTGAAATTACGGCTCGACAGGTAAAACAGATACTTGCCGTTGGCATCGAAACAGGGGTTAAGGTTGTCATAAAAATCATCGGTCACGGCATACCGCTTGCCCTGCTCCAGATTGAAGAGGAATATCTGGTTATTGCGGTTGTATTGAACGAAGCTGTAGCAGATCCATTTGCCGTCCGGGGACCAGTTGTAATCGCTGATCTCCCAGTAGAACTCGTCGTTCTTCATCTGGTTGGATTCATCGATCTTCGTCAATTTCTTCGTGGCGATGTCCACATAAAAGACGGCGAAATCCTTGTTGCCGAACAAAATTTTCTTTCCGTCGGGCGACCAGAGCAGATGATAGACGAGCCGGTCAAGGCTCGTGGTCAGCTGAGTCCACTCGCCGCCCTCAACTTTCTGAGTGTAAAGCTGATAATCGCCGGTCTTGTCCGAAAAGAAGGCGATGGTTTTTCCGTCCGGGGAAAGGGCCGGATACATTTCGCGCGTGCCGGGCGTGGCGGAGAGGTTGTTGGCCGGCTCCCTGCCCGTCGGGACCGTGAACACATCGCCGCGCGCTTCGAGAACCGCCATTTTTCCGTCGTTCGAGATGTTGAAGGAATGGATGTAGTCCCTGGGATTGATGACCTTGTCGCGGAGGGCCCAGCGGTCGGACGGGACCATGACCTGGATCTTTCTGGACTGGTTTGTCTTGACGTCGAGAACGTGGATGTATCCGTTCTGGACATAGACGATATTCTGTCTGTCGGTGGACGGCATCATGACGTCAAAATCCTCGTATTTCGTGATCGGCTTGACTTCCTTGTCGGCCAGGTTCTGGGTATAGATATTGGCGATCCCGTTGGTCCGGTCCGAGACGAAATACATCAAATCGCCGATCCACATCGGGTAGCTGTTCTTTCCGACGTAATCCGAGACCGGCGTGAATTTCTTCGTCTCGAATTCGTACATCCAGATATCCATGTACTGCCCGCCTTTGTAGCGCTTCCAGTAATATTCTTCGTTGCCGCGCCGGTTGTAGAGAATCTTCTTTCCGTCGGCGGAGAAGCTGCAGAGGACGCCTCGGTCGAGAGGGAACCGTTCGGGCGCGGAGCCGTGTTTCCTCACGAAATAGAGGTTGGGATCGCGGCCGACGACGTTTTCGAAAATGGAGCCGTAGAAGATTTTTTCTCCGTCCGGCGTCCAGCCGAGGACCCGGGCCATGCCTGGATTGTGAGTCAGCCTTTTGGGCTCGCCGCCCTCGGCCGGCATGAGATAGACGGCCGGGGCTCCGTCATAGCTGGCCGTGAAGGCGATCCATTTTCCGTCCGGCGAGAACTGCGCGTAGTATTCCACGCCCGGAAAAGTCGTAATCCGGGACGCCGTCCCACCCTGGGCGCCGACAAGCCAAAGGTCGCCTTCGTAGGTGAAGACGATCTTGTCCTTGGCAATGCTGGGATAGCGCATGAAGCGGCCTTCTTCGACGGCCAAAGCGAATGAGGCCACGAAAATAAGCATACCCAAGCCGATGAAAATCTTCTTCGCGTTCATAAGTCAGCCTCCTGACGATCAAAATCCCAATTCTTTGATGATGTGCGTGGCGCCCGAGTATTTCTCGGTGACGAACAAAACCCAGCGGATGTCGACCGAGATCGAGCGCTGCAGCTCGGGAATGATGTAATAATCGCCGATGACACTCTCGTAGGTCATGTCGAAGATGATCCCGACCTGCTCGCCCTTGGCGTTGAGCGTGGCCGAACCAGAGTTGCCGCCCGTGACGTTGGTCGTGTTGAGGAAGCAGGTGGGAACCTCTTTGAGCCTCGGATCCAAGTAGCGGCCGAAATCCTTCGCGGCATAGAGTTGCTTGATCTTGTCGGGCACGATGAAGGGGAACGTCCCGGTTTCTTTTTCGAGGACGCCCTTGAGGGTTGTCTGGGGCTCGTAATAGACGGCGTCCTTTGGGGTATAGCCCCGGACCGGGCCGTAAGTGAAGCGGAGCGTGCCGTTGGCATCGGGAGCGAACGTTCCTCCCTTTTGGGAAAGCACCGCCTCTTCATAGGACTTCTTGAGATCCGAACGCTCCTGCCCCATGGCCTTGTTCTCATCGCGGATGACCTTGAGCTCTTTTTCAAGCTCTCCAGCCAATTCGATCAAAGGATCGCCCAGCTTAGCCATCACATCCGGTTTTTGAGACAGGAGTTCAAGCCGCTTTTCGGGCTTGGCCAGGGCTGTTTTTACGTAGAGACCGTCTACATAGTCCTCGATCGCTTTCTCCGATTTCTTTAGGATGAGTTCGCGCAAGGCCGCCGGGACCTGGCCTTCCGGCAGAGCCAGGAGCTTTTTCAGCGTGTATTTAAAATAAGCGCGGTCGGTGCCGATCTCGTAGCCCCGCTCGGCGAGCTGGATGTTCGTTTTGATGTACGGAAGGTTCCGGTCCTGGTACTGGGGCTCCCGGTCCTTGTCAGACTTTTGGATTTCTTGGACAGTCCGGTAGATAGAATAGGCTTGAGAAAGGAGGGTCGAGCCGCCCAGGGTGGTATTGAGCTGCTGGCTCTTCGCGGAAAACGCCTCGTTTTTCTTGATGAACTGGGCGAGGTCGTCCACGACCCGGCCGTATTTTTTCTGCCGGCCAGGGTCCGCGCTGACCCAATCAAGGAAAGCTTTTTCCTGGGCCTTTTTATTCCCGATCAGGCCGTACTTCTCCATGCCTTCGAGCTTGCCCTGGAAATTCTTCATCCCGTTGTACAGGCTTCTGACCCTGCCGGCGTAGCGGATCTCCACTTCCTTGTTGTTTTTGCCGGCATCCTCGAAGAAGGCGATCATGTCTTGGAAATCCTTGATCCTCTTGGCCAAGGCCGTCATGTCCGCCTGGAGCTCGGCCAGGGTGTAGTTTCGGTAGGTCACGCCGGGATAGCCCATGACGAAGGTGAAATCCTCGGGCTTGACGCCGTCCAACGAGATTTTCATCACGGATTTCGGCCGATAAGGGACGTTGGCGGCATCGTAATCGACGCCCAAGCCGTCCTTGGACACGTAGCCCCTTAAGAACGAAAAATCGCAGGTGTGGCGCGGCCACATCCAGTTGTCCACCTCGCCGCCGAAATTGCCGAGGTCTTGGGGAGGCGCCAGGACCAGGCGAACGTCCTTGATCCTTTTAAAAGTGTAGAGATAGTACTGGTTGCCGCTGTACATGGATGCGATCGTGCAGCGGAGGTCTTTCCCGGCCTTCTCGGCCTGGGCGATGAGCTCCTTGGTGATCTTCTCGCGGGCATCATACCTCTGACGGGGCGTCATGCCCGGTTTTAAGCCGGCCAGGACCTTGGGCGTAATTTCCTCGTATCCAAGCAGGACGTCGGCCGTGTAGCCCTGGGCGGGTATTTCCTGGTCGCGGGTCATCGCCAGAAAGCCGTTTTGAATGTAGTCCTTTTCCTTGCTCGAGGCCCTCTGGATGGCGGTGAAGGCCACGTGGTGGTTGGTCAAGATGAGGCCGTCGGCGCTGACGAACTCGCCGGTGCCGCCGGCCAGGTTGACTACGGCGCTCATGAGGCCCGTGCCGTCTTTCTTATAAAGGTCGTCGGGATTCATGAGAAGTCCCAAGGCTTTGAGATTCAGACCTTTCATCTGGTGGGGCATCCACATGCCCTCGTCGGCAAAGGCCAGAAAGGCCAGGCCGATGCTTAAGAATAGGATACAGAGCTTACGAAGAGATGATTTCATCGATTCCTCCTGAATGAGAAGTAAAAATTACTCATTTTTTGAGTACCGTAAAAATGAAACGAACAATAATATTAACTCATAATTCCCGAGAATGTGAAGGACTTTGGCAAGAGCGGGGTGATTTTTCGCGAGCTGCTATACAATGCTCCGGCGAAACCTAAACATGACTGCTTCGCTGTCCGACACCGCGTCTGTCATCTAATTTTTGTAGGAGGAGAGGTCAACGCGGACGGTTGGTATGAAGCCTATCCGTTTTGGGGTCTTTATTTAAGGCCGTGTAATCTGTAGAAAACTATTTGATGCGGTAAAACCACATCAAGGGGAGCCAGAGCTGGTGTCCGTAGGGAAGCTTCTTGTGATTGACCAGGACTTCCGTCGTCTCCCACTCGTGGACAAGGTTGAAGAGCTCGAACAGGTCTTCCACGTCCTCAGGCGTGTAGACGGCCGAATGGCGGATCCATTCGCCGCTTCCTTCTTCCTGATATGTTGGATTCCGCTTTGCGAGCGCTACGGCTTTCTTATAAGCGGGAGACATCTTGTAGCCGAAGATCACGGTGATCCGGAAGGATTTAGCGGTCGTGCTGGGGGAGAGGATGTCTTCCAGCTTTTCTTTCATAGCCAGGTCGTCGGTCATCGGTCTCTAGTTTACCATTTTCGTTTCCGTGATTCAAACCGGAACGCCTGTCTTGTCCGAGGGAAATTATATCGGACTCGATTCGGTCAGGCTCCGCGAGCGCTGGAACAAAAAGCGGAAGCTGCTGTCGTGAAGAGGCTTATCGGTATTCCTGGGCGATTTTCTGCATGAAATCGACCACCCGCTTTTCGAGGTCGTTGGTCTGCTGGAAGGTCAGCTTGCCTGAGAATTCTTTGTATTCGGCGAAGGTCACCCCTTTCTTTTCATAAAGGGCGTCGATCTCCTTCTGGGCTTGGTCCGGGTCATCCTTGTATTTTTCG
>Ga0299912_10005246_pt1 | contig 10639 bp, 8 predicted proteins | sample RVTome_2_FD_207667 | JGI IMG/M metagenome (GOLD analysis project Ga0299912, IMG submission 207667) | Soil microbial communities from uranium-contaminated site in the Upper Colorado River Basin, Wyoming, United States - RVT95D214 (version 2) ... | reverse complement strand
CTGCCGTGGTCACCCCTGGAAGTCCCTGATTTCTGAGGGCACAAGCTGAGTTCAGTTTCAACCATTGCACGACCCAATCACCCCACGGTGCAAAATCGTAATGTCTGGGAGAAAAATTTGATCAAACGCATCTCCCTGTGGTTTATTCGCCGAGGACTTCGGTTAATGATGTTGGTCTACTCGGTTCTCATGCAGGTGGCAAAATGGATCGGACCTCGAAAGAGACAAGCAGGGAAAGAAGGATATGACATCTTACTTACAGGAACATTCTACTCTGATAATTGGGTAATGGCACATCTCCGCCCCCTTGCTATGTCGGAACATTGCGCCCATGTCTGTGTGGTAGCGACTTCGATTATTCCGAAAATAGACAAGGTCGAGGCAATTTACCCTCCGTCATGGTTGGTTGCTATCCTTGGAGCTGTTCCTGCTCGACTTCTGACATTCTTATGGATTGGTTTCCGAAAACGCCCTCATGTAATAGGAGGGTTTCATCTATTGTTAAACGGACTTGTTGCTGCACTGCTCGCGAGGCTCACCGGCTCAAGCTCCCTATATTTTTGCGTGGGTAGTGGACCGACAGAGGTTCTCCACACAGGGAAGACCGAAAATCGTCTCTTCAAGAAGCTCGGAGGATCAGATAAGGTTATTGAGACGAGGCTCCTCCAGGCTGTTTCCTCCTTCGACCTTGTTATTACCATGGGAAGAAATGCGATAAAGTTTTTCCGGCAGCAAGGCGTAGACACACAATATCACATCGTATCCGGAGGTATTGATACCAATGTGTTCTATCCTTCTGAATTACCTCCAACCGCCGACATCATTTCAGTTGGTCGTCTTGTTCCCGTTAAGCGTTTCGATTTATTCCTGGAAGCTGTCAGGATCGTCAAAGATTCAATCCCTGAAGTGACTGCGATAGTTGTTGGAGATGGACCCCTCCTGGAATCTCTGAAAGCTTTGGCTAAAGAACTGGGAGTTGATAAAAATGTCTCTTTCATAGGCCATCAGAATAATGTAGAAGATTGGTTGAGAAAGGCTAAAGTCTTTGTTCTTACATCAGACTCAGAGGGACTTTCTCTCTCTATGATGGAAGCAATGATGTGCGGTCTCCCTGTCGTCGTTTCCCATGTGGGGGATCTTGGGGATTTAGTGGAAGATGGAATCAATGGGTATTTAGTAGGCGAACGTACCCCGGAGAGATTCGCCATATGCATTATTGACTTTCTTGAAAATAAGGATCGTTTATCTCTTTTTTCCAGGGCAGCCCAAAAGTCCGCTGAACGATACGACATAAGGGCCGCGAGTCGCCTCTGGAATCAAGTCCTGTCACCGCAGCAGACACATCAAAGACCTGGGGGAAATGGGTGAAGCGTGCGCTTTCACGTAAGAATCTTTGGGAAGGGCTACCACCTACGGCCAAGTCAGTAGTTGGTTCATTGCTAAGTATTTTTCCGCTCAAGTACTTACTTGGTAGGCAATTCAGCCGCCATCTCAGGTTTTTGGAAGAAGCCCAGTGCTGGCCCCCGGAAAGATTTCGGTCATATCAAATTGGTGAACTTCGCCGGATATGTACGCTTGCCTATGAGCGCACTCCGTATTATCGGCGTTCTTTCAAGGAGGTTGGCTTTGATCCGCGCGATCTCAAGGGGATTGAAGATTTACAAGGGGTGCCGATGATAAACCGGACCATCGTACGCGAAAATCTAAAAGAGATGGTGACGGTTTCAGTTAAATCTCCTATGGTGGATTATGTAGTTACTAACGGAACAAGTGGCGAGCCCCTTGGATTCTATATCGGGTCAAATCGTCATCAGATCGAGTATGCTTACACGATCTTAGGTTGGCAAAGGTCTGGCTTCCGGTTGGGGATGAAAACAGCTGTCTTTAAAGGCCGGATAGTTTCGCAGGACCATTCTGGGCTCTGGCATGAATATGATCCGATTTTGAGGCAACACTTCTATAGTAGCTTTCATATGACTCAGGAAGACATGCAACGGTATGTTGAACATTTGCAGAATATCGGTCCTTGTTTCTTGCATGTTAATCCCTCAGCAGTGGCGATATTGGCACGTTTCATCCAGCGCTCCGGTATTGAACCGCCAGCAAACGTGCGCGGGATCATTGCTGAGTCAGAGATTGTCTATCCGGAGCAGCGGCAAATGGTAGAAGAGACTTTCCGGTGTAAGTACTTCTCGTGTTACGGACATACCGAGAAACTCGTGGCTGCATCTGAGTGTGAAAAATCTACAAACTACCACGTTTGGCCTACTTACGGGTTTTTCGAGCTTCTTGATGAAAAGGGCCGGTGGGTAACAACTCCGGGCCAACGCGGCGAGATTGTCGGTACAGGATTTATTAATACGGTCGTTCCATTCATTCGATACCGCACAGGGGACTGTGCCACTTACGTTGGGGACCATTGCCAAGAATGCGGACGCGCCCATCCAATCATAGCCGATATTAGAGGACATCGTCTCCAGGAATTCTTGGTTGCCAGTGATAGCTCATTGGTTACTTTTTCCTTTTTAGTGTCGCACAACGAGGCTTTAGAAAATGTTCTAAGGTTCCAATTCTATCAAGATACCCCGGGTCGGGCTCTGCTTCGAATTATTCCCATGGATGTATTCAGCAAGGATGATGAGCTGCGGATTCTGCGCAGTCTGAATCGTGTAATCAATGAACGCCTTAAATTTACTATTGATATTGTTGAATCAATTCCTTTAATCGGCAGTGCAAAGGCAAAATACGTCGACCAGCACATTTCTGGCATTGAGTCGTTGAGGGAAGGTACTTTCTGATGGTTTTGGGTGTAGATATTCCTCAAGTTATGGCTACACAGAAGAACTCGTTGCTCTCGCGGGACTTCACCTCACTATTGTTCATTCAATGCTCACTTTGACAATTATTTTATTTGGTCACCTCGAATCCTGAGATGATTCTCTCCGCTCCATCTCAAAATCCATCCTGTCCCGGTGGCTTCTATTCTATTCAATCCACACAAATTATAATTTCCGTTTTCAATTGTTCCGGTTAAGACCTTAACCATACCTGCTACTGAAGCTCCATGACCGACTAATAAAATATTTCCTCCTGTATCGGTAAGGATTCTTTCCATTGTCCGCGCGCACCTTTCCCAGGTATCTTTCTCTTCATTTTCCGGGAATGAGGGAATCACAACAGATTTATAGGTCTCGTCAATCCATTTTATTTCTTTTTTTAATTCTGTAACCGATGATAAATCCGGCATTTGCGAGAACCATTTAGCGAAAAGTGCTTCGCAAAGACCATATTCAACTCTTATAGGGACTTTTATAATATTTGCAATCAATCCGGCTGTTTGAACACACCTCAAAAAAGGTGAAGAATATATAAATTGTATATCCTGGTTAGAAAGAAACTTCCCTGTGTCGATAGCCTGCAGTCTTCCTTCTCGGGCTAATGGCGGATCATCAGGCCTTTCAGCGGTTTTTTTCCAATTTGGGTCTATATTGTCCTGGCGAATGCCGTGGCGCACAACCCAGATGACTCGTTTCTTTTGGGTTTCGCTACACGACAACTTTTTGGCATTGAGAAACGTAATTGGATTGAAACATAGTGAAATAGAAATAAGAGAAACCTTTTTAAGAAAATTGCGGCGAGAAATTTTCATGCTATATTGATTCCTATATGAAGTTGAACGTTCTACTGTGGAGAATTATAATGCAAATTGTATGTTTTTTTAAAGTGTTTTTGAATTCTCTAAAGGGAATGTTGTTAAGAACAAAAACCTTTTGCTCTTAAAGAACTTAGGAAGAGTATCGTCGAAATGCGATATAACCGACTCGATTAATTTCCTTTAAATTTGAAATAACAGGACTACAGATGAAGTACACAAAGTTTGATTACCATCCCTCAGAAACTGGGACCCATGACGATGATATAATCACATGGTGGGAGAATCACTGGGATGGAAGAAATGATTTAAGGCGTAATCTTTATAAGGAGCCAAGCTGGGGGACTATTGAGGATGTGCTGGCTCAACCGGGGAATCTATTAGAAGCTGGTTGCGCTCTTGGGCATTGGGTACAATTCTTGAACAATCTGGGCCATAGAGCGATCGGGATTGATTTTGCATTTAAGGCGTTAAAGGCGGGCAAAACGATAGATAAAGGTTTGTTGATGGTTTGTGGAGATCTAAGATCACTCCCCTTCCATGACGAAAGCTTTGATTATATTGTAAGCTTTGGAGCAGTGGAACATGACATCAATGGACCCCAAGCGGCCTTAAAGGAATTCCAACGTATAATAAAGCCGTCAGGCTATTTGATGTGCTCTGTTCCCTGTTTAAACATAGAGCGGACACTGCTTATAGGATGGTATATATTAAGAGATTGGTTAAAGAAGCAGGAGGCATTACGGCGGTTGGCGAGAAAAACAGACCCATTTAAATTTTACGAGTATATATATTCTCCTCGCAGCTATAGAAACATTCTCTTAAAATGTGGATTTCGAGTAGTCTCACTGAGGCCCTATGCGTATCCAATGAAAGGCAAAAAGGGATACATATTAGGAAAACATATGAGCAAAGTTCTTAAATTCTACAATCCTCATATGATGATGGCAATTTGCCGGAAAGAGCAAGTTGGGCAGAAGTGATGGAAGAAAATACTGATAAAGAATATCAAAACAAGGTCCACGATCAAACGGGATCTCAAGATCGAAATCGTATTACAAGAAACGTTCTCGCAAGTTGGGGTGGGCATATGGTGTTTATTATAGCCGGATTTATCATGCCCCGATATATCAATGACCACATCGGTCAAACCTCGTTGGGCGTGTGGGATTTTTCCTGGTCCATCGTAAACTACTTCGGTCTTGCAACCCTGGGAATCGGGTCTTCGGTAAACCGTTACGTGGCCAAATACCGGGCGGAAAATGACGCTGAATCTCTCAACAGGGCTATGTCTTCCGTGATGTGTGTTCAGATGCTTGTGACCGTGGTCATTTTCTTAGTCGCAATCGTATCGTCCTGGTTGGTTCCTTCGCTTTTTGCTAACCGATTGAATAACTTCGTTACTGACGTTAGATGGATAATCCTGCTCTTGGGAACGAGCCTCGCTCTTGACGTCGCTTTTGATACATACGGCGGTGTCATGACCGGATGCCATCGGTGGGACCTTCATAATTTCATTAATGGTTTTTTCCACGGAGCCACCGTGGCAGGCATGATTGTGGCCTTATCCGTTGGCGGAGGGTTAGTAAGTCTCTCCTTTGTCTACCTTTGTGGTACGATTTGTAAAGAAGTGACACGGGCTTGGATCGCATACAGAATTTGCCCTGAATTGCGAATAAGACCGAAGTATGCTCGATGGTCAGAGATTAAGATTATGTTCAATTTCGGCAGCAAAGCATTCCTGATTTCAATATCTAACAGATTGCTCTATCAAACGAATAATATTATTGTGGCTGCCTATTTCGGCGCTGCAGCATTAGCTCTGTATGCACGTCCGATAGCCCTGATTCTTCATCTATCGGCTTTTCTCTCGAAATTTGCATTTATTTTTACCCCCATCGCGAGTCAGCTCGAGGCATCCGGGAAAGAGGACGAGTTACGCAGACTATTTTATAAGATTACTCAGTATTCAGCTTGCATGGCCCTGCCGGCAATACTCTTCCTGATTATTTTCGGCGGACCGGTTCTTTTAGTATGGATGGGGAAGAATTATGAGCATGGAGAGCTGATAGCCATCCTGGCGATCGGTCATCTGATGACGATAGGCAACCGGCCTGTGGTCAACCTTCTTACGGGAATAGGGGCGCATGGCCGGCCGGCTGTTGCGAACCTCCTGGCAGCCATTTTGTCAGTGATTATATGTTTAATTACGGTTGGAGTTTTTCATTGGGGGCTGATCGGTGCAGCCCTGTCTGTGGGCCTTTCACTGACAGCAGTTGATGGAATATTTTTGCCTATCTATGCATGTAAAAGGCTAAACATATCAACCCTATCTTTTTTCCGGGATTCCTGGTTGAAGCCGATCGTCTTGGCAACACCATTTACAATTTGTCTGCTGATAATCCGGGTGTTATTTTCACAAAAACCCATAGTGGTAATATTGTTGGGCCTGGCATCCGGTGGAATTGTAATAGGTATAACCTACTGGAAGTGGGTAATCCCGGCTCCTGAACGAATCAAAATCAAAAAGTTTCTTAGACGTTTTAGAATAGCCAGAATGCAGGCCTCGTCTTAACACAGTTCACCGCGGAGACGCAGAGAACGCCGAGAGAATGAATTTACGATCCAGGTTCACCGCTGAGTCGCAAAGAGCGCAGAGTTAGATTGTTCTGCGGTGAGAATTCTAGCTTGGTCAAGAATCATGACCTATTATTTTCTCGATGGTAAGGGAAGAATCTGATGGGGGTTACATTAATCAGATACTGGGGGAGTTACTTTAAGTCACCTCGCGCGGTTTCTAATATGGTAAACCAGTTAAAAGGCCCATTAGCCAAGGGATGGGATACTCATCTGGTTTGCTGCTGGCCGCCGGAGGACGAGAAGTGGCTTCAGCCTTTATTGGATATAGGAGTTAAGATTGAATACATGCCCCGTGCAAAAGGAAATTTTGATTGGAAGTGTATGTATAGAGTTTGCAAACTTTGCCGCCGGTTACGGTGCAATGTGTTCCATTGTGACAACATGCATACCAGTCCTCTGATCGGAGCTTCCTTGGCTCGAGTTGCGGTACGCCTCTGGTCAAAGCGTTCGATGAATGCCGCCTTTGAGAGAGGTGGAAAAGAAACAATTCGAAACAGAATAGTCCTATCTGTAAGGCTGTCGTGCCTTCTCGCAACAAAAACGCTTGCGGTATCAAAGACGGTGAGAGAAGAACTGATCAAACTTAGAATTCCCTCTTCAAAATTAATGGTGTTTAACAATCCAATGGATAGTAAGATTCTTTGCTCGGTGAATCGTGACAAAGCGCGGGTTGTCTATGGATATGCGCCATCTGAAATAGTCATTACGACGATAGGGCATGCGGTTCCGGTAAAAGGGTGGGATATACTTTTACGAGCTTTCTCCGATATTGCAAACGAAGTTCCGCAAGCACGCCTGCTTTTTGTGGGTAGCATCACTGGATACAATGAGAGTCATCACTATGAAGAGTTAGCAAGGTTTATCGATCAGAATGGACTGAGGACGAAAGTTAGATTCACGGGCCATCTGATAGAAATTAATGAGGCCCTTGCAGCAAGCGATATCTTCGTACTTCCCTCTCGCTCGGAGGGTTTTGGTATTGTGCTGGTTGAAGGTTTAGCGGCAGGTCTGCCGTGTGTCTCCACGAAAGTTGGAATCGCCTCAGAGGTCATACAAACAGGGGTAAATGGATTTCTATTAGAGCGAGAAAATTATCGCGAGATGGCTAAGGCTTTGCTCAAGCTTGCAAAAGATTCTAACTTAAGAAAAAGGCTGGCAGAAGGAGCCAGGACGACACCATTGGGAGTTCCAACCATGGAGGAGTATGGAGACCAATTATTTAATCTTTATGAGTCGCTACTAAGAGACCATACTAAAAGTTAAAATGATCCAACCCTTTAACCATATCATCGTCGTTTTTCGAAACGACGACATATCGGCCCTGTCGGATGCTGATCACGAACGCCAGGTCGCAGCAATTTTTGAGCGATACGGCATGCCGCAGACTTTGGGAATCATACCACTTTGTGCGGCAGATTCTACCCACAATCCCAAGGGGAAACGGTTAGCACCATTAGGAACCAACCAACGCATTGTGTCTTTTTTACAGGATTATGCGGAACGGTCCGGATCAGAAATCGCACTGCATGGTTATAGACATCAGGCAAACCAATTCAGTCGTCCCTGGAGAAAAGAATATTTTGAATTTAGAGGTTTAAGCTTGGAAGAACAGGAAGAGAGAATTCTCATGGGTACGGAGATTATTTCCCAGACATTAGATGTCATCCCTCAAACTTTTATCCCTTCTTGGAATTGGTTGGATTTGAATACCTTGTTTGCATGCAAAAAAAATGGTTATAAAATCGTCTCAGCAGGGTTTTTTACACCAGTGCTGGATGGATTGGTATCATTTGGTGCGAACTGTGATATTGAGCGCTTTCCTTCATTCCTTCGTCAGGTAAAAGGAAGCAAGAGCCGTGTATTTCTATGTGTGAGTTACCACTCTGGAAAGATTAGAAGGGAGTGGGAATTTGAATTACTTAAGAAAGCTGTTTCTCTGGTCTCGGAGTCTCCGGAATATGAGGTAGTGACAATAGGTGAGGCTGTAAGTCGTTTCCCGAATGAAATTAGATCACTGAATGAGGCGGGGAAGAATATTGCGTCACAGGAGACAACTTTCGAACCTGTACGCGGAAGAGCAATGATTTACAGAAAAGTGTTCTCCTTCCTACCACAAGCGAAGAATCTCAATTCGTCCTACAAGAAAGCCAAGGAGTCATACTATCAGGGGATGTATGATGAGGTTCGCAATCAATCTATGACCATTGATCGGGAAAGTAAGAATCTGATATCGATGTCGAGACTCATCGCTTCTTTAATTGGACTTTTCTCTTCAATCCTTTTCTTTTTGTTAATCTTATGGATTACTCCTGTAAACCAGATGTTAAGCTGGGTGATGACCTTTTTAATCTTAATAGTTTTCTGGACTGGAATTTGGTGGTATGCAACCTCCAACGAGACCAAGAAAGAAATTCGCAATGCAGGTGCTTTGTCATTAATGACGGGAGGCATCGGAATGATAGTATTTTACGTTCTCAGACATTTTCTAAACTGACGTGTCTTGAGCCGCCCGATTTAAGAACTTACAGGGTTGCTTCGCTATGTTAGTTTGTTGTTAGCGGACACGGGTGGCGGACACGGAAACGTCCTTTTCTGAAGAATGGCGAAGTCCATTATAGATCTTATAGCTGGGGCACGGCCCAACTTTATAAAGCTTGCTCCGGTTGTTCGGGCACTCACGGAAGTCGATTCTGTTGGTTTCAGAATCGTTCATACGGGACAGCATTACGACGATTCTATGAACGACGTCTTTTTCAGGGACCTTGGTATTCCTGAGCCTGATGTCCATCTTGAGGTTGGATCCGGAAGTCACGGATCACAAACAGCCAGGATTCTTGAGCGCTATGAAGCACACTTGATGAAGCACAGGCCTGCTGCAACAGTGGTGTTCGGTGATGTTAACAGTACGATTGCGTGTGCGTTGGCCGGTGTTAAGATCGGGGTCCCGGTAGTACACATTGAAGCCGGTCTTCGCAGCTTTGACCGCACCATGCCTGAAGAGATAAACCGCTTATTGACGGATGCTCTTTCAGACCTTCTTTTTGTATCGGAGCCAAGCGGGCTGGAGAATCTGCGCAGGGAGGGCGTGGCTGAAAACAGGATCCGCCTCGTTGGTAATGTAATGATAGATACACTGTTGGGACATTTGGAGACAGCCAGATCTCGCCGGGCGGCGAAGACATTGGGGTTAGAGAAGAAAAAATATGGTTTTGTTACAATTCATCGTCCCTCAAATGTGGACGATATAAATACTCTAAAATGCTTACTAAATCTACTGCACGAACTTGCTGAGCATATGCCGGTGATCTTTCCTGTTCATCCACGGACCTCGGCTTCAGCGAAACGCTTTGGATTGGACTTGCTTCTTCAGCCTGATCGAAATCGACTTTTCTGTATTCCACCTCAGCCATACCTTGAGTCCATTTCTCTTCTGGCAGACGCGACAGTTGTTTTAACTGATTCCGGAGGTTTACAGGAAGAGACCTCAGTTCTTGGAATTCCTTGCCTGACGCTCAGAGAGAATACGGAACGACCGATTACCGTCGAGCTCGGTACAAGCAGACTTGTCGGTAATGATCCTGAAAAGATAAGAGCAGCCTTTCAGGAAGTCTTGAGCGGAACCTGGACGTGCGGACAACCCATCCCCTTGTGGGATGGTAAGGCGGCGTATCGTGTGGTGAAAGAGCTTGCTGATTGGTTAAATGGAAGAACATGAAGGTAGCCATTGTTACCCATTTCCCTCAGGATCCGGAAGCTCCTCATGGAGGAGTCGAAGCCGTTTGCGTCAATTTGGCGCGCTGGTTGGGAACTTTTGATGATCTGGATGTCCATGTCGTTACCTTGGATCGAACCGTCGAGGCTGTATCCGTTTCATATAGAGGTAGGGTGGCAATTCATCGCCTCCCGGGAGTGAAAGGGCACGTGCTGACTACTGCGATAGGCAAGGGAAGGCAGAGGATATCTCGATATTTGACTGCTCTTGCCCCAGATGTTGTCCACGCCCATGATACCTATGGCCTTATGGTAAAAGGACTTCCCATCCCGAGAGTCTTTACAGTTCATGGTTTTATTTATGGGGACACCCTTGTCTCGGGGAAAAAATTTGCTTGGTTACGATCTAAAATCTGGCGACGGGTGGAGACGTCGGGCTGGGCGGACCAGCCGCACATCATCTCGATCAGCCCGTACGTTCGAGAACAGTTAACCGGTATTGCTACCGGTGTGATCCACGATATCGATAACCCTATTTCGGAAAGGTTCTTCGAAATCCCAAGAAACGAACGAAAAGGGGTGATTTTAAGCGCGGCGGTCATTTCCCCACGGAAAAATACCCTGACTTTGATCGAC
>Ga0299912_10005245_pt1 | contig 10639 bp, 8 predicted proteins | sample RVTome_2_FD_207667 | JGI IMG/M metagenome (GOLD analysis project Ga0299912, IMG submission 207667) | Soil microbial communities from uranium-contaminated site in the Upper Colorado River Basin, Wyoming, United States - RVT95D214 (version 2) ... | reverse complement strand
GGCCAGGTCCATGATACCGAGGCCACTTTTCGGCTGCTCCTCCGGTTTTTTCTTGTCTTTCTTGGCCTTGTCCACATCCGCCTTGACGGGGGCGGTCGTGAAGACGACGAACTTGCCGTCGACGGTGACGACGGGCTGGCGGCCGCGCGCGGCGCGGTATTCTTTGTTCGTCTTCAAGTTCAGGGCGACGAGCTCGCCGTCCCCGTCCTGGGGCGCGAGGGCGTAGACGAGCCACTGTCCGTCGCGCGAGAGCTGTGTCCCTTGGATCGAGCGCCAGCCGTCGTAGGCGTCGTAAGTGATCGGCTTTTTCGTCCCCGCGGTGGCGCCCGTCGTCACGGCGAGCGGCAGGACGAGGGCGACGAGAACGACGATTCTCAAGAAAGAAAGATGGGGTTTTCTGTCCATGAGGCCTCCTCGGAAAGGATGGAGTGGGAAACGCCCGAGACGTGACTATACCAACCCTCTCCCGGGGCGTCAATAAGCGATCGGGGTCGAATGCCCTCCGGTCATCACCCCGTGAAGTAGAGATATGCGGCGAGGATGAGGGCCAGAACGATGCCGGAGGCGATGATGTCAGCCGCCGTCCAGCTGGCCCGCGATTCCTTCCGGTGCTCGGCCGTGACGGTCCCGTAGGTCAGCCCGCTGATCTTCTCGTAGGCCGGCGGCTCGGTCAGGTAGCTGACGACGATCATGACGGCGACGCTGACGAGAAAGATGATCAGACTGTAGTATTGGAAGAAGATGTGGTTGACGATCCACAGGAACGAGCCCTCGGCGTAGGAAAAACCGCTCATGAGCTTGACCGGCGTGTCGACGGCCAGGCGGAAGATCCCGAGCGAAAAGCCCGTCGCCAGCGCGGCCAGGCAGCCCTTGGCGTTCAGCCGCTTCATGAAGACGCCGAAGAAGAAGACGACGAAGATCGGCGGGGCCAGGTAGGACTGGACGCCCTGGAGGTAGTCGTAGAGGCCTCGGCCGCCGCGGATGACGGGGATCCAGAGGAGGCCGATGAGGACCATGACCCCCGTGGCCACCCGGCCGACCCAGACGAGCCGTTCCTGCGTCACTTTCGGCCGCAGGCGCTGATAGAAGTCCATGGTGAAGAGGGTCGAGGCGGCGTTGAAGGCCCCGGCGAGCGAGCTCATGAGCGCCGCGAGCAATCCGGCGACGACCATGCCGCGGACGCCGACCGGCAGGACCGTGGCCACGAGCATGGGGAAGGCCTTCTGGGCGTTGGCCCGGATGAGCTCGCCGCCCGTGCCGAAGAGCTCCTGATGGAGGGTCTGGCTCTGGCCGCTCTTGGCCAGGGCGAAGGCGATCATGCCCGGGATGATGAAGATGAAGACGGGAAGCAGCTTGAAGAAGGCCGCGGCGATGGAGCCCCGGCGCGCCTGGCGCTGGTTCGGGGCGCCGAGGACGCGCTGGACGATGTACTGGTCGGTGCACCAGTACCACAGGCCGATGATGGGCGCGCAGAAGAGCATGCCGATCCAGGGGTAGTTGTCGTTGAAGTACCAGGCCATCCGGCCGGCCTCTTTGATGGGCGCCCACGTGCCCTCAACCCCCGCCGGGACGAGGGGCTTCCACAGGTTGAACATCTCCCCTCCGGCGATCTCCCGGAGCTGGCCCCAGCCGCCGAGGGCTTTCAGGCCGAAGTAGGTCACGAGGGCCGAGCCGATGATGAGGATGAACGTCTGGATGGCTTCCGTGTAGGCGACGGCTTTGAGCCCGCCCATGACGGTGTAGATCCCGGTGATGACGATGACCAGGATGGAGCCGATCCAGAAGCTGTCGAGGCCCATGAAATTGATCTCGGGCAGGAGGACGCTGAAGACGATGCCTCCGGCGAAGATACCGACGGCCATCTTGGTCAGGACGTAGGCCACGAGCGAGATGAGCGAGAGGATGGTCCGGGCAGCCGGGGAGAAGCGCCGTTCCAGGAACTCGGGCATGGTGAAGATCCTCGAGCGCATGTAGAACGGCACCATGACCCAGCCGAGGACGAGGAGGCACCAGGCGTGGAGCTCGTAGTGGGCCATGGCGACGCCGTCGGTCGCGCCCGACCCGGCCAGTCCGACGAGGTGCTCGGCCCCGATGTTCGAGGCGAAGATGGACGCGCCGACGATGAGCCAGCCCAGGTTGCGTCCGGCCAGAAAGTACTCGTCCGAGGTTTTCTGCTTCTGGCGCATGACCTTCCAGGCCAATCCGAGGATGATGCCGAAGTAGACGAGGATGATGATCCAGTCAAGAGGTTTCAGTACGCCCATGTCCGCTCCTTAGGCGCAGGTTGCGCGGCCGGGCCCGATTTTACATCAGCCCGGGCCCCGCCATAAAGAGCTTTTTTAGCCCGAGGATCGCCTGCCGGGGAACTCATCGTGAGGCGGCGAGGGATGTCGTCCTAAAGCCCCCGCGCGGAGAGAATCCAGGACTCGTTTTAGATATCTCCTAAAAGCGCGGCTCCGAGCCGCTCCGCCGCGCTTTTATCGGTCGCTTCTCAGAATCCGCTCCCCGCCGGTCGTCGTCTTTATCGGGGACCAGGGTTACGGCCCACGAAGGATAGGGCGCGGCCGAGCCCTTGACGGCGTGCCAGAGGATGCGATTGAGGGTGTCCTCCGGGCAGGCGTCGATCTGGCGGAAGTTCAGGCGCCCCGATTGAATGGCGTGGCGGCGGAGCAGGGCGTCGGCGATCTTCTCTTTCGGCGGGTTCATCGTGTCGAGCGGGATGGTGTTGGGCACCGAGTCGAACGGCGCAAGATCCGGCGTTGCGGTGAAGCAATCGAACATCGGCGTCGCCGTGGCGTCGAACTGGTTCATCGGCGGCAGGCCGAGGATCTGCTCGATCGTCCGGAGGATGCTCGTCGTGTTGTACTGGGTGCCGACGACGGCGCCGCGCTTCGTGTAGGGGCTGGCGCAATAGGCCGTCGTCCGGTAGCCGCTGACGTGGTCCCAGCCGTTCTGGGGGTCGTCCTCGATGCCGAAGACGACCGTCTCCTTCCAGAAGGAGCTGTGGCTGAAGCCCTCGACGATGCGGCCGAACGCTAGGTCGTTGTCGGCGACGCAGGCTTCCGGCGTCGGCGAGCCTTCCGACGTCCCGCTGGTGTGGTCGTCGGGCAGGCAGACGAGGATGAGCTGGGGCATCCGGCCTTCCTTCTCCCACGCGGCGACCTGGTCCGCGATGTAGCGGGCCCGCCAGACGTCGGGGACGGCCATGTTCCAGCCGAGGGTGTCCGTCGGCGAAAAGGGGCGGACGGTCTCGATGGCCGGGCGGCTTCCGATCCTGACCTCGCCGCGGCCGTGGTGGTATTCGTCCCAGTAATCCTTCCACTGCGGGTCGCCCTTGCGATCCGGGTCCTTCCAGCCGCAATCGTGCATCGTGAACTCGCCGAAGTTCCAGAGCGACACGCCGTGCTTGAGGGCGTTGTCCCAGATGAAGCCGCTCGGCGCGTAGGCCAGGGCGTCGATCTCGTCCGGGCCCATGCCGTCGGGGTAGCTCCGCGGCCAGCCGGCGAAGGACCTTTCGAGGTAGTCCGTTCCGAACGCGGTCGTCGACCATTGGTGACCGTCGGCGCTGAGGATGCCGCTGCAGTAGGTGTTGTCGAGGAGGGCGAACTCGCGGACGAGCTTGTGCTGGTTGGGCGTCACCTTCTCGCCGAAGATGCACAGGGACGGGTCGCCGTTGCCCGCGGCGACGTCGCCGAGGACCTGATCGTAGGTCCGGTTCTCCTTGATGACGTAGACGACGTGCTTGAAGACGCTCGGCTCGCCGATCCGCTCCGGGACGGGCCGCGGCGGCTGGCCGGGCCGGGGCTTGAGCAGGGCCTGGGCGATCCGCTCGCGGCGGTAGTTGGCGTAGACGATGTCCGTCATGGCCCGCAATTCTTTCTGTCGGGGTGCGCGGACAATCGAAACCGAACCGTGGTACTGGTGGGTGTTGAAGCCCGGGGCGCCCGTCGGCTTGTAGGGCTTGGGCTCGACGGCGTGTCCCTTGATGTTGGCGACGCAGAGTGTTCTCCGGGAGGCGTTGAACGCGATCGCCCCCGGGTACCAGCCGACGGGGATAAGCCCCTTCAGCCGGGACTTCCGCTCGCGGGGGCTGAACTCGATCGCCGCGACGGCGTTCTGAGTGCCGTTCGCGACGTAGAGCGTCTTGCCGTCGGGGGAGAAAGCGAGGGCGTTGGGCGAGGCGCCGAAGAGATCGGCCGGGCTGGCCTTGGTCCAGACCGTCTCGACGACGGTGTCGGTCGCCGTATCGATGACGCTGAGGTTGTCGGACGCGGCGTTGGCGCAGACGACATAGCGGCGGTCCGGCGAGAGGGCCAGGGCCGACGAATGGAGCTGGACGAGGATCTCGGCCGACGTCGTGCCGGAGGCGAGGTCGATGACGCTGACGGAGCCCTCGCTGGCGATGTGTTTCACCGGATCGACCCTGACTTCGGTGCCCCGTCCGGCCGGACCGGTTAGGTCGCCCGGCCCAGGCCGGCGTCCGCCCCAGTTGCTGACGTAGGCCTTGCCGCCGGCGAGGACAACGTCGAAGGGCGCGACGCCGACGTCGAACGTCCGCAGGACCGTCCCGGCTTTCGCGTCGAGCTCGAGAAGACGGTTGGACAGGTTGCCGCAGACGAAGAGCCGCCGGCCGTCGGCCGAGAGCGCTAGTCCGGCCGGGATCTCCTCGGCCCGGCGCGGCGCGCCGGCCGGGGGGAGCGGGATCGAATGGGAGGGAGCGACGGCGCCGTCCGCGGCGACGGAGAAGACCTTGACGCTGCCGTCGACGTTGCTCATGTAGACGCGGCCGCCGTCGGGGGCGAAGACGAGGCCGGTGTAGCTCAGCTGGCCTTCGTCGTCGGACTGAAGGACGTTCGGAGAAGGCGCCTGGCGCTGCGGCGTGCCCTGGTCCTCGGGGGGGAGGACGACCCGCTGCCGGACCTCGCCGGTTGAGGCGTCGAGGATGACAAGCTCGTGGGTTTTCCCGGCGACGGCCAGTATCTTCCCGTCGGGGGAGAGGGCCAGCGCCTGGGGCCGCAGGCCCGGGAGACTGACCTGGATCCCGATCGGCGTCACGACCTGGTTGACGGGGACGACCGTGCGGCTTGCCGTCTTGACCCCGACCGCTTCTTTGTCCTGAGATGCGGGAGATTCCCTCCGGCCCGCCGAGGCGGCGAGGAGGAGGACGATCGAGGCCGCGGCTGCGGCGGCGCGGAGAGACCGTTGTGCCATGGGGCGCTCCTATTTGATCAGGCGCTTTCTCATCATCCGGATGGAGATCGTGAAGATGACCGCCGTCAGGACGATGAGGCCGGCGAAGCTCCAGCCGAGGCCGGCCGCGGGCTCGCCGGTGAAAACCGCCCGCGAGATGCGGACGGCGTGGGTTAGGGGCAGGAACTCGGCCAGAGTCTTCATCCAGGGGGGGAAGTTGTCGAGCGGGAAGAAGACACCGGAAAAAAAGAGCATCGGCGTGATGACGAGCTCCGTGTAGTAGCTGAAGAAGTCGAAGCTCGGGGCGACCGAGGTGACGATCATGGCCAGGGAGCCGAAGAGGACGCCGATGAAGACCATGAACACGAGGAGGAGGGCGAGGCGAACCGGCGAGGCTGGGGCGACGCCCATGAGCAGGGCGACGCTCATCATCAGCGTGCCGCTGACCAGGCCCCGGAACGAACCCCAGGCGATGTCTCCGGCCACGGCCTCGTCGGCCGAGACGGGCGTCGCGATGAGCGAATCGTAGACCTTCTCGTGGACGATCTTGATGTACGTCCCGTAAAGGCATTCGAACGACGAGGACATCATGACGGCCGAGGCGAGGACGCCGGGGACGAGGAAGTGAAGGTAGGGCTTGCCCCCGAAGGCGCCCATGTAGGCGCCCATGCCGACGCCGAAGGTAATGAGGTAGAACAGGGGCTCGACGAGGCTGACGAGGAAGGTCGGGACGATGAACCTCTTGTAGGAATAAAGGTTCCGCAGGAAAACGTAGGCGATCCGGTAGGACAGGCTCATTCGTGGAGGCTCCTGCCGGTGAGCTTGAGGAAGACGTCTTCCAGGGTGGCCGGCCTGTTCAGGGTGTTGGGCAGGTCGAGCTCGAGGAGCCGGCGCATGAGGCCGTGGCCGTCCCGGCAGTAGAAATAGAGCGTGTCGCCGACGCGCTCGTGGGCGCAGGGGAAGGCGGCGAGATGCCGGAGGACTCTCTCGTCGTCCTCCTGCGGGATGCGGACCTCGACGACCTCCCGACCGATCTCCTCTTCGACGAGCTTGGACGGCGTGCCCTCCTTGAGGATCTTGCCCTGGTACATAACGACGATGCGGTCGCAGAGCTGCTGGGCCTCTTCCATGTACTGCGTGGTCAGGACGAGGGTCGTGCCCTGGGTCTTGAGCTGGCGGAGCCTCTGCCAGATGAGGTGGCGCGCCTGGGGGTCGAGGCCCGTCGTCGGTTCGTCGGCGACGATGAGCCGCGGCCGGTTGACCAAAGCCCGGGCGATGAGCAGCCGCCGCTTCATGCCCGTCGACAGCTCGGAGATCTTGCTCCCGGCCTTGGCTTCGAGCTCGACGAAGCGGAGGAGCTCGGCTATCCGAACCCGGGCCTCCCTGCGGCCGATGTCGAAGAAGCGGGCGAAGACGACCAGGTTCTCGTGGACCGTGAGATCGTTGTCGAGGTTGATCTCCTGGGGGATGACCCCGGTCATCATCTTCAGGGCGCGGTTGCCGATCCCGGACGGGAGGCCGCCGACGGTGAGAGTCCCCGAGGTCACCGGGGAGACGCAGTGGATCATGCGGACGGTCGTCGTCTTCCCCGCGCCGTTAGGGCCGAGGAAGCCGAAGCACTCGCCCTCCCGGATCTCGAAAGAGATGCCGTCCACGGCGACGAGGTCGCCGTATTTTTTGGTCAATCCGGAGGCCGTGACGAGCGTAGTCATGATCGGAAAACTCCCTATGACACTACAAGAACCGCCGAATGCGTGTCAACCTCGGCCTTAGAGCGAACCCACTCTCAAACGCTCGGCCTATTCCCGCCTTCGGCCGCATAGGGGCCTCGGGCATCGTCTTCGTTCGCTGCGGTGATTCTTCACGCCGCTCCCGGGCCGGGCCGCGGCCGACGGCGGGAATAGCCCGAGCGTTTGCTAGCGGGCTTGTTCTTGTCTGCCTGATCGTATTGAATGACGTAGGCATGAGGTGTTAAAATAAGGATGCGAGACCGACAGGAGGAGAGTGCTATGAGCAGTGTGACATATACATGTTCGGTGTGCGGCAAGAAGGCCACGGTCGAGAAGGGGAAACCCATCCCCCTCTGCTGTCATAAAGAGATGGAGCCGCTGCCGTTCTGCACGACAGCCCCCAACCCCGAGATGGCCCGCAACAACGATGAAGACCTGCCCTGCGACGACGGGACGCAGGCCAAGAAGAAATAGCCCTCCTGCGGGTCAGACCTTCTTTTCCTTGACGACGACCCGGTCGTAGATCCACAGCCCGACGATCGAAGCGACGCCGATGGCGACGATGATGAGCCACATGGTCACGGTGTCGACCGGCCGGCCTTCCTTGAGGGGCGTATTGATGTAGCGCTCGAAGAGCCGGCCGCCGATCGGCCCGCCGATGATGCTGGCCAGGGCGATGGGCAGGCTCTGGTATCCCAGGTACAATCCCTCCTGCCCCTTGGGGGCGATGGCCCCGATGTACTCGTAGACGCGCGGCGAGGCCATCATTTCGCCCACGGCCATGGACGCGATGGAGACGATCATGAAGATCCCGGCGATGGGCAGGCTCAGCCCGAGGACGCCTGTTTTTTGGGCGGGGTCGGCGAAGAGCAGGGGCGGCAGGACATTGACGAGCATCCCGAGGGTCACGACGATGGCCCCGAGCATGATCGTCTTGACCGGCAGCCACCTCTTGACGAGGCGCGTGATGAGGAGCTGGAAGCAGACGATCATGATGGGATTGGCCAGGGTGTAGAGCTCCATCGGGGCGTCGGGGTCGACGTAGCGCATGAAGAGCGGCATGAGGTTGTAGAGCTGGATGTAGAGGAACCAGAACAGGCTCAGGACGATGATGAGAAAGAGAAACTTGAGGTTGCCCAGGACGACGAAGATGCCCAGCAGGGCCTGGCGCAGGCTTCTTTTCTGGACCTTCTGGCCGTCCTTGATGCCGTCGCTGACGTACTGCGGCTCCTTGTAGAAGACAAGCGTGACGACGAGCCCGATCAGGGCGAAGGCGGTCGCCGCGTAGGTAAAAATGGCCGGGATGCCCAGGCTCGTCCGGATGAAGTAGGAGACGCTGCGGCCCGTGATCGAGCCGATGTTGATGACCATGTAGAAGATGCCGAATGCGAGCGTGGCCCGCGTCCCCGCCGTCTTCTGGACGGTGCCGGCGATGCAGGGCTTGACGATCGAGCCGCCGATGCCGATGAGGACGATACCCAGGACGACGGGCACGGTGAAGTCGACGGTCTCGGCCGCGCCCTTGCCGATGAGGCCGGGCCAGAGCCGCTGCAGGTTGCCCATGATGAAATAGCCGAGCGAGATCAGGACGAACGAGACCGAAAGCGAGCGCTTAAAGCCGAACTTATCGGCCAGCGTCCCCGAGAGGATGGGCATGAAGTAGATGATGCCCCAGAGGAGGGAGCCGTTGAGGAAGGTGGCGAAGCTTGGGGTCATGCCCAGGGATTCCTTCAGGTAGATGACCATGAAGGAGGCCATGGAATAGTAGGCGGCCCGCTCGAAAAGCTCGATGGTATTGGCCGTCCAGAAGGTGGCCGGGAACTTCGGCTTGACGGTTGGTTGTTCGGTCATGGGGGTTTCCTCCCGCCCGTGAAAAATAGGACAGCGCCTAAAATAATCCAGGCTCCGCTCCCGAATCAAGGATTATTTGGGCGGGGGAATCCCTAGAAGAGGGCGAGCGCTTTCTCTTCGACGCGGCGGAGGAGGTCGTCGCAGCTTTTGCGGTCCGGCGCTTCCAGGACGACGATGAGGACGGACCGGGCCAGGACGACCGCGGCGTAGTCGCCGGTCTCGAGCTTTTCCAGGAATCGCGGCGACTTCGGGTCGAACTTCCCCGAAAAGAAATCCCGTCCGAACCGCCCGTAAACCCGCCCGGCGTCCTCTTCGGAGGGATAAACGACGGCGAGAAGCAGCGCTTCCCGGCCGCCCATCCGGTAGCGGGCGAAAACCGCGTCCGTTTTCCGGTTGAGCCCCAAAACGGTTTCGTCGGCCAAATAATAGTGGGCGTTGAGGGCCGCTTGGTCTCGGATAGAGACAACGCTCGATCCGATCAATTCCTCGGCCGGGAGGATATCCCGGAGACGGTTCCCGCCCGGCGCCTGACCCGGCGCGGCGGAAGGAGAGAGAAGCAGTGCGGCAAGGGTGAGGAGAAAAAGGGTTTTTCGCATTGTTTACACCACATACCTGTCCACGAGATTGATGAGGGAATAGGCGACCCCGGCCGCCAGAGCGGCGCCGGGGATGGTGAAGATCCAGGACCAGACGATCTTCAGGGTCACCCCCCAGCGGACGGCCGACATGCGCTTGGCCGCACCGACGCCGGAGATGGCCCCGGTGATGACGTGGGTCGTGCTGACCGGGACGCCGGCATGCGTGGCGAAGAAGATGCTGATGGCGCTGGCCGTCTCGGCGCAGAAGCCGTCGATGGGGCGGAGCTTGGTGATCTTCTGGCCCATGGTCTTGACGATACGCCAGCCGCCCGAGAGGGTGCCCATAGCGATCGCGGCGTGGGCGCTGAGGACGACCCAAAGAGGGATGTGGAACGTCTTGACCCATCCGGCCGCGTAGATCAGGCTGGCGATGATGCCCATCGTCTTCTGGGCGTCGTTGCCGCCGTGGCCGAGGCTGTAGAGGGCCGCTGACAGAAGCTGGAGGCGGCGGGCCGCCTTGTTGATCCGGGCCGGGTTCTTTTTGCGGACGATCCAGGTCGTGACCGTGATGAACACGACGCCGAGGACCATCCCAAGGATGGGGGCGACGAAGATGAACAGGAGCGTCTTGACCCAGCCGTGGGCGATGATGACGCCCGGGCCGGCCTTGACGACGGCCGCCCCGGCGTAGCCGCCGATCAGGGCGTGGGAAGAGCTCGTCGGCAGGCCCAGCAACCAGGTGAAGATGTTCCAGCCGATGGCGCCGATGAGCCCGGCGAAGATGACCTGGGGTGTGACGATCGAGATGTCGATCATCCCCGCGCCGATCGTATGGGCCACACCGGTGCCGAAGAGGAGGAAGGCGACGAAATTGAAGAACGCGGCCCAGATGACGGCCTGGCGCGGCGTCAGCACGCGGGTCGAGACGACGGTGGCGATGGAGTTGGCCGCGTCGTGCATGCCGTTGGTGAAGTCGAAGGCCAGGGCGACCAGGATGATGAAGGCGACGAAGAGGAGGCCGGCGTCGGGCATGAAACTCAGCTGGACTTGACGATGATGCCCTCGATGACGTTGGCCACGTCCTCGCAGCGGTCGGCGGCGATCTCGAGCCGGGTGTAGATCTCCTTGAGCTTGATGAGGTCCTTGATCTCGGCGGGCGTTTCGGCCTTATCGAAGAGGTCGGCGATGGCCTCGCGGCAGACGACGTCGGCCTCGTACTCGAGGATGTTGATCTGCTTGCAGAAGGCGTGGACGTGCCCCAGGGACTCGAGGTTGTCGATGGCCTCGAAG
>Ga0299912_10005244_pt1 | contig 10640 bp, 5 predicted proteins | sample RVTome_2_FD_207667 | JGI IMG/M metagenome (GOLD analysis project Ga0299912, IMG submission 207667) | Soil microbial communities from uranium-contaminated site in the Upper Colorado River Basin, Wyoming, United States - RVT95D214 (version 2) ... | reverse complement strand
GGATTAGATAATGTAATTACAATACATATATTCTCGGGATATTCCATTTTGAACGTGTATTATCACAATTCTACCCTTAATATTCATCAATATAGTAATTCGAGTTATCCTTTGTACGATTATTCATTTAACTTTACAATACGATATAACACAGTTACAATATACGATCTAAGCGTTTTAGTGATTTCAGAATATAACGACACTTTCTGGGTTAATATAACAAATTTAGCGTATATTAAATCAACTTCAATGATAGTATTCAATAACATTTATTCGAGATATTATCAAGACGATTCTTTGTATATTTTGATTTTATTATTAGATTTTTGCAACAATCCTCTTGTAGGAGAACAAATCAATTACGACGTTATAGATCCTCTCAATAATAACATTTATAACGGTGCTTCTTTAACTAATGCCTCTGGTATTATAGTTATACAATTAGATTTTGATGTAACATACGAAATAGGATTTTACCATTTAAATTGTAGTTTTTCTGGTTCAATTGATTACACTGGCGTTTGGAAACTACAATCTTTCGATTTGTTTCCTATTCAACGAAGTTCTAACAGTGCAGGAATAAATCTTGAAGTAAATGGTGAATCTGTAATATCAGATTTTATTCAAGTTTTTAACACTAACAACCTAACGATTACGAATTACAATACTAGTATTTTTGATGTATCAATTGTGTTTAAGTGCAATTATACAGAAGCTATATCGTATTCTGAAAGTATGCTTTATTCCTTTATATTTTCTGCAAGTTCTTACATTACTCAACTAACCTTAGATTGTGCTAATTTAACGAATTTTCCTGCTAATTTCACAGATTACTATTTTAACGGTCTTAGGAACACGAATTACGCAATAATAGGAAGTTATTTCAGAATTTTAGATTTAATTGGTGATGTGTTTCAAAATATCAATTCCTTTAATTTAGGATTTTATTATTTAGATACTACAGATATTCAAAGAACACAAATAACAACAAATCCACGAACTGATTCCGATTCAGTTATATTTGAAGAAACTTTAATGGCAAACAGATCGTTTAGTTATTGGTATTTTATCAACTCGTATTCCGTTAATTCTCTTAGTTTACTTCACGAAAGAACTGCAACTACAATCGATTACGGAGATCTTGAGATTGTTGGTTCTAAATATTATTTTGAAGAATCGAGTTTAACGAGCGATTTGTTTACAGCTACAATTGATTACGATCCTATTTGGGATATTTCCTACGTAATAAACGTCAATAACGGTACTTTTTGCAGAGTTACGATACAATATCAAGCGTTTTTAGACATTCAAAATGTCACTATTGCGTTAAATTTAACAAGCGATAATCTTTACGCCGAAAACTGGACGAACGGAGCAACCGAATTATCTACTAATTTTATATTAGAAATTCCAAACATTAATTTCACAACGGTACAACAAACCTTAATAATAGACGGCGTTTCTTCCGTACCTTACGCTAGTATCTCTTCGTATAGAAACGAAGATGGATTTACAATTGACGAAGATTACGAAGATTTAAACGAGTATTACAACGGATATTTAATGTATCCGTATTATTCTCAATCGTTTACGATTCAAGATATCGATAGTTCATGGGCTCTAGACGGCGTTCATTATTTAGGAACAACAAACAATATTAATTCAATTGGATATTTCGAATGTTCTGGATACGGAACAGGTATTTCGTCTTCGTATTTACGTTTTAAAACGAATCCTATTGATTCCGTAGATCGAACTCAAGAATTTAACGGTGATAAAGGGACGGTTAAATATAGAATTCGCTCTAATTTACCTTCTTACGGCGTTGATGTTGAGTTTTACGTCGAAAACGAGGGACGCGAAGAATACGTTACCATACGAAGCGTGACGATAGATGGAAAAGAAATAGGAGACGAATTTTACAAAGAAATTAAATTAGCAACTGTTGGAGATAAATCGTATTTTCTTCTAATAGATATCGATTTAGAGCAAGGAGCAACGGACATTGTAATTGAATATAGAATAGAAAACGTTGCCAATCATTGGGTGTTATTTATACCTGCGGTCGGCGCGTTGATCTTTTTATTATACGCTTCCTGGAGACTTCGTTTTATAAAGAAAGAAAAAGACGGTAAAAAACTAACTCGCATGGAACTACTACTAGCGATATTTACAATGCCTCACCGAAAGAACCCTAAGCGCCAAAAACGAAAACAAGAGATGAAAGAAGTGATAGAACTACAGAAAGCAAAAACAATAAACGATTGGAACGAGTATAAAAAGAAACAAAAATTTCCTAAAATACGAAGTAGAAAAACGCAAAACACCGTTAAAATCAAGAAACCTAAAATAAAAATGGAGGTTCCGTCGTGGGATTCGCTTAAAACGGAAGGAAAACGCAAACAAGAAGCGAAATATCGAAGAAAACAAGAAAAGAAAAAAGCGCAACAAATTCCCTCAATTAAAAAATCGGTTTTAAAAACAATAAAACTAAAAACTAAAAGAGGTAAACGATAAAAAATGAAATGGTACGAAGCGTTTAATTTATGGATAAGTATTTTCTGCGCTCCTGTGGACCAAAGCTTTGTTTGGTTGTTTGGATTTGCTCCTATCTTTTTGAAAATGATTTGCGCTAGTATGTTAATTTTAACGTTAGGTAAAATATTAGATATGTACGAGCGAAAAACGTACCACATAATCAAATTCGCTTTGTATATTTGGTTTTTATTCTATACATTATATTGTTTAGAGTTTATTAATACGATTAACGAATACGACGCGTTAGATTGGAGTTCTATTTTATTTGGTATCTTTGCACCTTTATGTTTAATAATCGTAGGCTATTTCTTAAAAAGTAAATTCAAAGCTTATTTTCATTTTGATTTTTATTATATTTTAATGATTTTTTATTTTATTATCGGCTGTTTGTGGTACTCGTATAGATCAGACCAAATTAATTTCTCCATGTACATTTTCTTTTGGAGTTTGTTGTTATTATTAGTGTATTTATTTTCTCACATTACGAAAGGAATTCTTAACGTGTCAGGAGACGAACGAACGTCGTTATGGAAACGATGTAAAATAATCTCGAAAGTTATTTTTTTCACGATCATTTATACTGTAGTTCAAGACTGGCTAGTTGCATTAAATCCCGAAAAGGGTGGCTATCCCGAAAATTGGGTAATCGGGATCGTAGGTCTCGTTCCTTCTTGTTTGCTTACGTTAATGTATTATGAAGGATATAAAAAACATATTTTCGTTTTTCTTATCTTTTTCTTTTTCTCGTGGTTAATGTACGACGCGAGAGATTTCGTTCTATTTATCAGCACGTTAGTAGGATTTATATTATTTCTGATTAGTTTAGCGTTTTGTTTAGCGTTATTAATTCTTTACAAAAAGCGGGCCGAAACGATAGGACTAGCGTTTTTATTTACTATCGTATATTGCGGTATTTTTGCTATTTTATTCGCATTAAATAACGAGAAGATAGTGCAAAATTGGGTGTTAGGATTGTTCTTTACGATTTTATTTTGCGTTTTATATTTATTACCGGCAGGTAAATTTTGGTTAATTATTAAAAAGTTTCATTTGTTTATGATTTTGTTTTGGTTGTCGTGGTTTCTAATCGATTTAACCGATTTTACAACATCACTAATAAGCGTTTACGCTTAAAAAAAAAAGAAGAAAGTAAAAAAGAAAATAAAAAAAAGGTGAAAAAAAAGAGAATGAAAATAACGAAAAGAAAGAGTTTAGTTTTACTAACAATTGCGGTTGCTACGATTTTTTTAATTGTAGCAATAGGTCTCGTTTCAAATTCCGTTTCGAACGCAACAACAACATCAACATCGAACGACGCTAAAGAAACCAAAACAGAAACTTCAACTTCTATTATTTTGAGTACGTCAGGATATATTTCAGATATAGAAGTAGATTGTCTTAGAAACGAAAGTGAATACGGCCTTTTCTTAAATACGTCAAATTATAAAATATATTATGCGAATTCAGATAGTCGTCATTTTATTTTTGCTAATTTTTCAACTTCATTAGATGGCGCTTCAATTACGGTTTACAATCCGCAATTCACGTATTCGTTGTCTCCATTCGTGGTGTCTACATCGTTTTTAACGTCTAAACACATAAATTCTGTTTTAGAATTCTCAATAGTAAGTATATTAGTAGAAAATAATTTCTATTTAGCAATAAACGCTCTTATAATTCATTTAGAAGTAGTACCTTCTGGAACGCCTTCTCCTGCCCCGTTTGTTGTGACACCTTCCGAACCGGAAACTAAAGAGAAGATCACGCGAGTTTCGTGGATACAAGATTTCTCGGACGCTGTCAAGAAGAATCCTTTTTTAGGCGTATTAGTTGGAGGACTTACCATTGGAGGAGGTATTGGATTTATTTGTTGTATTTTGTATTACGACAATCGATTCAAGGAAAAGCCTCCGTTAATCGTTCGAACGCTAAAAAAAGACACGATCAATCTAGGAAGATTTATACGAGAAGAAGACTCCGATGTACTGACGGGATTCAGAATGTTTTTGTTTAAAAAAGACGAGCAAAAAGCGGGTTTGCGAGAAGTACATTGTAAAGACGCGTATTCTATCGTAAAAAGCGCAACGCAAAAACGAGTTAATATTTTTCAAGTAATTAATCTCGATTATCATCATAAAATCTACAAATTACCACAACATTTACAATTCAAAAAGCGCGTTCCCGTGTCTTGTAAACGCAATAGTTTAATCGGATGGGGTATTCGACATTTTCCAACGCCAAAACTCGCTAAATATTTGAACAAAAAAATACGATTATCGGACGAAGAGATTGTGATCACGGAAATAGAGCTTTTAGAAAATAGAAACTCCGTAAAACGCGTTGTTCCTATGGTTGAAGTATCGTACATACAAAAAATTGCTGATAAGAAACGAGGAGAGATAGATCAAATAAAGGAATGGAAACGAATTCCGTATTACGAAGTTTTTAAATTACAACAAGATAAAAGCGTTCGAAATATAGAAACGCGCAATCCCGAAATGGAATTAATCGACATACAAAATCGCGAGTTTGCGGAAGAATTTCAAGATACTCTCGAAAGTTTACGAGCTACGCATTATTACGAGCTACGAGAAATAGAAACAGAATATAAGAAAACGAACGATCAAATCACGAGTTTATTAAATACGCTTAACACGAACAATTTAGTTTCTGTACGAGAACAAGCCAAAAGAATCTCTGCTATACAAGACAAAGCTATTCCCGATATTAACGAGTTTGCTGAAAATTATATTGGTTATCTAGGACTAGGATATGCGCCTGACGAATCCAAAAATTTAGCGCAAAACAAAACTTCGTTCGAAAAAATACGAAAAGAGCAAGAAAAAGCGTTCGAACAAAATCCTAGCGCTAAAGAGAAAATCGAGCAAGACGCGCAGATAAAAGCGTTAAATATTATTATAGAGAAACTGCAAAAGCAAGGGGGAAATTCCGTTGTTTCAGAAACGCTAAGAAATCTCGAAATTACTGAAATAGATAAAACGAACGGAAAAAAAAAACAACAACTACAAATTGAGGACGATTATAAAGAGTGAAACGAAAAATTGATTTTGAAGAGGTCAACGGAGAGGATACGAGCGAAGAGTGCGAAGAGCAAGACAGTTCGCTTTCGGAACAACTAAGCTCGTTTCCCGACTTAACTCCCGCGATTCTTTCTATGAGTATTAACGACTTTTTAAACGGTATATGCGCCGAAAATGGCGTTGAAGTTGTCAAAGAGATGGCTTCGGTTATTAAAGGGAAGCATTGGTCGTATCTCTCGAAACGCTTTTTTCAAGAAAACGATATTCTTGAATTGTATAATATTATTCACGAAGTCACTCAAGAATATCAAATCGTATTAGAAGGAAATGCAGAAGTTTTTATGAAAGGATTCGCTCAAACAATCAAAAGCTTAAAAGGAATTACGAGTTTAAGAAAGTTAATCAATAGCGAACCTGCCGTAGACTTCGAGAAAATCAAATTCGCCGTTTCGTCTCTTTTAGAGATTCGTATTAAATTAGAAAAAATTATCTCTGAAACGGAGCTTGAAAAAAAGAAAAATAAAAAAAATACCAATATCGAAGAATTAAGTCTAATCGTAAGAAGCGTAAACGCAATAAAAGAATTAGTAATAGACGCAAAATTAGAAGTACAAAAAGAATTATCTTCAAAAAAAGACGAAGAACAACCAACAACAACAAAAAAACAGAAAAGAAAACAGAAAAAACAGAAGCTTAAAAACCAAGAAGATTCACTTTCTACTGACGCAACGGCGCTTACTAAACTCGACAATTGCGCAAGCGCTCTCGTGGACTTACAGTTCGTGTTAAATAATATAATTAAAGATACTAACGCTAAAGAAAAAGATACCAATTTAAAGGTAGAACAAATAAAACAAATCTCGAAAGTTCTGAAATCAACGTCAGAGCTTCTAGATTCTAATAATAGTGATATTTATACGGAAGATTCGCAAGATTATAGAAAATTAGATAGAACGCTTTCGGGACTCTCTAAACGAGTCTCTAAATTGTTTGAACACATCGCTCAATCGTACGTTAAAATAATCGATAATAAATCAAGATTAGAACGAATACACGCGTTTAAGAAAGATATAATTAGCGAAGTTAGTCAAAAAGGTGGTAATATGATGCTTTCAGGACAAGTAAAAGACATTCCCGATTATCAATCTCAATTAGACCGTGAAGAAAATAATTTGATTGCGTTCGTTCAAAATCCCGATTTTCAACCTAAAAACAATCCATTTTATCGAAATAATATAAAAAAAGAAGAAGAAGAAACAAAAAAAGAGGAGGATGTTTTCTAAATGTCGATCTCGTACTCGTTAAGTTCAAAAAGTAATTTCTATTACCCTAACGCGTGGCTAAGTCGTGAGCTACACGGTAATAACTATTTAATTTTAGACGGTAAAGCGTTAATTCGAGATTATTTTGTGTACGATTCTGAATTAATGGAATGGGAAAAGAAAACGGGATATTTTGTAGGAATAGAAGGCGCAGGAAAGACAAATACAATACGATTTGCTACATGGGTTTTAAATCAAATAGAAATATACAACAAAAACGGAATTGTCACGGTTAGCACGAACGATCTTCGTATTTTAGGAGATCATAATTTTGAGTTTCTTTTTAAAAACGAAAGCGTGATAAATCTAATTTTAGACGACGCAATCGGAGGCGTTGGAACGAATAGTTCCGAATTTATGTCTTCCGCAGGAATTGACGTAACAAAAAAGTTCGTAACATCTAGACATAAAGGACGGGCATTAGGCAATCCAGTTGGAATCGTATTTATGACGTTTGCAACGCAATCGTGGATGCGTTTAAACCCTGTTATTAGAGAAAACGCAAAACTAAAACTATTTAACTCATATATGGACACAAAATACTTTCAAGAATTATTTCCTCCTCAAGAAGCGGAATTTATTCAAGGAAAATACCACGAAGCGCATTTCTCGTCCAACTGGAAGGAACGTAAATACGCAATATGTCGAACGGGAGGGGGAGGTATTGCAACGGTTGAGATTCCTTTCGTTCCAGATTGTCAAGAAGCGCTCGATTGGTGTAGAAAACTCAACGATAAAGGAGAACCAAATATGAAACCAACCGATTATATAAGCGATATTGTTTACACCGTTCCTATAACTTGCGAAGCAGACTTTCAGAGAAATAAAAACCGTAAAAATATAATATTTCAAATAGATCGTTCTATAGATAAGGGAGCAATTGTTGATCGAATGGCTACATATTTAAGAACACATCCTAAAATATTGTATTTAATAAAACATCACCCTAAAAGACATTCTTTAGACGATTTCTCTCGCGGTAAGTTAAAGGGTATTCTACGAGAAGAAGCGAAACGAATTGAAGACGAATTTTGCGTAGTCGTAAAAAAAGAAGATATGATCTCGGCCATTGATCAAGCGTTAAAAGACGAAGAGTTTTCGTTCGTTGAAAAATTAGAGAAAGGAGAAAAAATCACGAAAGAAGAGCGAAAACCAACTGCAAAAAACAGAATTATATATTGTTTTCGCGCTAATACAAAAAAAATATTTCATATTTCAGAGCTTTGTTCAATAACAGGGTTAGACGTCGGCCAAGTAAAAAATACGTTAACTCAAAATAAAAATACGTTCGTAAATATAATTAAAGACAAAGGATATTGGAGTTTAGCTACAAATAAGCCTACTCAAGAAGAATTAGACGATTTTATTTCTCAAAACGAGATAAAAACGCAACCAAAAAATTTAGTTGTATCTACGTTAAAAATGGAGGCAAAGGCTTAACTTCGTTTAGTAATAATACTCTTACTTTTGTAAGATGTTACGCCTAATAAAGCGTATAAAAAAGGTATTGACAAATCAAAAAAAGAGGTTAAAGAAGAAAAATGAACCAAAAACTAAAGTGGACCAAGATTATTGTATTGACAATTTTATTTTATATTTTTGCAATTGTTGAAGCGTGTTTATTTTCAATATTAAACAATTCGTACGAAGCTATTGGACTAGAGAACTTTTTATGGTGGGAATTTTGCGTGGTATGCGTATTTATCTTGATAGGAATAGGCGTTTTGAATTCTCGTAAAATTAGACTGTTATTTTTAAGCGTACTTGTATTCGTATCAGGAGCGATTTTTGGAGCGTTATTAATTTTAGGATCGCGTTCAATAATTGAGATCGTAGTATTATCGTTCGTAGGGGTAGGATTACCTATTTTAGCAATAGTATTAGGATTTACCAACGCAATTCAACGCCAAAAAATACTCGTTTCCGTTTTATTCTTTGTTGGATCCATCGTTCTAATATCTGTTTTGTGTTATAACAAACCGTTTTTCTGGATGTTAATTAACGCGTCGATTATATTTCCTTTCTCGTTATTTGCGTTTTTATATTCGTTCAAAACATATCGAGTCAGTAAAGAATCCGCAATTAGAATTCATCGTTATATACAATTAACAATCGTGTTAATTCCTATTTTAGGAGCGTGTTTTTTACTTTTTCCTGTAAAAACTATTGTGATTGATCCTAAAAATAGTCCTGAAATTATCTTCTGGGCCGACTCTGCTTCCTTACCAACGAGCGAAGAAACGCTCCAATTATGTAGAGACAACGACGTAGGATTTGCCATAGTAGTACGAGATTACGGAAGTTATATTTCAAACGAAGCGAAACAAGATATCGAGCGAATTTTGAACCATTCTGTTATTTGTTATATTGCTCTTGGAGGCAAAAGTGGGCAATTTTATTGTAATTTAGACAACGCGGATACGTTTTTAGATATTTTTAGAAACGTGAGATCGTGGTTAATCTCGAACAATTTGTATTATTATCCTAATTTACGCGGATTTGTAATAGATGCCGAGACTTCGGGAGCTATTTTAGACGATTTAGGCGATAAATCGACTTCGGAAAAAATGCAGTATTTTGTAGACAATATTCCTAGTAAACGAGAGTTAAACAACGCAAAAGAAGACTTAACGGATTTTATAGAAACGATTCACGAAGACAATAAAGAAATAGGAATAATTAAATTACCGACTACTTACGACGAATTAGACGGAGACGGCGATTTAGCGATTTTAAGTCGTAATATTTATAGTTTAAAAGGATTGCCTTTTGATTTCTCGGCAAGTATGAACTATCGAACGCAACATGTTCCTACTTTTAGCGATTATTTAATCAAAGATATGTCGCAATATCAAGTAGAAGAGTACGATCTAGAATATTTAGACAAATCGCAATTAGAGCGCAATTTAGTTCCTATATCCCAATTTTATTACGATGTAGTTATGGAACTTAACTCGAACGAATTAGGGATCGAACGAGATTCCAGGTATATTTTTATTGGTAATTTCGCTCGTAAATTCAAAGATACTTCGTATATTCAAGATAAAGAATACAAAAAAGACTTAGATATTTGCAGGCAATTTGGAGCGAAAAAAGTGTTTCTTTACGAGTGGAGATCCTTTAAGAGTACGTACGGAGAAGACGAGCTAAAAAACCTAATTGAACACAACGAAGACGTTAGAGACGACTGGAGATTAACGGTCTCAGCAATCTCTCTCAATCGAGAAGTGTTTAATTCGCTCTGGATTGCGATAGCAGATCGAATTTTGTATGTGTATTAAAAACATAATTAAAAATTACAATCTACTAAAAAAATAAAAAAATCGAAATAAAAAAAACAAATAAAAATAAAAAATAGGTGTTCAATTCGATAAAAAAAAACAAATTACAACAAATAAAGTCTATTAGCGTTAAAAACCTAAAAACAAAGCTGATCCTCGTAGTTTCGTTGTCGTTGTTATTAATTACTTGTTTCGCTCCAACTAAGGCGCGTGCTATTGATGTAGAAAGCGATCCTCGCAACGATTTATATCGTATTACGGCATTAGATTTTCTCTACGTAATTGGAGACGAGTTTCCCGATATTCCCAACGACGCAGACGATATCACCGACTTAGTAGACAAAATGATCGCTCGAAGTCGCGAAGTTTCCGAACCTGGAAGTATTGATATTCGAGAAGTGAAAATACATCACGGCCCATTAAACGAGTTTTTCGAAGTAGATATGGAAAACGACGTT
>Ga0299912_10005242_pt1 | contig 10641 bp, 6 predicted proteins | sample RVTome_2_FD_207667 | JGI IMG/M metagenome (GOLD analysis project Ga0299912, IMG submission 207667) | Soil microbial communities from uranium-contaminated site in the Upper Colorado River Basin, Wyoming, United States - RVT95D214 (version 2) ... | reverse complement strand
TGTCCTTTATTTCACCTGGTATAAAAACCTTCCCGCAAAGGACGAAATTTAAATGACCGGGGTCAAACCTACTCGTTACGCATCTTCCCCGAGAGAATTGTGCGTAACGAGTAGGTTTGACCCCAGAAGTAGGCCGGCTGTCCATCTCATCTGCAACGCTCATCTCGATCCCGTCTGGCAATGGCGATGGGAGGAGGGTGCGTCCGAGGCCCTGGCCACGTTCCGCACAGCCGTCGAGCTTCTTATCGAGCATAACCGGTTGGTCTTTTGCCATAACGAAGCCATCCTCTATCAGTGGGTGGAACGCTACGATCCGGCGCTTTTTAAGCAAATCCGGAAGCTTGTTCGAGGAGGAAGATGGGCGACGAGCGGAGGCTGGTTTCTCCAGCCCGATGTCAACATGCCGGGCTTGGAATCTATTATCAGGCAAATTGCCGAAGGTCGGAAGTATTTCCGGGAGAAATTCGGCGCCCGGCCTAAGGTCGCTTATAACTTTGATTCGTTCGGCCACAGCGGCGGGCTGCCCCAGGTCTTGGTGCGTGCCGGCTACAAAATGTATATCCACATGCGGCCGCAAAGCCATGAGCTTGCTCTTCCTTCCGATCTCTACCGGTGGCGCGGCGTGGACGGCTCAGAGATCCTGACCTATAGAATCGCCGTCGGCCTCTATCATTCCGAGCGCGATAACATCGAGCAGAAAATCAATGATGGCATCGAGTTCGCCCTCAAAATCGGCCGCGATGTCCCGGTCTTCTGGGGATTGGGGAATCACGGGGGAGGGGCGACTCGCGAGGACCTTCGCCTCATCGATGCGCTGACGGACAAAGAAAAGCGCGTTCGAATCATTCACAGCACGCCCGACCGGTTCTACGAAGCGCTTAAAGGCGCAGCAAAAAAAGCTCCCGTCGTCGAGGGCGATCTGCAGCGAGTTTTTACGGGTTGTTACACGTCTTTATCGAGGATCAAGCGGGCCGCCGTCAAGAGCTTGGCGGGACTCGTTCAGACGGAAGCTCTCAGGGCAGCTTCCTGGTGGGGGTACGGACAAGATTATCCCTCGAACGAACTCCACAAAGCCTGGCAAGGCCATCTGTTCAATGATTTTCACGATATCTTGACGGGCTCTTGCACAGAGCCGGCCGAACAAGACGCCCTTGAGCTCTACGGAAAGGTTTCGGACGGCTGGCGCCGGCTGCGCTTGGAAGCGGCCGCGGTGTTTAATAAGGGTACGACTCAAAAATTGTATATTCCCGTCACGGTCTTGAACGCCAATCCTTCTCTAACCTGCGCCCCCGTCGAAGTTGAATGCATGGCGGATTACAGGCCGTTCTGGAAAGGCCGATGGCACCTAAGGCTGTTTAGGCTCGACGGCGTAGAGATCCCCTGCCAAGAAGAGCAGCCGGAGTCGCTTCTCCCGTTCAACCGATGGCGCCGGAAAGTGAACTTCATGGCCGCCCTTCCCGGACTGGGAGTTTCACAGTATGAAATCCGCGCCGCCAAGGGCGAGAGTCCGCGCTTTTCGACAGAGGGTGTGGCCAAGGACGATTCTTGTTTCATATTCCAGACTAAAGGAGACCGTGCCGCAGAGGAAAAAGACCGAAAGAATTCTTCACTTGCCAAATTCGATTTTTTATCTAAGTTGGATAAAAAAATCGGATTATTGACATCTCTCCGGGCCCACGGCGGCGAATGCCTGGCCGGTCCGCTCTTCCGTCCGCTTGTGATCAAGGACGACGGTGATTCCTGGGGAACGGACCGCTGGAGCTATCGGCAAGTGGAAGGCACTTTTCAGGCGAAAGGACGTCCTCGGATCATCGAGAAAGGCCCTATCCGGACAATTTCCGAGACCGTTCTCGCTTATAAAAAAAGCCGGATCGTGCTCCACACGATTGCCTATCCTCTCTGGCCTGTTCTCGAATTCCGGTTCAGGATGCTCTGGAACGAAGAACGCCGGAGGCTGAAGCTTTCCGTCCCCACGGCGTTTGCATCAAACTGTGTGTTCTGTGAAATTCCGGGCGGCGCTATCGCCCGGCCGGCCGACGGCCAGGAGCACGTACACGGCCGATGGATTTTGGCCGAGGGCCATTCCGGCGGGAAAGAGACGGCCTTGGGCGTCGTCAACTCCGGACAACACGGCTTCGACTTTACCGACGGCGAGATCAGGTTGTCTGTTCTGCGAAGCTCGGCCTACTGCCATGAACAGGGATTTACGATCAGGAAGTCGCCGCAGCGAAAGTTCGCCGACCTCGGAGTCCATGAGTTCAAGCTTCTCGTGACGGCCGGAGATCCGGCTACAGTGCGCTCGAAGCTGCCCGGCCTGGCCGACTGGCTAAACGCGCCTCCTGCTGCTTATGCGCATTTGCCGATCGGCATGGGCAGTGAAGCAACTGAAGATCCCTCCGCACTCACCTTACTAAAAGGGACAAATCTCAAGGATTCATGTCGCAAGGAAGAAGAGCGGGCGAGTTTGCCTGATGGATTCCATAATTTGCTTTTTTTGCGTCCGGTGAATATTCGCATGACCGCCTGCAAACAGTCCTGGGACAAAAAAGCGCTGATCGTGCGGCTGCATGAAACGTCCGGCCTCGAGACAAAAGCTCTTCTGAAAGTCGCAAAATGCGGCGAATCCGGTTCGCCAGAGATTCCCATAAGATTAGCCCTTCGCCAGTTCGAAATAAAAACCCTCCGGATCGAAAAATCGGGAAAGTGGCGCGAGGCGCATCTTATTGAAGAAAGATGAGAGGCGATAGTCAATCTTTGGTCGCGATGAATAAGGCAAGGAGTGAAAGCCAAGACTACGGAGCCGCTCGAGTTGAATGCAATCGGATGGCGGCGTAAGAGGCAGTCGAATTTAAAAAGTGGAAATGGACATTCAAATTCCATGAACTGCCGCAACTCAAATATCCTTATTATTCAAAATACAGTAGATGAAAAATTACATGATCAAAATTCGTTTTTTTCGATTTTAGCGCAGCTTGAATGACAGGCTAAAAGATCAGCATGAGCGGGTTGGGCTTCATCGACATTTTTATCGTTGCCGCATACATCCTTGCGCTCGTTTGGATCGGTCTCTGGGCGAAAAAGCGGGCTGCCCGCGGCCTGGATGCTTACTTTCTCGGCGAGCGTAAACTCCCCTGGTGGATGCTGGCCATGTCGGGATCGTCCTCCTATTGGGACATCACCGGCACGATGTGGATCGTCTCGCTCCTCTGCATCATGGGCATGAAGGCGATGTGGCACCAGTGGATATGGGGCTGGCCTCTGCCCGTCTTTTTCGCTTTCTTCATGGGCAAGTGGATCAACAAGTCCAAGGTCCTGACCGCGGCCGAATGGATGAAGACGCGCTTTGGCGAAGACAGCGCCGGGAGCTCCGCCCGTTCGGCCTACGCCGTCTTGGCCATCGTCACGGTGACCGGATTTCTGGCCTTCGATGCCGTGGGCATGGGAAAATTCGGAACCCAGTTCCTTCCCTTTTCCAAAGGCGCCTGTTCGGTCCTGATTCTGGGAATCACGGGCATCTATATCATCTTCGGAGGATTTCACTCTTTGATCATGACCGAAGTCGTCCAGACGATCTTGATGAGTATCGGGGCGGTGATCATCGCCGTCATCGGTTTCGCCAAGGTCGACCTGGCCGCGCTCAGCCAGAAAATGGGCGGCGCTTTTTTCAGCCTGTCTGTCCACTGGAAAGAGCCGGCGCTTGGGGAGACCGAATTTTTTCTATTCGGCGCCCTGGCGATCGCCTGGATCGGGAAAGGGCTGCTGCTCTGCTTTGGCGGTCCGGAACAGCTCTACGACTTCCAGCGCTTCCTTTCCGCCAAAAACGAGAAAGACGCTTCCAAGCTGGGCCTGCTCTGGGGTGCGCTGCACACGCTCCGCTGGCCGATGGCCATGGGGATCGCGCTGCTTTTTCTGAGCGGCTTCATGGGCGTCAAGGATTATGAGAGCGTCCTACCCGCCGTCATCAACCACTTCCTGCCCGTGGGCGTTCGAGGGCTGGTCCTGGCGGCGCTGCTGGCGGCGTTCATGTCTACGTTCAACTCCACGGTCAATGCCGGCGCATCCTACATCGTGGTGGATATTTATAAAAAATTCCTCAATCCGCGCGCCACACAGAAACAGCTCGTCCATGCCGGATACGTTTCTTCCTTTTTGCTGATTGCCACCGGCATCGCCATCGGTGCCACGGCCCAATCGATCCATAAGGTATTTCAGTGGATCATGGCCGCACTCGGGGCGGGCGTGCTGCTTCCCAATTTTCTGCGCTGGTACTGGTGGCGGCTCAACGGCTGGGGGTTCACCGCGGGCGTCCTCGTCGGAATAGCTGCCTCGCTTGTCCAGGCCGTATTTTTTTCGAGCGCGCCGCTCTACATTTATTTCCCCGTCATCGCGGGCATCGGGCTCGTCGCCTCGGTGATCGTATCTTTTGCGACCGCTCCGACCGACGAAAACATTCTGATTAATTTTTATAAAACGATCCAGCCGGCCGGGCTGTGGGGTCCCGTCAAGAGGCAGGCTAAAAAACTCTTCCCGGAATTCAAAAAAGAGTCCTTCCGGATCAGCATGCTCAACGTGGCCGTCGGCATTCCCTGGCTTTTTTCGCTCTGGTTCTTTCCGATGTATCTGGTCGCTCGCGCCTATGGACGAGCGGCCGTATTCGCCGGGATCACTGCGGCCCTCTCGGTCGTTCTCTATTTCACATGGTACCGAAGGGAAATCAAGCCGGCATGAGAGGAGCCAAATTATAAGACCACGGCTACGACGTCCAGCGGGAATCCCCTCTTTTTTCCGATAGAGGTCGATGGCGGAAGTGGTTGGAGATCCATCATGATTCGGCCGCACAAAAAGTTTTTTTCTTGAGGGCGTTTGCATCGTCTTTATTAAATTCGGTATGATCGACAAGAGGAATCGGCCGTGACGAAAAGAGAGCGAGTGCTGTGCTCGATTCAACATAAAGAACCGGACAAGGTTCCGGTGGACCTGGCTGCCATGCGCTCCACCGGAATTACCGCCGTCGCCTACAGCCGGCTGAAACAGTACCTGGGCATTAAGCAAGGGCATACTTATGTCTACGATGTCGTCCAACAGCTCGCCCAGCCCGAACAAGCGATCCTCGATTACGTTGAATCCGACGTTGTCGATCTCGGCAGGGTCTTTCTCGAACAGGACAGCGACTGGAAAGATTTTATTTTGCCCGACGGCTCGCCGGCCAAAATCCCTTTCTATGTCGATTTTGTTCCGCACGAAGGAGGATGGCTGGCAAAAAATAAAGACGGCGATATCATCGGTGCTATGCCGAAAGATGCCTACTATCTCAGCCAAACGCACTTTCCTCTCAAGGACTGGGACGGATCGGATTTATCCGTCCTCGACCGGCTCCCCGATCTAATGGAGAATGTGACATGGTCCGCGCTGCCGACAGCGCCCTATCACAAGCCGCTGAGCCCCGAGCACCTCGTCGACATCCGCGGCCGGGCTAAGCACCTCTACGAATCGACCGACTATGCCATCATGGTCGCCTTCGGCGGAAATTTGTTGGAGTGGGGCCAGTATCTCTGCCGGTTCGACCAGTTCTTGATGGATATCATCGAGAATCCGAGAAAAGTCGCTGCCCTTCTTGACAAGCTGGTCGAGATGCATCTTGAAAATCTCGAAAAGCTTTTGCCCGCCGTCGACGGCTATGTCCAAATCATCCAGATGGGCGACGACCTGGGAACGCAGCTTGCGCTCGAGATCTCGCCAAAAATTTATCGGGAGGTCTTCAAGCCCCGCCAGAGGATCATTTTCGAAACCGTGAAAAAACGCTCCAGCCTCCATCTCTTCCTTCATTCCTGCGGCTCGATCGCTGATATCCTGCCGGACCTCATCGAAATCGGCGTCGAGATCATCAATCCTGTCCAGACAAGCGCCCGCGGCATGGACCCCCAAAAGCTGAAGCGGGAATACGGCAAAGACATCACCTTCTGGGGAGGCGGCTGCGACACGCAGCGCGTCCTGCCGCTCGCATCGCCCAAAGAGATCGAGGCTCACGTCAAAGAGAGAATCGATATTTTCGTGCCCGGCGGCGGTTTTGTTTTCACCCAGGTCCATAACATCATGCCCCATGTCCCTCCCCAGAACATCGTCGCCATGTACGATGCCGTAAAAAAATATCGATAACTAATCCCTGCCTGATTTGACTCTTTTCCCGCAAATCATTATTCTATGCTCATCGTAACGATGGGAAGAGCAGGCCATGAAATGCCCCAAATGTCATTTTGACAATCCTCAGGATACCTCCTATTGCGGAAAGTGCGGGACGAAATTCGATTCCACCCCACAAATCTCTGTCACCAAAACCCTTGAGACTACGGTCGATGAGCTGACGCGAGGAGTCGTCTTTGCCGGCCGGTATGAAATCATCGAGGAACTGGGCACGGGAGGCATGGGCAAGGTCTATAGAGCGTTTGACAAGCAAATCGAGGAAGAAGTCGCCCTCAAGCTGTTAAAGCCCGAAATCGCCACGGACAAGAGGACGATCGAGCGTTTCCGGAATGAAATCACCCATAAAAACGTCTGCCGGATGCACGACCTGAATCAGGCGGATAAAACCTTTTACATCACTATGGAATACGTGCGTGGAGAAGACCTGAAAAGCGTGATCCACAGGATGGAAAAGCTGACCGTGGGCAAGGCGCTGTCCATCGGCCGGCAAATCGCCGCAGGATTAAGCGAAGCCCACAAGCTGGGCGTTGTTCATCGCGACCTCAAACCCCACAACATCATGATCGATAAAGAGGGCAGCGCCAAGATCATGGATTTTGGAATCGCCCGGTCGCTCGGGGCCGAAGGCTCAACGGGAGAAGGAGTGATCGTCGGGACGCCGGAATACATGTCTCCCGAGCAGGTTGAAGGAAAGGATGTGGACCGGCGGTCAGATATTTACTCTCTGGGCATTATTCTCTATGAGATGGTGACAGGACGGCCGCCCTTCGGTGGAGATACGCCGTTGAGCGTCGCCCTGAAACAGAAAACAGAAGCTCCTCCTCATCCCAAAAAACTCAACCCCCAGCTTCCCGAGGCTTGCGAGAGGCTGATCCTTCGCTGCCTGGAGAAAGACCGAGCGAAGAGGTATGAGAGCGCAGAGGAAGTCCTTTTGGACTTGAACAGAATCGAAGAAGGTCTGCCGACAACAGAAAGAATTATCCCCAAGCATGCGCCTCTCACAGCCAGGGAAATTACCGTGACATTCAAGCTCAGGAAACTCCTGCTGCCAACGGCTGTTGCCGTCCTCCTTATAGCGGCGGCCGTAGCCGTCTGGCAGTTCCTGCCAAGAAAAGAGCCGCTCAAACGCACCATTGCTATCATCAATTTTATCAACCAGACGGGTGACAGGTCTTTTGACTATCTTCAAGCGGCCATACCGAATCTTCTGATTACCAGCCTTGAGCAGTCCAAATACCTCAGAGTTTTGACTTGGGAAAGGATGCATGACCTCCTCAAGCAAGCTGGGAAAGCCAACGTTGATGTGATTGACAGCGAATTGGGCTTTGAGATTTGCCGGATGGACGGTGTGGAAGCCATCATTCTCGGAAGCTTTGTCAAGGCCGGCAACATGTTCGCCACGGATGTCAAAGTCCTGGATGTGGCCAGCAAGCGAATCCTGAAAAGCGCCGGTTCCAAGGGCCAAGGAGTCCAGAGTATCCTTGAAAAACAGATCGGCGACCTCAGCAAAGAAATTTCGAGAGGGATCGGCGTCTCCGACAGAAAAGCCGAGGCCGTCCAAGCGAAAATCGCCGACATGACCACGTCCTCGATGGAAGCCTACAATTTCTTTTTGAGGGGACGGGACGAATACGAGAAATTTTATTATGGTCAAGCTCGGGATTCTTTAAGAAAGGCTGTTGAGCTCGATCCCAACTTTGCCGTGGCTCATCTTTACCTGGCTCGAGTCCTGAGCGCTCTTTATGAGTCAAAAGAGAGCCGGGACGCGTTTGAGAAAGCCAAGGCACTTTCCCAGAAGACGACAGAGAAAGAAAGGCTTTATATCGAGGCCGCTTATGCCGGCGCCATAGAGAGCGATCCGGAGAAAAGGCTGGAAATCCTGAAAGAGATTGCCCAGAAATATCCGAAAGAAAAACAAGTCCATTATGAGCTTGCTCGATATTACATAAACCGGGGATCGTTCGACCAGGCCGTCCAGGAATACACCAAAGCCCTGGAGCTCGACCCAAGCTTCGGCTACGCCCTGAATGAGCTTGCCTATGCCTATTCCGACATAAGGAATTTTGAAAAAGCATTGGAGTATTTCCAGAAATATGCCGCTCTCCTGCCCGGCGATGCCAACCCGGTTGATTCAATAGCCGAGACTTATTTCCGCATGGGAAAACTTGATGAATCCATAGCCAAGTATAATGAGGCGTTGAAGCTGAAGCCAGATTTTATGGCCTCCAATATAGGCCTTACCTATATCTATGGCTTGAAAGAAGATTATGGAGAAGCCCTAAAATTCGTCGATCAATTCATCGCCATTGCTCCTTCTGCCGGGGCTAAAGGAATGGGAACCTATCTTAAAAATTTCCTTCTCTACTGGACGGGAAAACGAACGCAAGCCCTCTCTGAAATCAAAGCGCTCATCGGATTGGCGGATATGCTGGGAATGAAAGAAGCCAGCGTGGGAATGAACTTATTGACGGGATTGGTTTATCTCGACATGGGAGAGTCGGGGCTTGGCCGAAAACATTTTCAAAATTCCTATGAAAAAACTTTGGCCGTGGCCACGCTGAATACCGCTGATAGCAAGGGCATTTTGAGTTTTTGCTTTGGCCTGGTCGATGTAAAAGAAGGATCTCTCGATGCGTCCAGGTCAAGGCTGGCCGAGGTGACGTCTTCCCTGGCCCAGGTCAGCTCCGGATTTAAAACCTTTGTTTCGTTCCTTCATGATTTATTAAGCGCGGAAATTTTTTTAGCCGAAGGCTCGCTGGATAAAGCCATCGCTGCTATGGAGAATGCTTCGCCGCTCGGAAGCCCCCCTGTCATGCAAAACATTATGAGCTTCAATATGCCTTTTATGAAGGATGCTTTGGCCCTGGCTTATCAAGAAAAAGGTCAGATCGATAAAGCGATCGCAGAGTACGAACGCTTGATCACCGTCCAACCTGAACAGGGAAGATGGACTCTGATCCATCCCCGATATCATTACCGGCTGGCCAAGTTGTATGACGATAAGGGGCTGAAGGACAAGGCGAAGGCTCAATACGAGCGTTTCCTCGACCTCTGGAAAGACGCCGACCCGGGACTCCCCGAAGTTGAAGATACCAGGAAGAGGCTGGCGGGGCTGAAGGGCAACTAATTTTCCTGACCCCGATTCGGCGAGCCGGCTTCGTTCGCCTGGCTTTTGCTTAAATCGACCCCTGCGACTTTCATACAAAACCTCGGGGAGACGTCAGTCCATATCCAAGGCGAAGCGGATGGCCTTGCGGATTTCCTCAATTTTCCGCTCTGACAGCCGGGCGATTCTTGATTCCAGATAGGCCTTTGGGATCGTCAGCAGCGAATCGCAATTCACGGCGCACGGCTTGGGAAGTCCGTCTTCCAACCTGAGAGAAACCTCGACCGCGATTCCCCGCACGGTTGTCGTCAGCGGCGCCACGGTGACCGCCTTCCTCACGGAATAGGCTTCGTCCCGGCTGAGGAGGACGACGGGCCTTCGCCCCGCCGGCGGTTTCAGCCGGGCCCACCAGACCTCCCCTTTTTTCAAGTCCAATCCTCTTCCGGCATGGACTCGGCCGATGTGCCGGCCATGGCCTCGGCAATGGAAGCGTCCTCGGGCTTTTGACGATACCCATTTTCGTATTCTCTCACCAATCGTTCCCGTTCGCGCGCTTCCCTCCAGGCGCGGAACGTCGATAAAAGAAAGCCACTGCGGCTCAATCCCGCTTTTCTGCGAATGGCCTCCAATTCCTTAAATTCCTCCCATGGGATACTGACGGCGAATTTGGCGGCTTTTCTCATGGTGCACCTGTTCCTTTCAGGTATTCCTATGGTAATACCAAAGTATTATCATTGTCAAGCCGCTGATCGCGACGAGGGAATTTGCTCTTAAACATGGTCGGACTTGGTGGAAGGCTATATAACATTTTTGAGGGACGCGGAGGCCGGACGACCCCGCCTCACATGTACGTGGACCTTGCGGTCGAGAAGGATTTTCGGCTGAGGACGGGCCTTACGCTCGGCCTCGGCATCAATAATATCCTAAACAGCCAGCGGCCCGTTTCATTTATCCAAAGTGATAATTCTCTATTCGGGCAAGTCTGGACGCGCCAACTCCCGCGCTGGGCACAAATTAAAGCGACCCTGAAGTTCTAGCCTTCTTATATTATTTCTGAGCCCTTGACGCAAAGGGCTTGGGATCCCTCCTTTAGCTAGAACCATTCGGATATAGAGTATGATATCATCCTTATTTGTTCCGACGAGGCCTGAACGCGGAGACCCATAAAAATTGGAGAACGTGACAAGCCGAGAGTTGGTCCGAAAGATCATCAGCGGCCTGGCGGCATCTCGCTGCGGGTTCTGGCTGGGGAATCCCTATCCCGACACCTGGCCGATCTATCATAAATACTTCGGGACATCGGCCGAGGAGGAGCTGCGCCGGAAGCTGGGCGA
>Ga0299912_10005241_pt1 | contig 10641 bp, 5 predicted proteins | sample RVTome_2_FD_207667 | JGI IMG/M metagenome (GOLD analysis project Ga0299912, IMG submission 207667) | Soil microbial communities from uranium-contaminated site in the Upper Colorado River Basin, Wyoming, United States - RVT95D214 (version 2) ... | reverse complement strand
GGGTACTCGTTTCCACCCTGATGACTGTCGCACCATAATCAGCAAAGAACTTGAGCGTCAGCGGACCCACCATGGCATGGCTGAAGGCGACGATTTTGAGATCCGAAAATACTTTGTTATCCATACTTCCCTCTTAGATATCGGAGTAGCAATTGTTGATACTTGCGACACCGCTCCTACACGGCGCGAGCGGTCCGGAGGCCGGTGCCGATGGCATCCGCAATCAAATGGGGCTCCTTGCAGTCGCCAACGGCATAGACTTCGGGAACCTTTCCTTTCAGGCTCTCCACCAGCCCCATATTTGGCGTCAATGGCAGGGCGGGTACGACGGTATCGGCCTCGATGATCTGCCTTTCTCCCTCTTTGTTGATAATGGTGAGCCCCTTGTCCGTTATCTCTACATATTCCTTCACCCCACTGATTATGGTCACCCCCTTCTTTTTGAACCAGATGAGAAGTTGCCACAAAAGGGCATCCACCATACCTTCTCCTATGACCTCTGCCTTCTCCACAATGGTCACCTTTCGGCCTCGCTTCGTGAGGAACTCGGCAAGCTCACAGCCCTGTATTGCCCCACCGATAACGACAACCCTCTTGCCGATGGGCATATAGAATTTGGACAGCCATCTCAAGGTTTCCGGGCCGAAGAATCTGAGGAAGAACTTGAGTCTGCTGTGCAACTCAGCCCCACTTATTACGTTGGGTCTATCTATTCCGGGAATCTTAGGAACGGTAGGTGTACCTCCCGCGGCAAGAAAGACCATGTTCGGCTTGAGCCTCTCTACCACAGATAGATCCGCCTCTTTACCAAGCTCGATCTTCACACCCAACTTTTTAATCTGATGTTCAAGATAATCGATAAGGGAGTTAAGATCCTCAGGGTGAGATCCCTTCACCATCGCTGCAAGGGGAAGCAATCCACCGAGCCTGTTTGATTTCTCATAGAGGGTAACGTCGTGCCCCCGTATAGCCGACACTCTCGCCGCCTCCATCCCGGCCGGTCCGCCGCCTATTACCAGGACCTTTTTCTTCTTTTCCGCCCTTTCGATGGTGCTGTAGGGAGTGCCCAGAAGGCCGTTTATCCGGCAGCGCTTACTTCCCAAACAATTGTCGCAGCCCGTGCACGGGGCAATATCCTCCAGTCTTCCCGCTGCAAGCTTGTTGGGCAGATCCGGGTCTGCAATGAGACGCCTTGTCATGCCGATGAAGTCTACCATACCTTCTCTCAGGACTTTCTCTCCGAGCTCAGGGTCGAGCCTGCCTACGACAGTGACTGGAATGGACACGATCTTCCTTATCCCTGCAGCAAAAAGGATGTTGGCACCCGCTCCCTTGAGCTTCGTGTAATATTCTTTTGGGAATGACTCCAGGGGAATAGGAGGCTCCGGGTAGAAAAGGGAGTCGGGAAGATAGGCCCCAACATGATAGCCCAACCAATGGCTCCTCACCTGAATGGCATCAGCGCCGGCTTCCTGCAAGAGCTTGGCTATGCCCCTGCTGTCCTCAGGGGTAAGACATTTACTGTCGTCAATTCCAGCGACCTGACCGATTTCGACGCCGTTCATGATCATTGAGACTGGGAAGTCCTTTCCAAGCCGTTTTTTGATTTCCCTTATGATCTGCATTGGGAAGCGGGCCCTGTTCTCCAGGCTGCCTCCATAGGTGTCCTCTCGTCTATTCCAGAAGGGAGATAGGAAGTTATGCAACAGATGACTGCTCGCAGCGTTGATGTCCACACCGTCAAATCCCGCCTTCTTAGCCCGTACCGCCGCACTGGCGAACTTGTCTATAATCTCCTCAATTTCGGGAATGGTGAGCGGTTTTGGCACCTCGTTATGGAAATCGTTCTCCAACTTCAAACTCACGGGAGAAGCACCTATAGGCGGACCGGAGAAAAGGGGATTTGGTTCGAAAGGCAGGTGCGCTTGCCAGGGCCCGTCGTGGTTCATCTGCATAAATGTTGGGCAGCCATGTTTGTGGATGACCTGAACCAACTCACTGAGGCCTTTAACGTATTTATCATCGTCAATACGATAGCGTTGCCTCCAGCGTGCACCCAGAGGATAATCGATGGTGGGCGACTCTACTATGAGCAATCCCACGCCGCCCCTGGCCATCCCTTCGTAGAAAGCCTTGACCTCCTCCCTCATGTGGACGTCGTCCTCGTGCCACATGAGCATACCCGCACCGGTTTTTATGATCCGGTTCCTGGTCTTCACTGACCCTATGAAACCAGGTTCAAGTAGCTTTTCAAATCTTGTGCTGCTACTCATTGGCCTCCCCCTCCCTTTTTGTTGCCATCTGCAAGACCACAGCGTTAGATATTACACCAACGGAATTAAATTAGCTGTAGGGCAAGCCTTCAGGCTTGCTTATATTTGCAGGGCTAAAGCCCTGCCCTACGTCAATATATTTATTTATTGCTATTAGTTTAGATCACCCCAGCCTCCCTCAGGACTACCATTTCTTCTCCCGACAACCCTATCTCGCTATAAATTTCGCAATTGTGCTCACCAATAAGAGGAGCTCTAAATCGCGTGATGACCTCGTTCTCAGAAGACCTCACGAACTGCCTTGGGTAGGGTATGGTCGTATTCAGCTCGGGGTATTCCAGTTGGGACCAGTACCCCCTCACTGCGAGGTTTGGATCGTTGAGTATGTCTTGCATGTTCAAGAGCGGGCAGATGGGGATGTTTCTCGATACTGCGGCGTCCAGGGCCTCTTTCCTCGTTCGAGTGAGGAAGAAATCGGCGATGGGCTTCGAGATTTTGTTTATAAGTTCCTGGGTGGCCGTCGCCCGGTCGAAGCTCTCCCATTCAAAGGTCCCGAGGAACTCGTCACCCGCGCCCTCTTCCTCCATCCATCTTACCAGTGGGCGGCATTGCTTCGCGCCCTGCTGACCTCCCATCATGAAGAAAAAGACGTAACCATCTTTGCACGGCCATACCTGCTGTTGTACGGTGCCGCTGCCGCTTCCGCTTCTGAAGGTCCCTACCCTGCCCAGGATGGTCTTGTCGACTTCCCAATAAGGTATGGTCGAGGCTAAAAACCAAGCGGCACTCTGCTGCAAGGATACGTCAACATGCTGCCCTTCCCCTGTTTTTTTTCGATAATGGTAAGCGATCATTGCGCCTACCGCAGCATCCGCCCCGGCATGAAGCCAGGCCTGCGGTATGCTTATATTCACTGGTGGACGGTCGGAATCGCCTGTCAGGTAAAGTTCACCCGCCATCCCCATCGCCACAATGTCCGATGCCTGATAATCTCTGTATGGCCCACTCTGGCCGAATGGAGTGATGGACGTTAAAACAATCTCCCTTTTAAGGCCACTCAGTGCATAATAACCAATGCCCAGGTTTTCCATATGTCCTGGAGGAAAAGATTCAATGACGAAATCGGACTTCTTAACCAATTCTTTAAAGATCTGTTTTCCGTCATTCATTTTGATATCGAGCGTAATTCCTCGTTTATTCGAGTTGTAGGCAAACCAATATAAGCTTTTTTCAGGATCTGGCGTATCATGCCAGAATGGCCCCATCCTCCGCGACAGGTCCCCTCCGGGTGGCTCAACTTTGATAACATCAACGCCTAAATCAGCGAGAATCTTACCGCACAGAAATCCCTTTTCATCGGTCAAGTCTAATGCGCGACAACTACTAAGCATTTTTTCTCTTTGCATATGGTCAACCGTTAGACCTTCCCCCTCACCCTTTCCCTCTCCCCCCAGGGGAGAGGGAAAGGGTGAGAGGGCCAATTCAAATATCTCTGTTTAAGCTTTCCCTTTGGCTTTCAGATCACTCCAAAGGTCCTGTATGGCAGATTTTAAATCCGCCTCTGGAGGATAAACCCGATCAAATCCCAACTTTTTAAACTTTACCTCGTCATCTTTAAAATCGTGCCTGCCTACTCCGAGGATGCCGCCAATATAGAGGAGCACATCTCCGAGACCTGCTTCGATGCACTTCTCTTTGAATCCTCTTAAATCTAATTCAGCCATCCCATAAAGAGAAGTCATTAACATCACATCGGCATTTGTCTCGATCACTACTCGAATAAACTCCTCAGGTTGTGTTAGACACCCTAATTCAATTACTTTGAATCCTGCATCCCTTAAAGCACGGGATAAAACTTTGGTCCCAATCACGTGAGCATCCATCCCTACTGTTCCTGTGACTACAGTCGGCTTTCTCTTAGCGACGACCAACGGTTTAATCGATGAGGCAGGAGAGGCAGACGAAGGCATACCTATAAGCCTCCCTTGGCTAAAGGCCCATAGGTCCTCTACCGCCACATGATAGTCCATCTTTCTTCCCTCTTTCCTTTCCCGCTCTGCAAGCTTCTTACGATGAAATTCTTTGGCCTCCTCAGGAATGGGAAGATTGCCAAACTCTGCATACCGGCATGCCCCTCTGCTATCTTTCACTCCAAGGACTTCGTCCCGAACATGCACATTAGGACAAAAAGGAGAATCCAAGACACCGGCGTCCACTGCTTTAATGGATCCAATCAGGATATCCCCATCTCCCATCTCAAGAACTTTATTGACAATAGCTCTTACCTCCATTTCGGTGATTCTCTCTTCGATCTCTACTTCCTTCATTTCAATCTGAATCTTCTGAGCCCTCATGATCTGGAGAATCCAGTTGGCAGACCTGTAGCTCAGGGCATGTGCCTCAGGTGTTGCGACCCCTGCTCCCTCATCAATCGTCCTCACGGATACAGCCTCTACTTGTGCCAATGCAGCCACCATGGCCATGTAGTTAAGATACCCAAATGCCTCTCCCATATCCTGAGGGACAGGGAAGAGCGGTAGTTGACAGGCAAAGGTTCCAGGGAGGATGGTGTCCTTGTATCCGAATTGATCTAAATACTCCCTAACCAATCTCGGGGTGACCCTGATCCAGGCCAAATCTTGAGCCATATTCCCCTCACATTGAACTAATGGAATTATGCTCTTCACACCTTGCTCCGCAGCCATAAGAGATTCTATGATCATGGAGGAAATATTGACACTCCAGGGATAGACGCCGCACGATAGCCATCCGTGGAGATCGGTCGTTAATATTGGCCCCCTCTCTGCATAGTAGCCCATCAGCCGATAGACATATTGACTGGAGGCGAACGTCTCCTCCAATGTGGCATTTTTTTCGTAAGAGCCAAAAAGTGCAAATGGGCTTGTCGCAGCTGCCGTCATCCCCGAAGCAAAAGCAATTTCCAATCCCAGCCCCTGGGATAGTCGTGATGTTCTCGGGTTAAAAGCACCTTCACAGCTTTCAACTAACTTCCGGCTATTCTTCACACCATGATTAATGAGAGGATACCCGTTCAGCATCTCCCGACCGATTCTGATACTCTCCTCCAAACTCTCTTGAACTTTTTTTAACTGAAGCGATCGAGTATAACTATCAGTCGTCACTGGAATAAGGGGGACTCCTGATTCGATCAGTGTCTTACAAAGTTTGATCTCATCTTCAAGAATCGGCGTTCCTGCTCTGGGAAAGACAACCGTTCTCCCCTCCTGACGGAGTTTTTCCGTCACCTTAAAGAAACTTTTGCTTTCAGGTAAATTCTTTTGATATTCTATCGCCTCTTCAAGATTAACCTCCCTACCGGTTGGCCAAAGAGAGAGAACCTCTTCACGCTTTTTTAGAAATTGACCTTCGTCTATTCGTTTATTTTTAATCCCAATCTTCATCATTTCCTCCTGATATAATCCGACATCCTATTCTTTACCTTAACATTGCAAAAAATTAGTCATACGGACATGGGTGAACCGGTCGTAAAGGCTTCGGGGCGAACCTTTAAGCCAACCAGCACATACGTCTCCGACCCCTATTGGAGTTCACCTTAGGTGAGGTCTACCCATTCCCTTAACATGTCAACTCAATCGCCGTCCGAAGCCTTGAAGAGCGGTTTACCCATGTCCGTTTATCAACTGTAAGGTTTACTCTTTATAGGATGTCTTAAATGACCTCTTCATTCTTCATTTGCTCTATCTCTTCCCAGTTGTAGCCGCATCTATTCATAAGCACTTCTTCTGTGTGCTCGCCAAAGTTAGGTGCATGCCCATTTACCTTTATTGGCGTTCCGCTGAATTCCACAGGAATACCGACTTCCTTAACTCTTCCAAGAACAGGATGATCATACCCGGTGATATACTCATTTTCCAAAACCTGCGGATCTGATGATAACTCATCGAGTGCGAGAATTGGGGAGAAAGAGATTCCTCCTCCCTTCGTTTGAAAAATGTTTATCCATTCTTCCCTTTTCTTCGTTTTAAAAGTTTCTTCTATAATGCCGGTAATCTCCCGGAAGTTATTCTTCCGATCATCTGCCTTCGCAAACTTCGGGTCCTTTTCCAAATAGGTGATGCCAAGAGCGCCGCAGAAGTCGTGCCAGAACCTATCAGATTGCGCTTCGGCAAACATAAGCCATTTTCCGTCGGCACACTGAAAATAGTTTGCCAATGGGTTTTTTAGCATTTTTCTTGAGGATCTTGCTAAAGCACGTCCGCGCAATGTGGCTATGTTAACATTATAAGCCTGCAAATGTATTCCTGAACCGAGTAAAGACACCTCTACCTGTTGTCCAATCCCTTGCCTATCCCGTGCTGTGAGTGCGGCTAATATTCCATAGGCCAATAAAGTCCCAGTCATTTGATCAAATATTGGTCCGTTGATCTGTGATGGAGGGCTATCCGGTTCACCCACTGAGTACATTATTCCTGAGCGAGCTTGTGCGATTGGATCGAAAGCACGTTTTCCACTTTCAGGTCCCCGCGATCCGTAGCCTGTGGCAATCGCATAAATCAGTTTTGGATTGCACTTTTTAAGGGTTTCGTAATCTATCCCTAATTTTGTACAGACTCCTTTGGAATAGTTGGTACAAAATACATCCGATATTTTCACCAATTCATAGAGTATCTTTTTCCCTTTTTCTTTTTTCAAATCTAAAGTAATACTTTTTTTATTTCTATTTGCTGTTTCAAAAAAAATATTGATCCCTCCTGGTAAATACAATGATCCCCCAAAGTAGGCTGACATCCCACGGATGGGGTCGCCCTTCACTCTATCTTCTATCTTGATCACCTCAGCTCCTAAGTCCCCTAACATATAACCCGCTGTAGGAGCGCTGAGGAAACCGGCACACTCCAATATCCGAATACCTTCCAAAGGACCACCCATGAATATCTCCTTTCCAGTATTGATTAAAAATATAGTAACACTTTAGCCCTTCTTACCGCTCTTAAATCCCCCTTTATCCCCCTTTTTCAAAGGGGGAAATATTGATTTTTTGAGAAAAATAAACTTAAAAACCTTCTCCTCCCTTTGAAAAAGGGAGGTTGGGAGGGATTTTACAAGGTTATTTCAAACAGCTAAATTGATACAAAATATACGAATATGACGAATGGCAGCGAATGAATCGAATATCTGCTATAGAATTCAATAGTATTTGTCAAATTCGGTGTCATTCGCATCATTCGTATCTCGTGTATGGTCTCATCTTTCTATCCGCGATGAAGGCGGGGACAAAAGCCATTGCCTTAACTGTAATTCATAATCGTTCGGTCCGGCTATCTCCTCAACAGGGCCAACTATTTTAAGGGACCACCCACAATTATCCTGTATATGCTTTATTCTTTCCTCCAAAGTCGCAAGGTTTGGATCAGGAAGGCATGCGGCAAGGGAAAGTTTCTCTTTTGGACTTGTCTTTCTAAAGACCCCCATTGGAGAAACCACCGTACTGACTTGGCGACCAGGACATGTGATGTAAGGCAGATTGTCTACGAAACGATTTCGTGATTGATCAACCACCACTATTACTTCTCGCGCATTGACTGCATCGTTTGCACCGCCTGATCCTACAAGGAATCGGCCATCAAAACCCTTTGTCGAATTGATATTTCCATATGGATCAATCTGTCCCGCACCGAGCACCGCAAGGCACTTGTTGTTCCTGCCCCCGACGAAGACCCCGTGAGTTGTTATGACGTCAGTTAACATGGTCGCACTGCGTATCAACGCCATACTCGCCATTATTCCTTCACCTCGCTGAGGCGTGCAACCGATCTGTCCATTCCCAATGATCAATTCTACGTCATATCCTTCATTCTTGAGCAAATAATAAGCTATCCATCCACCTATGGTTCGAGAACCTCCACCTATTAGGATTGCCTTGTGGCCAGATTTCAGCACACTTCTCACTATCTCTCTCGCAAGGACAACAGGCATCATTGTTTCACTGTTAACCACGCTATTAGATGCACGGTGTGGTGACGGTTGTGTAAACCCCGTTGGAAAGGACGGAGCTTTGCCCCCACCATGAATGGCGGGACTTTCTAACGGGGTAAATATTGGCGGTAACTCATCGCAAACCATTTTTTTCGTCGCTATCTCTCTGAGGGCTTTCATCCTCTGGCCGCCTATTTTATTCAGATAATCTTCATGGGTCGGGCAATCGATGACCCACTTCTGCAGCCAATCATCAAGCTTATTATCCTTATAGGCACTGTGGAGCTCCATTAAGAATTCAGTATCCTGTCCGTATGCTTCAAACTCAGAAACACCAGAACCAAAAAGCGAAAAGGGATGGACTCCCAAAGGCGCTTCTGAAACGGCATTGACCATAAAACCTGGTATTTTTACAAGGGCTGAGTATTTTCTTGTCACATCCGTATCGACAACCTTCTCCACAGTGACCAATACACCATTGCCACTTGCCAGAGAACCCCACAGATCGTCCCCGACTGGAGCAGCCAAAATGGTGTTTCCATGCCCGTCGGCTATGCACCCATGAACGATGGAGATATCGGGATTAAGGGCCTTAACGACACCAGCCTTTATACCCGATTTAAAAGGATCGTCGATTTCCTGGAATGACCCCACATTATCTAAGGCCATTTGACTGCCCAGGATAGATCTCGTAGGCATGAAAGAGACACCCAATGCGCCGGCCATGAGCCTCTGCTGGAGGGAACAAAGGGACCAGTTCTCCATCTCCATCTTATTTTCTTCAAAGACCTGCTGGATTAACTTGCTGGGGCGCATAGAACCCGTGACATCAGGAGGGCAGGCCGAGAATATCAACTTCCCAACAAGGCTACAATAGACAAGATTTATTGAGTGGGCTGCCAATGTGCTTTGAATGAGTGTGAACTTGGGTGTTTGATGCCAGTACTGCCGAATAATCTCACATATTGCCGCACTTGGTCCTCCAATTCCACCGGCGAGGTGCAACTTTATTCCCGGTTTGACATAGCGTTTGATTGCCTCTCCAAGAGGTAAAAGTTTTCCTTGGTTCTCTCGTCGTTGTTCTTGGCTTTGTCCAACCATACCCTTTTCTAACCTTCCTTATTTACCTTCTCCCTCTCTTTTTATACAAAGTGTTTCATGACAGAAACGTCACCCTCGAAGCATGAAAATGCCAGTCATACCTTCCCTCCCCCTTGACGGGGGAGGGTGAGGGTGGGGGTGACAAAGCTATTTATGGGCAATTCTTTTAGACATTCTATAAAATATTCTTAGTGCTTTCACTATGAGCTAAATCATATAACTCGATAAAATTGTTATTTATAATAAGGATACTTTCTCCCATTCTCCCTTGGCAAATGAGGGTAGTGGAGGAAGGGAAAAGGGATATCATTAGGATGATGGACAACATTATACTCTTAATCGACATAGGAAGCACTTTTACCAAGGTGGTCGCTATCGATTTGGAAAGGGAGGAAGTCGTTTCGAGGGTTGAATCTCCTTCCACTGTAGGGGAGGACGTTACCATCGGCCTCAGAGAAGCCTTAAAAAAGGTAGAGAAAGATGTCGGAAGCATAAAGGGAAAAGAAGCCATTGCCTGCAGCAGTGCTGCCGGGGGGCTGCGAGTGGTTTCTATTGGTTTAGTCCCGGAGCTCAGTTCCGAGGCAGCGAAGCGAGCTGCCCTGGGGGCAGGGGCAAAGATCGTTGGCCATTTCTCATACGAGCTGACCCAGTCGGAAATGAGGGAAATAGAGGATATTCACCCTGACCTCATTCTTCTCGCTGGTGGAACGGATGGGGGCAATGTGAAGACGATCATTCACAATGCGAGCCAACTCTCGCATTCTAAAATAACTGCGCCCATTGTTGTGGCGGGGAATAAGTCCGCCTTTGATAAAATTAAGCAAATTTTTAATACTTCATTAAAGGTGGTCAAGTTCGTCAAGAATGTGATGCCTGAAATTGGGAAATTGGAAGTGGAAGATTGTCGAGAGGCGATGCGAGAAGTATTTATGCAAAATATTGTTAAAGCCAAAGGAATCGACAAGGCGAAACAACTCGTAAAAGATATCCTGATGCCCACGCCGGTGGCAGTTTTAAATGCTGCAGTTCTTCTCGGTAACGGGGTGGAGGGTGAAGAGGGATTGGGTGAGATCATTGTCATTGATGTCGGAGGGGCTACAACCGATGTCAATTCTATTGCTTGGGGGAATCCAACCAAGGGAGGAGTATTAATGAGGGGTTTGCCTGAGCCTTTCGCCAAAAGGACAGTGGAGGGGGACCTCGGCGTAAGACATAATATCGATGTTTTATTGCAAATTGGAAAGGGAAAGGGAGTTGTTCTTGACGAGGAGGTTATTTCTAAATTTCAATCGGAGCCTGGCAGGATTCC
>Ga0299912_10005240_pt1 | contig 10641 bp, 11 predicted proteins | sample RVTome_2_FD_207667 | JGI IMG/M metagenome (GOLD analysis project Ga0299912, IMG submission 207667) | Soil microbial communities from uranium-contaminated site in the Upper Colorado River Basin, Wyoming, United States - RVT95D214 (version 2) ... | reverse complement strand
TGAAGTCCTATTGGAAGACGTAATAAAGCCTTTGGGAATTACTATAACTGAAGCGGCTCAAGACTTAGGTATTTCTCGAAAGACCTTATCTGAATTGATTCATGGCAAATGCGGTTTAACTCCTGAGATGGCCGTAAGAATTGCAAAGGCGACAAATACATCGCCAGAAAGCTGGCTTGCAATGCAAACCAAATTGGATCTGTGGAACGCGATTCAGGACGAACCCAAAGACGTCATTAAATTTGAGCCATCAATTGCAGTACAGTAAATGAAGAGTTGGCTGTTCATTGCGGGCAGGGAAAAAAAGGACACAAGAATGTATAAGGGACAGGCTAAAAAAGAGCTCAAGAAACAACTGAACGCTCTCTTTAAGAGCATGGATTTCGTCAACAATAACTTTCTAGACAATGAGAAAATGGGCAAAAAAGAGTTTCAGGTTTTCTTCAACATCTATCAACAGCTCGGGTTAGCCTGGGAATTTTTAGGCTTGCAGTGCAAGCATTGGGATGGATACAAAAAAGCGAGGGATAAGAAGGAAGCCTGCAAAATATGCGGAAAAGTCAAAGGGGCCGATGACTTCCATATCCTGCTACCCCAAAAGGGGCCCAAGAAATTAGGAGTAAAGTTGAAACCCAATTCCAAAAAGACTTTTGAAATCCAAAAAGATGCGGAGATCGTTAATGATACAATTGATTTTTATGGGGCTTTGGTAAACGTGGATGTACACAACTCCTATAAATCGAGCGCATTCGGAAAAGGGATTAATATGGCTGCGGAGAGGATCGTTAACATAAAAGAAGATAACGTCGAATGTCATATTGACGAGCATCTTATTCATATAAGACTACATGATAAGAATAGGAGGCCCGGTGGAAAGAGATACGGTGGGTTCCCATGGGAGATAAGAAGGAAGGATTTGAAGCATTTCCCAGTTATTTTCGATTTCGATGAAAAATATAGATTTTTGGGACTGACGATTTTAAAGTAATTTCCCTTCAATGCCCATAACGGCAGATAACAGAGTGCTTGAGGCTAAGTTTTTAATTTATGCCTTTCTCGCCCTTGTATTTGTTATAATTCGATTAAAGAGGAGGTTGTTAGATGAATGTATATAAGTTTTCGGTGGTAATTGAGAGGGACGCGGATGGGTATTTTGCTCTCTGTCCTGGGCTTCAGGGTTGCTACACACAGGGTGATACTTATGAAGAGGTTCTGGATAACATTAAAGATGCTATTCACCTTCATGTAGAAGACAGGCTCGAAAGTGGCGAAGATATCCCTCAAGCTGAATCAGTAAGTCTCACCTTAATGGAAGTGGCAATATGAGCGAGAAATTACCAAGAATAACCGCCACAGAGGCTATCAAGGTATTGGAACGAGCGGGTTTTTCATTCTCGCGACAAAGTGGTAGTCACAAAATATACAAAAACAGAGAAGGGAAAAGGGCGACCGTTCCTTGCCATTCAGGCAAGATTCTTCACCCGAAAATCTTAGCAAGCATTCTCAGGGATGCTGATTTGACGGTAGGGAGATTTAAAGAACTTTCGAAATGATTCCTGCCCGGTGCACCAGATAACACAAGATTGGCGTTTTCACCCTTCGGGAAATGCCAATTTTGTCGGGACTTCGCTAATCCAAGAACGGTATGCGAACAGGTTAAGGGTATGGATTCGTTCAATCCTTTCAGGTTTCTAAGAGGAAGAGATCCGGGTCCTCGAGGTGACTGATGAACGTGTTGAGAAATCGCGCTGCCTCTGCCCCATCGACCACCCGGTGGTCAAAGGAGAGGGATAAATTGAGAATCTTTCTGATCTCTATCTTCCCGTCCCTCACCACAGGCATGTCTTTGATCCTTCCGACACCTAAGATGGCCACTTCGGGATAGTTGATGATCGGCGTGCCGAAAATTCCTCGGATCGAACCGTAATTGGTGATGGTGAAGGTTCCACCTTTCAGGTCTGCCAGATCGATTGTCCGGTTTCTTGCCTTTTCGGTCAACCGGGTTAACTCTTCCGCCAGTTGAAGAATCGATTTCTCCTTTGCATTTTTGATGACTGGAACCATGAGTCCTTCAGGGGTATCGGTGGCAATGCCAATGTTGAAATACTTCTTCAGGATGATCTCTTCATTTTCATCATCTAACGAGGCATTGAGATAGGGATGTTGGCCCAAACCCGCAATCACAGCCTTGATGATAAAGGGCAAGATGGTCAGTTTGATCCCTTTCGCTTCCGCCACCTTCTTCTCCTTCTCCCGGATCTTCCACAATAGTGTGATATCGGCTTCATCCATCGCGGATACATGGGGCGCGGTATATTTCGATTTGACCATTGCCTTGGCAATGGACCGTCGAACACCTCTCAAGGGAATACGATCCACATATCCGTAGAGGTCGTATTTTCTGACCTTAGCAGCTTTCTTCGCCTCTTCCACAGGCTTTTCTTTTGCCTCTGCAGCTTGCCGGACATCTTTTTCCAACACCCGGCCCCCGGTCCCCATGCCCTGCACTTTATTAATATCCACGCCCAACTCCTTTGCCAGGGCCCGGATGGCCGGTGTTGCTTGTACGTGTTCACTGACAAAGGCCGGCTTGGGAACTTCAGCAGCCTTAGCTTGCGGGGCAGCGACCTCTTCAGGTGCTTCTTCCAATTCACCCACGACACCGACCGATGGCCTTGGAGCAGGAGGAGCCAGCAATTCTCCCTTCTCTCCAAAGATGACGATCACTTGCCCTACCTTCACAATCTCCTTCTCCTTGGCCAATATTTTTAGAATCACCCCTGTTCTGGGAGACGGGATCTCGGCAAGGGCTTTATCTGTTTCGACTTCAACCAGAGGCTGCCCTTCCTTGATTTCATCCCCTTCTTTGACCAGCCAGCGAACGATCTCCCCTTCAGTTAATCCTTCTCCGATGTCAGGAAACTTAAACTCGTAGGCCATAATATACCTCAAAAAAGAAAGGTTAAGGTTGAGGCCGAGGCTGAGGCTGAGGTTCAGAATTGTTCTTCTCTTGTTTTCTTAACCTTAACCTTAGCCTTAACCTGATTTTTCTAAAAGTTCATCACCTTCTTCACAGCCAAAACAATCCGTTTGGGATTGGGAAGGTTGTAGTGCTCGGATTTCATCAGAGGGACAGGAATATCGAACCCCGTTACCCTCTCAATCGGAGCTTGTAGAGAAAGAAGGGCCTTTTCATTGATGAGGGCAATGATCTCGGCACCTACACCACAGGTCTTTGGAGCCTCGTGAACAACAACCCCCCTTCCGGTCTTTCGAATGGAGGTAATGATGGCATCGACATCCATGGGTGAGATCGTTCTAAGATCGATAACCTCCGCTTCGATCTTGTCTTCCTTCAACTTCTCAGCAGCACCCAATGCCTCTCTCACCATTGCCCCCCAAGCGATAAGGGTGACATCCTTTCCCTCCTGAACCAATCTTGCCTTTCCAAGAGGGACGGTATAATCCCCCTCGGGAACTTCTTCCCGGATTGCGCGGTAGATGCGTTTAGGCTCCATGAAAAAGACAGGGTCTGGGTCTCGAATCGCGGAGAGCAAGAGTCCCTTGGCTTCGTAAGGCGTCGAAGGGATAACGACTTTTATCCCCGGGATATGGGCAAGGATGGCTTCAGGGCTATCGGAATGATGCTCGGGTGCATGGATGCCTCCTCCATAAGGAAAACGTATGACAAGGGGACAGGTAAATCTCCCTCTTGAACGATTTCGCATCCGACCGATGTGGTTGTTGATCTGGTCGAGGCAGGGATAGAGGAAACCCTCAAATTGGATTTCAGCAATGGGTCGAAGCCCATAGACAGCCATGCCGAGCGCCATGGCGGCAATCCCCAATTCTGCTAACGGTGTGTCAATCACCCGATCAGCCCCGAATTTTTTCTGAAGACCGTCCGTGACACGAAATACTCCTCCTTCCTTTCCTACGTCCTCACCGAAAATAACGACCCGACTGTCCCTCTCCATCTCCTCACGAAGGGCCAGATTGATCGCTTCTACCATATTCAGCTTAGCCATAACCAAATCCTCTCTGATTATTTTAGACTTCAGATTCTTACGCTATGCGCTCTGCACTTTGCCTCTTGTCTCACTTGAGGGTCGATTTTAGATACTCCATCTGTTCCTTCAGCTGAGGTGTCATCTCAGCAAAAACATACTTGAAGATCTCTTCCACCTCTGGGGGTGGAACGGCTTCAGCATCCTTGACCGCCTGAGAAATCTCCTTCTGGGCCTCTTCTGTCATCAGATTCTCAACCTGTTCGCTCCAGATCCCCTTTCCTTTCAAATAGAGTCTCAACCTGACCAGCGGGTCCAATGGTTTCCACGGCTCGATCTCTTCCTCTGTCCGGTACTTGGTGGGATCGTCTGCAGTGGTGTGGGGTCCGAATCGAAACGTTACTCCCTCAATCAGTGTGGGCCCCCCTCCAGAACGGGCCTTTTCCACTGCCTCCTTGGTTGCCACAATGACGGCGAAGAGATCATTTCCATCCACCTGAATACCGTCAAATCCGTAAGCAATGGCCTTTTGGGCAATCGTCTTTGAGGCGGTCTGCCTCGACCTTGGCACGGAGATAGCGAATTGATTGTTCTGACAGAAGAAGATTGTCGGTGTCTTAAAAACCCCTGCAAAATTCATCGCCTCATGAAAATCGCCCTTGGAGGTTGCCCCGTCCCCGAAATAGGCTATGGTAACGATCTTGTCACCTTTGATTTTTGCGGCCCAGGCCGTCCCCACGGCCTGGGGGATATGAGTCCCCACAGGGATGGAAACAGGCACAATATTGATTCCCTCCGGCGCCTGGCTTCCCATCTCATTCCCCATCCAGTAGAGAAAAAACTGCTTCAGTGGAATCCCCATCATCAACGTGGCCCCTATCTCTCTGAAAGCAGGAAAGACCCAATCGCCCTTTTGAAGCACATAGGCGCTCCCGGTCTGACAAGCCTCCTGCCCCCAGATGGGTGCATAGGTTCCAAACCGTCCCTGCCGTTGAAGCATCAGACCCCTCTGGTCTGCCAATCGAATGAAGAGCATCTTTTGATAAAGCCTCAACGTTTCCTTTTCATCGATGGGCGGCTTTTCCCCTGTCCGAAGCGTCCCATCCGGCTTCAGAATCTGAAACATCTTTCCCTTTAATGGATCATAATCTTCCATCAAACTCATGAAATTCTCCTTTATTAGGAATTTAGGAATTTTTCAATTCGCAATCCGCAATCTGCAACCTGCAATTTTTCATTCTAAAGCCCATTTCTTCAGTCGTTCGTAGTCTGCTGAGCCGCAAATCCACTTTCCAGTCTTTTTGTTAAAGAAGAATGGAACACCACCGCAGTAGCCCTTATCATACTCCCTCATCATCCTGGCATTTGCATCATTATGCCACACATCGAGTTTCAATACCTTTACCCCTTCTTCTTCCTCCATCCTCTCCACGAGAGGATCCATTTTGTGGCAGTGGGGTCACTCCGCTCCAGTAAATTCTAACAAGTACGATTCCTCTACCATGCCAATTCCTCCTTTCATGTCTGAATCATCACTGAAGGCTCAGCCCTTCTTTGCATAAGAACAGCCTCACCGACCAACTTTGCGATTGGAATGTAAAGAAGTATTAAAACAATCAAAGGGAGAAATGATGCGATCAGGTCGTCTGATCGAAAGCCTGTGATAAAATAGGCGAGAATGAGAAGAATAGCCGTAAAATTGTGGGTGCAGATCATCCCCAAATTGGCAGGGGCCATCTTGATAGGCTCTTGATAGTAAGCCCTCAGAATCGAAATGGTTTTGTAGGCAATGGGAAGCGTCAAAAGAGAGATCAACCCCAAAATGGGAATTCTCCCCAATATCACCCCTGCCACGATTACACCATAAGCAGAAAAGAGGCTCAGGATGAATAACCAGACTCCTGTCTCCCTGCCGAAGCGGGCCACCAGGTTCAGCTTCCCTCCCTTTCGGTCTTCAAGATAGTCGGGGATCTCGTTGATAGTAATCAGCGAAAAGAGCATCATCCCAAAGGGAAGCGTCCCCCAGAAGGCCTCCCAAGATATCCTCTGGGCCTGGACATAGTAAGCACCCAGGCCAATCCCTGGCCCAAAACAGAGAAGCTGGGCAATTTCACCAAGACCTCGATAACCAAATTGAATGGGAGGGGCAGTATAAAAAAAGGCGCAGAAAAATCCAAAGGCCAAAAAGAGAAGGATGAGAGGACCTCTCGTCATTCCCAGAAAAATACCAATGCCAATGGCAATGACATAGAAAGTGATGAAAACCTGACGCATCTTCTGAGGCTGAATAAGACCCGTGGAAAGAATCCCGCTTCCTCCTGCATAAGGATTCCGCTCCTCCGTAGCAAAGACATCGATCAGATGACGAAAGTCATAATAGTCGTCCGTCATATTGAGCGCCATATGATTGAGGACCAGACCTATCATGACGAGAAGGAAGTACTCGGGGTGAAATCGGCCTTCTGTGGTCCATGCAATCATCCCGCCCAGTATCCCCGGCATGAAACTGGCTGAGGTATAGTGAAAACGGAACGCTTTCCACCAGACCGCACTGCCTTCGAAATTCACTCTCCTTTACCCCCTTTTCTCAAAAGGTAATCCAAGCTATATCGTCCTGCTCCTGTCGAGAGTAAAATAAGAAGCCCTCCAAACATGCTCACATTTTTCATAAAATGAATTTTCTGCATTGGGTCGACAAAATTTGTATGAAAAATGAGCGTCGTCGGTATCAAAAAGATGAGGAGCAGCAGGGCGCCAAAGCGAGCAAAATATCCTAGTATGATCGTGATGCTACCCACCCATTCAAAAAAGATAGCCCCGACAAGAAAGAAAGTGGCGTATGGCATGCCATGACTGGCCATATACTGGGCCGTCCCTCCGAAATTTCCTACTTTTCCAATGCCTGAATTGAGGAAGATTAAGACGAGAAGGATTCTTCCAATCAAGGCGGCCAAAGCTTTCCATTTCTCCATGGAGTCACCTCCTTTCCCCTTTTCTTAGAAAAAAAAACCCAACTCATTCTCAACCCACAACCCGGCATTGCCGGAGCCACACAGATCATCCGGCAATCCGTGAGAGCGTGAGGTGTAAGTCGTATGTGGTTTTAAATCTATCCCCTGACGCCTTACTCCTTACTCCTTACTCCTTACTCCTTACGGAAGGGGTTTCTCTGCACTTTATATATCACAAATTTTGTTCCTGTTCATCTTAAAAATATATGGGGTGAATCCTGTATTTTGTGAAGAAATATACTGTATTTTCAAACCTATTTGCGATCGAGGACGAATGAAGCCGTGATATATTTTGAGGGTATGGAGATGAGATAGATCGTGATGAAAGAGGCACTCCTTTATGAAAAATTGGAAAGCGACAAGGTCCGCTGCTTTTTGTGCAACCACCATTGCATCATTTCTGTCGGGAAATTCGGCATATGCGGTGTCAGGGGAAATAGGGAGGGAACACTCTATACCCACGCCTATGGTGAATTAATTGCCCAGAATGTCGATCCCATAGAAAAGAAGCCCCTTTACCACTTTCTGCCTGGTTCAAGCTCTTTTTCGATTGCAGCGATTGGCTGTAATTTTCAGTGCGGTTTTTGCCAGAACTGGCGGATATCTCAAATAAAAGAGGCAGAGCAACTGGGTCTCCATTCTCAAGAGATAAGGCCTAAAGATGTTGTGAGACAGGCAAAACTGACTGACTCAAAAAGCATATCCTATACGTATACGGAGCCTACCATATTTTTCGAATATGCGTATGACATTGCGCAATTGGCAAAGGAGGAAGGTCTGTATAATGTATTCGTGACCAATGGCTTCATGACCGAAGAAATGATCCGCATGATCCGTCCCTACCTCGATGCCGCAAACATCGATGTCAAATCATTTAGCGATGATTATTATCGAAAGGTTTGCAAAGGCAGACTTTCTCCTGTCCTCAAGAATATCGAATTGATGAAAAAACTAAATATTTGGATTGAGACCACAACGCTCTTAGTACCTGGCCAAAATGATTCCGAGGAAGAACTGAGAAAGATTGCAGGCTTTCTTGCTGGAATCGATAAAGCCATCCCTTGGCATGTCAGTCGATTTTATCCAGAGTATAAAATGGACTATCTGGAAAACACGCCCATCCACGTCCTCAATCGAGCCTACGAGATCGGAAGAGAGGCGGGTCTCCGTTATATCTATCTTGGCAATGTGATAGGCGGGGGCAATCATACCTACTGTTATCAATGCAAAGACCTTTTAATCAAACGGTTTGGCTTTTCCATTCAAGAATACAAAATAAGAGAAGGGAAATGTCCTGGTTGCAATAGTCCAATCGATGGAGTGGGCCTTTGAAGTTGTTAGATATTTGTAATGACCCCGGTGCGGAGATGGATCCTTTATGGATTCAAGAATAAGGATTGGAATTCTTGAGAGAGAGGGATACATCCAAACGAATGTAACTGCCTTATGGACCGTTTCAAGCCCTTCACGCTACGGGAAATACTGTATGGTTAGACACGAAATACCGTATACACCCTATTTACCATACCCGGAACCGTCGATAATAGGGGAGGACCATTTTTCTGTTGCCACGTTAAACGGGAAGGAATAAAATCTTTTCCAAGGTTAAACTCCGCACCCCGCGTTAAAACACGGGGGGTCCATGGGGTAGAACCCGTACCTTTGAGGAGGTGCAGGGTAAAGACCCCGTAGAGGGAGAGAATGAATGAGTGTGCCGCAGCCCATTTTGACCCAGGCCAATCACAAAGAAAGGAGGTGAAGAGATGAAGACCAAAAAGAAGACTACAATGAACGAGCTTGCCAGACGGCAAGAAGCAAAGTTCTGGGTAATGATGCGGGCTGCTGAACCTGGCAAGCGATGTCTCAAGTGAAAGAAGTGAAAAAGCCTATAATTGCCGGTTCGGCAATAAAGAGCTTCGAATTTTTCATTCAATGGCATCTCACGGAGCGGTGTAATCTTCGATGTCGCCACTGTTACCAGGGACGGAGAAGGGCTCAGGAGATGACAGCGAGTGAAGTAAAAGATGAGATCGACGGGGCAACCGAGATGTTTCGGGTCTGGGAGAAAGAGCACGGCATTCTGGTTTCCCCGTCGATCCATTTTACCGGAGGAGAGCCTTTTCTTTATGAGGGGCTCTGGGATGTAATCGCCTATTCAAAAGAGAAAGGATTCAAGGTGGCCTTAATGACGAACGGGACCTTACTCACAAGAGAAGATGCCAAAAAAGCCTCTCTTTTGGGAATATCGGACATTCAGGTCAGCCTCGAAGGGCCTCCGAATCTTCATGATGCCATCCGAGGCGCCGGGAGTTTCGCAGCGGCTACCAAGGGTGTTGAAAGATTGGTTGGAGCTGGTAACCGAGTGAGTGCAAATGTGACGCTCTCCCGCCTCAATGCGGGCAAGATTGAAGAAACGGTTGAGGTTGCCAGGGAGCTGGGATTTTACGGCATCGGATTCTCCCGCATGGTTCCGTGTGGCAGGGGGGAATCTCTATTGGATAGTATGCTTACCCCACAGGAGCTTAAGGGAGCCTATTTCAGGGTCAACGCGTTGAACAGCCCTGCCTTTGAGGTGGTTTCCGGAGACCCTTTGGCAGGAACACTCTTTCAGGCAAAACCTCCCTTAGGATGTCATCTTACCCTTTCCGGTTGCAGTGCAGGTTTCTCTGGTGTGACGATCACGAGCGATGGATCGGTGATGCCCTGCCGTAGGATCGGTTTGGTCGCTGGAAACCTGAAGAAAAGACCTCTGAGATCCATCTGGGCTTCTTCCAGACTTCTCTGGAAGCTAAGAAAAAGGGAGAGCTATAGAGGAAAGTGTGGCCGATGTTCTTTCTGGCCCTCGTGCCGGGGGTGTCGGGCAGTGGCTTATGCTTACTCAGTCACCCAAGGCAAAGCCGACCTTTTTGCCGATGATCCGCAGTGCTGGGTCGATGGCCGGGAAATACTGACATCCTAACTGGAATGGTTCATTTTTTCCCCTCTCTTTCATTCCCTTCTACCAGCCCTCATTGGAATAATCATCGAATGATTGGAGTTTAATTCATTGCCCTTGACCTCCTTTCCGGCAGTAAGGTCGTAATCGGTAAAGGGGGCTAATAAGATCCGGTTGTATTTTCCGAGATGATGTGAGAGAATTTTTTAGGGGAGGTGAGAAGATAATGGCAATTCCAAAGGCGATGGAAAGAGTTTCCGATACGATTTGGGAGTTACCACCTTCCTACAAGGAAGGGATGCGTGTTCCTGCCCGGATCTTTGCGACTGAAAAGTTGATTCAAGAGATGGATGATACGGTCTACGAACAGATTACGAACGTTGCCACACTCCCAGGTATCACGAAGTATGCCCTCTGCATGCCGGATGGCCATTTTGGCTATGGTTTTCCGATTGGAGGCGTAGCTGCCATGGATGCAGAAGAAGGAGTGATTTCTCCAGGTGGCATCGGCTTCGACATCAATTGCGGCATGCGCCTTGTCACGACCAACCTCACCTACGACGAGGTGAAGCCTTACCTCAAAAGACTGGTAGATAAGCTCTACGAAAGAGTCCCAGCCGGCGTGGGAAGTACAGGTTTTTTGAAGATATCACGAAATGAGTTCCGACGGGTTGTGGAGCACGGCGCC
>Ga0299912_10005239_pt1 | contig 10643 bp, 13 predicted proteins | sample RVTome_2_FD_207667 | JGI IMG/M metagenome (GOLD analysis project Ga0299912, IMG submission 207667) | Soil microbial communities from uranium-contaminated site in the Upper Colorado River Basin, Wyoming, United States - RVT95D214 (version 2) ... | reverse complement strand
CCATCAATCGCCGCATCAGTGAATTGGAGAAAAAGGAATAAGGATAACTGTTAAAGTGTGGCGTAGTGAACGAGATGCTTTCTCCACTATGCCACACTTACAATATCAGGAGATAAACATGGACAAGCGAATTTTTCGTGGAAGAGGCAGCCCAGGCGGCAGAGGCAGAGGTCAAGGTGGAGGTGGCCAGGGACAAGGCGGCGGCACCAAGCCCGGGTCGGGCCCTGGCGGCAACTGCGTTTGCCCAAGCTGTGGTCAAAAAGTCCCGCACCAGGCCGGCCAGCGGTGCATCGACATGAACTGCCCGAAGTGCGGTACAAGGATGATTAGAGAGTGAAATGAAGATTCTACTGACAACAACTTCACCGGATATAGAATCAGATGTTGACCCGCGCTTTGGACGAGGGGCCTATTTCCTCATTGTCGATCCAGACACACTCGAATGGCAAGCTGAGCCAAATCCGGCGCTCAACGCCACAGGAGGGGCCGGGATCCAGGCGGCTCAGTACGTCACAGGACAAAAATGCGAAGCGGTCATCAGCGGCGATTTCGGAGCAAACGCCTACAACGCCCTCAACACAGCCGGAATCGCGATGTACCTGTTCGGGTCATGCCGAACAGCCCGCGAAGCGATCGATCATTATAAAACAGGCCAGCTTCAACAAGCAGGGTCTCCATCCAGAGGCCAGCGCGGAGGCTAGAGAACTTTGCAATGCAGGTCCACAGGTAACTTATGATCATTGCAGTTGCCAGCGGCAAGGGCGGCACCGGAAAAACAACTGTGGCAACCAGCCTAGCGCTCAGCCTGGCGGCGGTGGGGTCTACTCCACCGCTTTTCCTGGATTGCGACGTGGAAGCGCCCAATGCCCACCTCTTCCTAAAGCCGACCTTTGACCAGTGCAAGGAGGTTAGTATCCCGATCCCGGCGGTGGACGAGACCCGCTGCAGCCACTGCTGCAAGTGCGCAGAGATCTGCCAATATCACGCCATCGCGGTGCTGGGCCAAAAAACGCTGGTCTTCCCACAGCTCTGCCATGGCTGCGGGAGCTGCACAGCGTTGTGCCCAGAGCAGGCTATCACTGAAATGCCAGAAATTATTGGCGTGGTGGAGCAGGGATTCACGCCGGAAGGTATCCATTTTGGACGCGGCGTGATGGATGTGGGCGAGCCGATGGCTGTCCCTGTCATCCGCCAGCTATTAAGCTGGATACAAGCAGCTCCAGGCCAATTAGTAATCCGAGACGTCCCCCCAGGAGCCTCCTGCCCGGTGGTGGCTTCGGTTCGAAACAGCGATTTTCTCCTATTGGTTACTGAGCCAACCCCCTTTGGGCTGCACGATCTAAAACTAATGGTACAAATTGGCCGCGAGCTGAAAATTCCGATGGGTGTGGTCGTTAACCGAGACAACGGGTCGGGGTTTTCAGGATTGGATGATTTCTGCCAGGCGGCTCACCTGCCAGTTCTCATGCGTATTCCCTTTGAGCGAGCAATTGCCGAGGGGATTGCCCAGGGCTCATCGCTGGTAGAGATCCATCCTGATTTAACCAGGCGCTTTCAAGAATTAGTTTCTCAGATTGCCTCCGCTATCCAATGGGAAGTAATATATTAAGGCAAGCTAATTATTCGTCTATACTTACCATGAAAGAAACAAGAAAGTGGAAACTTACCGGCGCAATCACTGTTGCCAGCATATTGATCGTAATCCAATACGTCCTGGCGTTTTTCGTCTTCAAATTACCAGGACTGGAGGCTCTCCAATGGGTAGGTTGGGGGATTTGGGTGATCTCTTTAATATTGGGTTTTGGACCTATGGTTATCCTGCGCCAAAGGGGTGGCGTAGCTAAGGGGAAAAGTTACGTCGAGACAACCAGGCTTGTCGATACCAGCCTGTATGCCATTGTCCGCCATCCACAATACCTTAGCGGAATTTTGTTCAATGTGGCACTTATTCTCCTGGCTCAGCACTGCCTAATCTTCCTGATAGGCATTGTATCATCGGGGCTGATCTATAAGGACATTCTGGAAGCTGACCAGGAAGGTATCGAAAAGTTTGGCGACGAATACCGACGATACATGCAACGGGTACCTCGTGCGAATCTATTGCTGGGTCTGGTCCGGCTCATCAAATCGAAAAGGTCATCGAAACACCAATGAAGCAATTGGTGATTTTGAGCGGTAAAGGCGGAACAGGAAAGACCAGCGTGGCGGCGGCCTTTGCCCACCTGGAGCACGATAAGCATTCACCGATACGGACCGTACTGGCAGATGCCGACGTGGACGCGGCTAACCTGGATCTGGTACTTCAGCCTGACCGCCTGGAAACCCATGAGTTTACCGGTGGTGCGGTAGCGGTTATTGACCGCGATCGCTGTCAAGATTGCGGAGTTTGCGAACAGGTTTGCCGCTTCGACGCCGTCTTTCATCAAGTTGAAGGCTATTTTGTCGACCCGATCAACTGCGAAGGCTGCGCTGCCTGCGTTTACCAATGTCCCGAAAACGCCATCCACATGGAGGCGCAAATCGCAGGAAACTGGTACCACTCCGAAACTCTCTTCGGGCCGCTGTTCCACGCCGAGCTGTTTCCGGCTCAAGAAAATTCAGGAAAGCTGGTTACTGCCGTCAAACAGCACGCCCGTCTCTATGCACAGGACAACAACCACCCATTGTTGATCGTGGACGGACCGCCGGGAATCGGTTGTCCGGTCATCTCGGCTGCCGCTGGCGCTGACCTGGCATTGATCGTCACCGAACCTACTATCGCTGGCATTCACGATTTAAGACGCGCACTGCAAACTACCACGCATTTTCGCATCCCAACGTTGGTGGTCATCAACAAAGCTGATCTATTCCCCGAGGGGACAATAGAAATCGAAACTGTTTGTGCTGGGATGGGAATCGAGGTTGTTGGCTATATACCTTTCGACCTGACCGTGACTGAGGCCATGATACAGGGACAACCTGTGACAGCTTACCATCCTGAGGCGCCAGCCAGCCAGGCGCTGGCTGGGGTCTGGCAAACGGTGCTCAACAAGCTCGAATAAGAAGAAAAGGTGAAATGAGCAGCACCGATGAGCTTCGTGCGGCAATCCTGGAACGCTTATCCCAGGTAATCGACCCTGAAACCGGGGTGAACGTGGTGCGCATGCGGTTGATCGAGGATCTGGCTGTGGACGAAAATGGGCGCGTGACCTACAAATTTCGGCCATCATCTCCTTTATGCCCGATTGCCGTGCCGCTCTTTTGGGAAATCCAAAAAGCCGTGGCCGAGGTGGAAGGTATCACGGAGCAGGATGCTGAAATCGTGGGATACATCCAGGCTGAGGAATTAGCCAGATTCATCCGGGAAGCGCTGGGCGAGCAAGAGAAAAAAGCCGAAGAGTGAACGCAAGAAGGGAAGGCTGATTGTGGATGGTTGAACACCATATGTAAAGCGAGGCGCTTTTTATCATGAAATACGTATTCGGTCCTGTACCCTCTCGCCGCCTGGGAAGATCTTTGGGGATCGACCCGATCCCACTCAAAACCTGTAACTGGAATTGCGTCTACTGCCAGTTGGGACGCACTATTCCACTGACCAACCGGCGATGCGAGTACATCCCACGGCGGCTGATCCTCTCGGAAATTGAAAAAGCTCTCAAAAAACACAAGCCGGGTGATATCGACTGGATCACCTTCGTCGGGTCGGGCGAACCGACGCTACACAGCGGCCTGGGGTGGCTCATTCGCCAAATCAAAGCCCGCACGTCGTTGCCGGTGGCGGTCATCACCAACGGAGCGCTGCTTTATTCGCCGGACGTCCAAGAGGAAATATCCGCCGCCGACGCCGTGCTCCCATCGCTGGACGCGGGGAACCGGCGACTCTACCGAAAGATCAACCGGCCCTGGCCCAAGCTGAAATTCGAGCTGGTCATTGAAGGGATGAAAACCTTTCGGAAGTTGTATAGCGGAAAGCTTTGGGTAGAGGTCATGCTGGTGAAAGGGCTGAATGACACAGAACAAGCCTTGCAAGAGATTGCCAATGTACTGGATCAAATGAAACCAGACCAGGTACACATCAACCTGCCCAGCCGTCCACCAGCAGAGTCCTGGGTGCGACCTGCGGACCCCAGCAGCCTGACGCAAGCGATTAAATTGTTTGGTAACATCTCAAAGGTGGTCTCGCCTGCGAAGGGCGATTTCGACCTCGGCAGTGGTGATAACCTCCTTGAAGCAATCATCGGAATTATCACTCGCCATCCCATGCAGGAAAAGGAACTGCTGGCTGCCCTTGAAAAATGGTCGCCGGGAGAAGTCGAAAAGACCCTTGCGACCCTCACGTCCAGCGGCCAGGCTCAAGTAGTTGAGCGCTATGGCACCCGTTTCTGGAGCGCCGTGGACGCCCATTTCAACAATATTAATAAAGTAAATCAAAGGGACGGGCAAAGATGAGCTCGCGAAATTTATTTAAAATTCAAGCAGAAATATGCCAGGCGATCGGTCACCCGCTGCGTCTGGAGCTCCTTCACGGCCTGCGAGATAGCCTCAAATGCGTCAACGACCTCGCCAAGGCCACCGGGTTGAGCCAGGCCACCGTATCGCGCCACCTGGCAATCCTGCGCAACACAGGCCTGGTTATAGCTCAGCGCCAGGGGCAGGCTGTTATCTATCGCCTCGCCAACCCGAAGATCACAGCCGTCTGCGATTTGATGGGCGAGGTATTGGCCGAACAGATAACCCGCCAATCCGAGATCGCCAAAGCCCTTGATGAGCAAGCCCCATAATCGAGCTGACGAAACAAGGCTTGAATTTCTATGTCGAATCGCAGGATAGAGAAAACGAGCTCGAAAACAGCAGCCTACACATGCGTGTCGCGCGCCTGCGCTACTTATGAAAAAGACCCTCGTTTTCGAGGACCTGACAAACTATCAAGAGTCCTCCTGCCGGTTCCCGTGAAGCTGATGCTCCAAATTGCACCTCTAAGAATGCTTTTTCTAAGAAAATTATCTCCACCAGGCATCTACGAATATGTGCTGGCACGGACAAAGATTATTGATGCAATATTTATTAAAGCTTTGTATAATCATTACAAACAAATTGTATTGCTTGGAGCCGGTTTTGACACACGGGCGCTACGGTTTGCAGATATCAATCACGGAACGACAATATTCGAGCTGGATATTTCCACCACGCAAAAACCCAAAATTGAAATCTTGTGTAGAAAGAAGGTTTGGCTTCCTCCAGAGCTGGTCTTCGTGCCGATCGACTTTAATACGGAAAGGCTTTCTGAGGTGCTTTCAAGAGCCGGCTACCAGGAAGGTCAAAAAAGCTTGTTCATCTGGGAAGGGGTAACCATGTATATTACCCCTCAGGCGGTCGATAACACTTTAGCGTTTATCTACAGCAGTGCAGCTTCCGAAAGCTTGATTGCATTCGACTATATTTACTCTTCGGTTTTAAGACAAGAGAAACGGTTCTATGGGGAGCAGGAGATATTCAAGACGGTATCCAATGCAGGCGAGGGCTGGACCTTCGGCCTGGAAGACGGCGAAATCTTACAATTCCTGTCAGAGCGGGGCTTTAAATTAATTGCGAACTATACACCATCTGACATGGAAAAGACATATCTAACCGCTGAAAATGGAGAGTGTGTAGGTCGGGTGAATGGAACCCACTGTATTGCCATCGCTTCGGTAAATAAAGAATCGCCTAAAAGTCAAATTTAAGGAGATATCATGTCGAATGATGCCCAAGATAGCCAACTTCTTCGCATCCGCCACAGCGCATCGCACGTGATGGCCCAAGCGGTCCTAGAAATGTTCCCAGAGGGGAAATTTGCCATAGGCCCGGCAACCGATGAGGGCTTTTATTACGATTTCGACTTACCTCGCCCGCTGTCGCCAGAAGACCTGGATAAGATCGAGGCGCGTATGCGAGAAATCATTTCCCAGAATCATCCTTTCCATTACCGGGAGGTCACCACAGAAGAGGCGCGGGCTCAATTTAAAAATCAACCGTACAAGTTAGAATTGATCCGCGATTTGGAAAGCGGCGGTATAGACGAGGACGGCGACCCTACCCAAGGGTCCGTTGCCATCTCGTTTTACACGCACGGACAGTTTACCGATTTATGTCGCGGCCCGCACGTTGCCAACACCCGAGAAATCAACCCCGACGCCGTGAAGTTACTCAGCATTGCCGGCGCATACTGGCGCGGCAACGAGAAGAATCCGATGTTACAGCGGATATACGGCACAACTTTTGAAACCCCCCATGAATTAAATGAATATCTCGCCTGGCGGGCGGAAGTCGACAAACGCGATCACCGTAAATTGGGAAAGCAGCTAGACCTGTTTAGCGTCCAACCCGATCTGGGGGGCGGACTGGTGCTATGGCACCCCAACGGCGGAATGATCCGGCACCTGGCTGAAGATTTTTGCAAAAACGAACACCTGGCAGGCGGGTATGACCTGGTCTACTCCCCGCATATCGGCAGAGCCCACCTTTGGGAAACCAGCGGGCATTTGACGTGGTACAAAGAAAACATGTACTCGCCTATGGACATCGAAGGGCAGGATTATTACCTGAAGCCGATGAACTGTCCCTTCCACATCATGATCTATAAGAGCACCCGGCGCAGCTACCGTGACCTACCCATGCGATACGCTGAGTGGGGCACGGTTTACCGTTTTGAACGAGGAGGCGTGCTGCATGGGCTTCTACGGGTGCGCGGATTCACGCAAGATGACGCTCACCTGTTTTGCCGCCCGGACCAGATGCCCGAAGAGATCGACCGGGTGTTGAACTTTTGCCTGCACATCCTGCGCAGCTTTGGCTTCACGGATTTCAAGGCTTATTTAGCCACCCGGGACCCGGTAAAATCGGCTGGCGATCCGGAAAAATGGGATGCGCCCACCGAAGCATTACGAGCCGCCTTGATTCGGGCCGGGATTCCCTACGGATTGGATGAAGGCGGGGCAGCTTTTTATGGGCCGAAAATCGACATAAAGATCAAGGATGCGCTTAACCGCGAATGGCAGCTCAGTACAATCCAGTTCGATTTCAATTTACCAGAGCGATTTAATATGACCTACATCGGCGAAGACGGGCTAGAGCACCAGCCGTACATGATCCACCGGGCTTTGTTGGGATCGATGGAACGATTTTTCGGCGTCTTGATCGAACACTATGGCGGCGCGTTCCCGGTCTGGCTGGCGCCCATCCAGGCAATCATTATCCCGATTGCTGACCGGCATATCCCATATGCGCAAGAAGTGCAGGCCAAACTTAAATCGAGTGGGATACGAGTGCATATCGACGAGTCTTCCAACCGTATGCAGGCCAAGATTCGCGATGCCCAAAACCAGAAAATCCCCTATATGCTGGTAGTTGGCGATCAAGAAGCTACGGAAGGGACCGTCAACCTCCGGTTAAGAAGCGGCGAGCAAAAAGGGACTTTGTCCATTGACGAATTTAATGATTACGTCGCTGATGTAGTAGCTCGCAAGGATTTAATCTAGCTGGGAATTGCTCATTTTATGATCACCCTTCGTTGTGTCATCGACAACCAGGTAATGCGCGCCTCTACCCTGTGGGGAGAACATGGCGTAGCATTTTTAATCGAAACACCGGATGGACATATCCTTTTCGACACCGGACAGAGCGGTAAAGTCCTTATACACAACGCGGCACAGATGGGTATAGATTTGCAACGGATCTCAGCAATAGCAATCAGCCACGCTCATTACGATCATACGGGTGGGTTGGAAAGGTTTCTGGCGCTTTGCCGGCCGGGGATCCCACTCTTTGCAAACCCTGACCTGTTTCGTAAACGCTATGCTGTAAAAAAAGACGGACGGGCTCAATCTATCGGCCTGAGATTGTCGCGGGCCAAAATTTCAGAGAGGGTAAACCTGCGCTTAAGCGCCGAACCCCTGGAGATCTTGCCCGGGATTTGGACGACGGGAGAAATCACCGACCGGTCTGAGTTTGAAAGGCGTAGCTTGCAACACCATATCCGCGAAAATAAAAAATGGCTACTGGACCCCTATCGAGATGATCTGTCGATTGTAATAGAGACCCATGCAGGGCTGGTGGTAGTTTGTGGCTGCTGTCATGCCGGTCTGCTAAATACGCTGGCCCAAATTCAACAGACCTTTCAAAAAGAGATTCTGGCTATCGTCGGCGGCCTGCACCTGGCAAGCGCAGATGGCGAAACCCTTAACCATGTCATCAATTTCATACGGAGAAAGTGTGGAATGAGAACTCCTTATATCTACCCCAATCACTGCACTGGAGAGCGCACCTATCTAACCATGGTACAGGCGTTCGGAGAAAAGGTACAGCCCTGCCCGGCAGGGACGGTGTTGACGTTTGATTGACTTTACAAGGGATACTGATGGACATTTTAAGTGAATTACTGTCTAACTTACCTGGGGATGAGCCGGTACGCACCGTGTTGGTTGGAGCGCACTGGACGGTGGTGTGCAGCCGGCACTGTGGGTTGGCGTCAACTTTAACGGGCGATAAACCGCACGGCCATGAAAAGGTTCGAGACGCAGGAAAATTGCACCTGAAGAGCGCCGGAGAGCTGGCCGAATATGCTTTATCTGAGAATCTACTGGAAGCCAGCATCGGTATCGCTACCATCAACTCCCTGCTCGAGGTGGACATGAACGCCGGGGTAAAGATCAACGCCGGAGAAGTGCTGGCGGAACACGGACAGGGCAAAAACGTTGCGCTGGTAGGCCATTTCCCCTTTATCACGACCCTGCGCCAGGCGGTCGGTCAGTTGTGGGTGATCGAACAGCATCCCACCGAGGACGAGTACCCGGTCGAAGCCGCAGCGGACCTGATCCCGCAGGCCGAACTGGTGGCCATCACCGGCAGCGCACTGATCAACCATACGTTCGATGGGCTGCTTTCACTCTGCCAACCCAACGCCCTGGTCATGGTATTGGGGCCAAGCACGCCCCTTTCACCAGTGCTATTCGAACATGGCGTCACCATTTTGTCGGGGGCGCGGGTAGTGGATGAAAAAGCCATTTTACGCACCTTGGAGCAGGGCGCGACCTTTCAACAGGTTGAGGGGGTGAAACTGTTGACATTCAGCAACGAAAAAGGGAAGAAATAAGGCTATGGAATTCATCATGCACCCAATCGGCGTTATCCATTCACCGTTTACCGACAAGGCCGGCACACCCATCCAGGCGGTACGTTCCAATGAGACCGGACAGGTGAGGGTCTATCCCGAATACGCCGAAGGCCTGAAAGATCTAGAAGGGTTTTCTCACATCTTCCTGCTGTACGTCTTTCATTGTTCGGAGGGTTACTTACTACACGTGAAGCCATTCCTGGACGACCGCCGGCGCGGGTTGTTTGCCACCCGCCACCCCTGCCGGCCAAACCCGATCGGGTTTTCGGTTGTCCGGCTGATTGCCCGGAAGGGCAATCTGTTAGATATCACAGGGGTAGACGTACTCGACGGCACGCCGCTTCTGGATATTAAACCATTCGTACCCGAGTTCGACGTTCGGGAGAACGTGCGAACCGGCTGGTACGCCACCCGGAGCAAAGATTAATCAAGCGATGAAAAACCTGCGATTTTTTAGATATTTGTTCCTGAACGCTATCTGGCTGATAAACCTCTGGCCATGGTCCATCGGATTGGCTCAAACCGCGGTGGTGAAAGCCGTACTTTTCTATTCGCCAGCCTGCCCGCATTGTAAAAAAGTGATGACCAAAGACCTGCCATGGCTGGTAGACAAATATGGCCCGCAACTGGAGATTCTGGCCATCAATAAGACGATTCCTGAAGGTCGGGCACTTTATGATGCAGCCGTTCTGCGCTTCAACATTCCCAAAAACCGCCGCGGCGTGCCAACCTTGATCGTCGGGGACGTCGTACTAGTTGGCTCCCGGGAAATCCCGAAAAAATTTCCGGGCTTAATCAGACAATTCCTTGCACAAGGCGGGGTGGACTGGCCCGATGTTCCCGGTTTGATCCAAGAAACACCCACTCCGCAGCCCTCCCCAACGGAGACCCTGACGCTGCCCATCGATATAGCGACTCAACAACCCAGCGCGACGGCCGAAGCGACCCTGGTTTCCGTGTTGCCGGTTATCACCGCCACAATGGCTCCCTCCCCTACATCGATTGACGAGGCTTTGATAGCGCTCGCCAGCCAGCCGCCCAGCCTGCGCGATAAACTGATGCAGGATCCAATCGGGAACCTTCTGGCTATCGTGGTCATGATGGGAATGATCCTGGCAGTCATTCTTTCCTTTGCCGTTCTTCCTAATATCTCTACAGCCAAAAACCGAACCCGATTGGATGTGTTGATCCCGCTCCTGGCATTGATTGGTTTAGGCGTGGCTGGCTACCTTACCTATGTGGAGACAACCCAAGTTATGGCAATATGTGGGCCAGTGGGTGACTGTAATACGGTGCAACAAAGCCCGTATGCCCGGTTATTCGGATTTTTACCCATCGGAGCCCTGGGTCTGGCCGGATACCTGGCCATTCTGGCGGCCTGGCCTGCATATTACTATAGACAGGATAGCTGGAAGAACCTGGCTTCCATGGCCTTGTTTGCCATGACCTTCTTTGGCACCCTTTTCTCTATCTATCTTACCTTTCTGGAGCCATTCGTGATCGGCGCCACCTG